>ERZ506978.900-NODE-900-length-11462-cov-4.680372_pt1 | contig 11462 bp, 11 predicted proteins | sample MGYA00512888_ERZ506978 | MGnify/ENA metagenome assembly ERZ506978
GATCTCTGTGCCATTGTTGTTCCTCTTTTCCTACTTAAGTGCTTCTTTCAGAACCTTCAGATTATCTTCCATCACAGAAAGATATGTCACTCCGTTTTTAATCTCATCCGAAGTGATCGACTGCATGGAATTAAGCTCGAGGATCTTCTGATCTTTCTTTTTTGTATTTTCAATCACGGTCTGTGCTATCCTGTCATCGGACTTCTCAATCGTCAATACCGTTTTTATTCCCAGTTCATCCAGTTTACCCGCAAGAAAAGTCACAGTCTTGAAGCTTGCTTCCGACTCTGCCGAGCATCCGGAAAAAGCCGCATAATAGTTCAGTCCATAATCATCGACCAGATAACGAAATGCAAAACGATCGGCAAAGATCAGCGTATTCTGTCTGTCTGTATCTACCGTTTCCTGATATTTCTGATCCAGTGTAGAAAGTTTTGCTTTGTAGTTCTCAGCATTTGTCTGATAGATTTCTTTATAATATTCATCATTATACTGTTTCTGTGTTTTCTCTTTCTGGAAATCCTGCGTCCAGAACTCTAAATTATTCACCTGATGCATCGAAAACAAAATAAAATCCAAGTCATCCTGATACGAAGCATATAGTTTTCCATAAGCATCTACTGTAATCGATTGAATGCCAAATTCCAATCCTTTCTTAATAGATATCGAAGATGCATACTTCTTCTGATACATATTTAAAGCTTCAAAATATTTCGGATAATTCACATTAGCTAAAACAAGATCCACTTCTTTTCCATGCTCAATCGCATGCCGAATGATAATACCTTCAGGATCATCCCAATCTCTTTTAATGCCATAATCTACATGATCTGTAAAACACATTTCATCTAGGCCTAATGTAATTGCCTCCTGAATCTGATTTTCCATTGGTTCGTTGGAATCGTCAGAATACTCACAATGTAAATGATAATCTGCGTACATAAATAAATTCTCCTAAAGAAACTATACAATAAAGAAAAAATAATGGAAGAAAATCTTCCATTATTCATACAACAGATATTGATCCGTTAACTGCTTTACTTTAGCTTTTACTGTTTCTTTGTTCTTTTCAAAATCACTTGCAACAAGATACAGACATTCTGCAATCACATCCATATCTTCTTTCACAAATCCACGTGTTGTAATCGCAGCTGTACCAATTCTGACACCACTCGTAACAAATGGAGAAAGTGGTTCATTTGGAATACTATTCTTATTTAAAGTGATATTCACTTCATCACATGCATTCTGCATAAATTTACCTGTGATATTGAAATTTGTCAGATCAACAAGTACTAAATGATTGTCACTGCCACCAGAAACAAGATGAAATCCGTATTTCTTTAAACTTTCTGCTAAAGCAGCACAGTTTTCAACAAGTCTTCTTTGATATTCTTTGAATGATGGCTGTAAAGCTTCCTGGAAGCATACAGCTTTTGCGGCAATGATATGTTCCAGTGGACCACCTTGTGTTCCAGGGAATACAGCCTTATTGAAGTTATATTTCTTATTTGCTTCTTCAGTTGCCAAAATAAAGCCACCACGAGGACCTCTTAATGTTTTATGTGTTGTAGAAGTTACGACATCTGCATATGGCACTGGAGATGGGTGTAAACCTGCCGCAACTAATCCCGCAATATGTGCCATGTCTACCCAAAGTACTGCACCGCACTTATCTGCAATTTCTCTGAAACGCTTAAAATCAATAATTCTAGGATATGCAGAAGCACCCGCACAAATCATTTTTGGTTTACATTCCATGGCTTTCTTTTCGACTTCATCATAGTCAATATAGCCATCCGTATTCACACCATAGCTGACAATATTGAAATAATTACCTGAGATATTTGCAGGTGAACCATGTGTTAAATGTCCGCCAGCATCAAGGCTCATCCCCATCAAAGTATCACCTGGCTTTAATACGGCATATTCTACAGCTAAGTTTGCTGAGGCACCGGAATACGGCTGAACATTCGCATATTCTGCACCAAATAATTTTTTTACTCTTTCAATGGCAATCGTTTCAATTTCATCAATACACTGACATCCGCCATAATATCTTTTGCCACTGTATCCTTCAGCATATTTATTTGTCGCAACACTTCCCATTGCCATCATAACTGCTTCAGAAACTATATTTTCACTCGCAATCAATTCAATATTATCTTTTTGACGCTGATATTCTCTTTTTAAAGCAGCACCAATTTCTTCATCTTTGCTTTTCACAAATTCCATCGTTTCTTTTACAATGCTCATATTCTTTTCCTCGCATTCATTGTTTTTTATTATACTAGACTTTGGATACATCACTGAAAGAAACAATGATATAATCCCAACTTTGACAGTTTATGAATGTAAAAGATCCGAAATAAGGCTTGTTTAAGCTGTTTTTCGGATCTTTTTGCGTTTTTGAAATGTTGTATGGGAATCTTATTTCTAAATTTTTTTAGAAATTTTGTTGAGGTCTTTAGGCTGGTAGTGTTTTCTGTTTAGTTTTAAATTATAAAGCTGTTCAAAGGCGTCTAAAACATCTGATCCTGTATAACATGCTTTATAGAATGCACCTTCACAATCTACTACATTCATATTTTGGATTGTCTCTATAATCTGTCTGGCGGTAAAGTGTGTGCCATTTCTGTCCAATTTGGCTTCCAGAAGTCTGTATATGAGTAGTGCTGTATAGCAGATTAAAAAATGTGCTTTGATTCTTTCTGCTTTATGGTGATAGACAGGTCTGGAAGAAAAGTTGGTCTTTAATACTCTGAAGCAGTCCTCAATTTTGTATCGTTGCGACTGGATTTGAATGATTTCCTGTTCACTCATATCAAAGATGTTTGTAGCTACGGCGTAGAATCCATCATATTTTTCTTCTTCATAAATTCTCTCTTCATCCAGATAATAATCTTTCTTATTTGATTTATTTACTGACTTGATAAATCTTGTTATATCATTAGGTCCTTTTTTATATGTTTCCGGATCAATGTGATTTAGGTAAGACTGTGCTCTTTCAATTTGCCTGTTCCTTATCTTTCTCTGATATTCTGCCATCTTTCTGCTATAGGTGATGATTATGCGCTGCTTCATGGTGCCTTTGGATTTGACTGTCCTGGTATTGCCGTTTTTATATGTTTTTATTTCAGTCAATCCTAAATCAACCAGACTGTCTACTTCTACAGATTTATAAAGGTAGCTGTTATAGTAATCAAGATAACTCTGATCATCTTTATTGAAGTTCTTTATGAAATCTAGAGAACATTTTTCTCCTGTTGAAGACAGTCTGTAGTCATAATCGTTGAATACTGCCTGCTTTACAACTTCACTTAATTTCTTAACTGACTGAGTTACAACAAATTTTCTTCCACCCATATTGTTGAACTGTCTTATGTTGGAGTAGCCAAGTCCTGCATCTGAACAGTAGATTATGTCTTTGTCTTTAAACATTTTGAGCATCTTTTTTTCTGCAGGAACTGCACATACAGATTCATTGTCGTTACCAGAATTAATGCACATGCTTAAAGGGATACCATCTCCATCCATGAATAAGCCCATCTGAGCAATAGGATTAGGACGATGTTCTTTTGAAACACCGTATTTAAGTAATCCCTTAATGAGTTCACCTGTGACATCATCATAGACATCTTCATCCTCTTCTTCTTTTTCAAAGTAGAAATTGGTGCAATCAAAATAACAGACGCTGGTATTCCTCTTTATGACAGTATTACTGCTGTCAAACAAGAAAGAGAGGTACTCATCATAGTGCTCTTCCAAAAGGTCCATATACTTAGGAATAGAGTGATAAGGAAAATCAATATTTCCATAAAGAGAAGATAACCTGGACTGAGAATAAAGTTTACTTCCCGGATCAATGACTCTTAGAACTGAAAGAGCCATATTGATCATATTAGGATCAAAAGTAATCTTTTTGTCTTTACAGATATTGTTAAAGAAGGAAGAAAGGTTTAAATCAGAATAGATTTGTTTGAGAACAAAGTAACCAATATTCCTGCATAAAGATTTAGAGGCAGTATCGCCTTTATTAATAACCTTTTCGTCAAAGTTGATAGTAATGTTATATTCAACTTTTTCTTCTTTGATTTTTTTGTTGTACTCTTCCACCTGTTTCTTAGCATAAGCAAGAGGGTCATCAGTTATTTTTAAAAGCTCAGAGTGTTTGCCGATACGTGCAACATTCTTGGTGGTGACTTTTTTACCGTTGCGAATCCCCATCTGAATAAAGTAAGTAGGATCTTTGGAATTTCTATCATAATTGAGTTTCATAAAGAAGAGTCTCCTTTAAAACATTCTATCACATTGTACAACAACATACAACATTCATACAACAAATTATTTAAGCAATTTGACAGAAAAAAAGCGACTGTTAAGCCGTTCTTGAAGGTTTTTGGGTTTTGAAAGTGTTAAAGTACCGTTTTTTATTATACTAGACTTTGGATACATCACTGAAAGAAACAATGATATAATTTTCAATATACAGGAGTTGCTATGAAAACATTTTGCAAAGAAAATCAATCAAATATCATATATACTATTGCTTTAATTTTTGGGATAATACTTCTTCTCACTGTCGGTTTACCATTCTTACATAATCCAAAAACATACACACCAATCATACAAATTCTTGATGAAAAGAAATCCAATGTATTAAAACTTTTAACCGCTTCTTCTAGTGCATCAGTTCTTATTACCGCAATTCCTGGTGATACTGCCACTCCAATTGCTACAAAAGTTGCAGATTTATCTTCTGTATTTCTATTAATACTCACAATTCTTTATCTAGAAAAATATTTACTAACAATTATTGGAACATTTGCATGTATAACAATTTGTTTAGGATTTATACTACTTATCATTTCAATTTGGAAACAAAAAGTTTCAAAAAAAACAGGCATCAAATTGATTGTTTGCGCAGTCATCTCTTTAACAATTATTCCAGTAAGTACTTTAATTACACATACGATTGATCAAACCTATGAAACTTCTATTCAAGAGACAATTGATAATGCTGTAAGCTCATCTAAAGAAGAATTTATCGATGAACAAACAGAATCAAAAAACGTATGGGATCAAATTGCGTATGGATTCTCTCAAATTGTTGATACTATATCTTCTAGCGCATCAAAAGCATACGAATGGGCCCAAAATGCATTAAATAATTTTATAGAAGCAACAGCTGTTATGCTTGTCACTTCCTGTCTTATCCCAATGATTACGTTTCTTATTGCGGTATGGCTTGCTAAAATTCTTATAGAACGGATCACAGATAGGCCAATTGAAATAAATTCACAAATAATTCCATCACTAAAAAAAAGAGATTCTTCAGACTAGAGAATCTCTTTGATTTGTAATAAATTTGTAATTGTATGTTCAATGGTATCTGGTACTTCTGTTTCTTTTCTCTGATAGAAACATGTATGCATATGACTATTCAAACCACCTTGCATATCAGATGTCAATGAATCTCCAATGATCATACAAGTAGAAGGATCTTGTTTCAGCTCTTCTAATGCATAATCAAAAAATTCTTTTGCGGGTTTAGATACGCCAATCTTTTCGGAAATAAAGAAATGAGAGAAGTAAGATTTAATGCCACCAATCTCTAAACGATGCAGCTGTTGTTCATATGGGCCATTGCTGGCTACGCAAAGTGTATATTTATCTTTTAGATATTCCAGCATTTCAACCGCATTCTTTTCTAAGATGGCACTGTTGTATAATGCATCTCTAAAATATGTTTCAAACCTGACACCATCAAAATCAATATCTAATGCTTCAAATACTTTATTCCATCTGATTTTTTTCAATTCTTCAAACTGTAAAGTTCCTTCTTCAATTTGTCTCCACAGCTTATCATTTTCTGTATGGAATGTATCATACATCCAATCTTCATATGTTTTTAAATGGAACTCTTCAAAACCTTGCTTCATTGTCTGCTTTACATATGCATCAAAGCTAAGTAATGTATTATCAATATCAATCAAAACTGTCTGAATCATTTCATTCTCCTTCTCCCAAAGAAAATCTCGGAAACCCGAGATTTTTATTTACTTCCAAAGTACGTCTGGATATTCTCCACTTGCCTTCTTTTCCGCAATCTTCTGAACAACATCTGGTTTGTCTTCTTTGTAAGTTACACCAAACCATTTATCCTTACTGGAAAGCATCTTAACAGTAATCTTGCCTTCACTGACAAGTTCACCAACTGCAGTAGGAATTACATGTTCGCACTTCATTGGATTTGCTTCTAGATTCTTTTCCAGGAAATTTTTGAAGACTGGTTCTAATTCATCAAAGATCTTTGGTGTAAAGCCCCAGAAGTTCATAGAAACTAATGCATGGTCATCAATTGGTTTCCATTCGCCATTTTCTTCATATACTGCGTGGCCATCCTTTAATGCAATCTTCTGAATTTCAACGATATGTGAAAGGTTGCCATCTTTTTCTTCACAAAGACCTCTTGTCACTGTACCATTGGCTGTTAATGTATTGAGACACTGGAAGCCAACCATTGCATAGTGATCATCACTGATTTCATTTGTCAGATAATCAAAGACAACTTTATATGCATCTCTTCCATAGAAGTCATCCGCATTAATAATTGCGAATGGTTCATTTACAACACCCTTGCAAGCCAGTAAAGCATGTGTTGTTCCCCAAGGCTTTTCTCTACCTTCTGGTACTGTAAATCCTGCAGGAATATTGTTCATATCCTGGTAGGCAAATTCTACTTCCATACCATTTCTTGCAACTTTGTCTGTTAATGCGTTTCTAAAGAGCTGTTCGTGTTCTTTACGGATAATTAAAACAACTTTTCTAAATCCTGCCTGGTAAGCATCATAGATTGAGAAATCAATGATTGGTTCTCCATGAGAACCAACTCCATCAATCTGCTTCATTCCTCCATATCTGCTTCCCATACCTGCAGCTAAGATAACTAATGTTGGGTTCATTTTTTGTTTTCTCCACCTTCTTATGTTTTCTATTATATCAAACTTTAGGATATAATAAATAACATGAAAAAAATCATATTAGCATCGAAAAGTCCAAGAAGAAAAGAACTGTTAGAAAAATGTAATCTTCCATTTGTTTGTGAACCAGCAGATATTGATGAAACTTTAAAGCATGGCCTTTCTTTACAAGAAGCAATCAAAGAATTATCCTATCGAAAAGCAAATACAATTCTTGAAAGTCATCCTGATTGTATTGTCATTGGTTCTGATACCATTGTTACTTTAGATGGAAAAGTTTTAGGAAAACCAGCCAATGAACAAAATGCATTTGAAATGTTGAAATCTCTACAGGGAAAAACACATCAAGTCATCACAGGTATCTGTATTCTATCTAAAAACAGAAACTTTCAGGATGTCGTAACATCCAATGTCACGTTTGATATCATGTGTGATGAAGAAATTCTTGCATATATTCAAACAGGTGAATGTCTTGATAAAGCTGGTTCCTATGGAATTCAAGGATATGGCGGCAGATATATTACACATATTGATGGAGATTATTATGCAATTATGGGATTGCCATTGCATATTGTGTATGAAGAATTAAAACATATTGGCTTATACTGATGAATTTGTTATCATATATAAGCTTTATGCCGATTTAGTATAGTGGCAATACAGATCCATGGTAAGGATCAGCGGAGAGTTCAATTCTCTCAATCGGCATGTAAAAACCGCATATTCTGCGGTTTTTTATTTTACTTTGTTGATTGTTTCCTGCATCGCATTTCGAAACACTTCAGATTGCGATACACCTAATTGTTTACATGCATCTTTGCATTCCTGTGCAAATGCTTTTTGATAGCTTCCTCCAACACGCATATAGTTTTACTTGATCCATGTATTCATATATTTGATGTTTTTTGCTTTTTTTTCTTCGTCCATTGTTAAATTCTCCTATATAAAAAGCATAACGCCTTACATGACATTATGCTTCTCACTTACTATTTTTTGTTTAAATCATACAGGATACGCATACCTTTATATGCAACATCAGGATCGAACAAATCAATTTCTTTTGTTTCTTTCGCAATCACTTTACCAAGTCCACCTGTTGCGATTACTAAACAATCTTTCAGTTTCAATTCTTTCTTCATTTGTTTGATGATATATTCAACAGAGCCAATATATCCATAAATCACACCCGCCTGCATACCTGTAATTGTATTCCCATTTAGAATACTTTCAGGTTTCTGAATTTCAATTTCAGGAAGCTTTGCGGTTTGACTTGTTAATGCATTGGCAACAATACCAAGACCTGGTGCAATGACTGTATATTTAAACACACCTTCTCCACTAATATAATCAAATGTTGTTGCCGTACCAAAGTCAACAATAATGCATGACTTATGATATGTATGATATGCCATGGAAATATCTACAATACGATCTGCACCTACTTCACGAGGGTTATCTGTTCGAATGGAGATACCTGTTTTAATGCCAGGACCAACAATGATTGGATCTTTATGAAGAAATTTAACGATTGCGGATGTTAAGGAATACATGATCTTAGGTACAACAGAAGAAATGATAACTGCTTCAATATCATCATCCTGCAATTTTGTCATATCTAACAGTTCTTTGATGCACAATCCAAATTCATCAGATGTTCTAGGTGTTTTTGTGGTTAAGCGGAAAGAACCAATGACTTCATTACCTTGCATCAATCCTAGAGAGATATTTGTATTTCCAACATCAATTGTCATCAGAATATTCATGCTTTTTTCTCCTTTAGACATGTTTTGAGTATTTTTACTGCAGTATCGTATTTGGATAGTATTCCAAATTCTTCTTCATGATCTTTTGAAATCAAAGTAACAATATTTGTATCCGTCCCAAATCCAGCACCTTTTTCTTTCAAATTGTTTGCGACGATATAATCACAATTTTTCTTCACAAGTTTTTCTTTTGTTCTTTCTACCATGTTTTCTGTTTCCATGGAGAAGCCAATTAAAACCTGTCCATCTTTTTTATTTTCTCCAAGTGTTTTTAAAATATCCTGTGTTCTCTTTAGAGGAATAGACATTTCTCCTTCGCTTTTATGAATCTTGTTATCAGCGACACTGACAGGTGTATAATCAGCAACTGCAGCTGCCAGAATCATACAGTCCATATCATTTTGTCTAGACAGGACAGCTTCTGCCATATCTTTTGCACTCGTAACATGTACCATTTCAACATCACGAATATCTTCGATTTGCCTTGTTCCACTGACTAAAGTAACATGTGCTCCCATATTTCTAGCAGCACGTGCTAAAGCATATCCCATCTTTCCAGTAGAATGATTTGTAATCATACGTACAGGATCAATTGCTTCACTTGTAGGACCGGCAGTCACAAGAATATGTTTTCCTTCCAGAAATTTATCTTCTTCAAAGACTTCTTTGATTTTATCTTCAATTTCATCTGGTTCAGGGAGTCTGCCCTTACCAACATCTCCACAAGCCAGATATCCAGAATCGCTTTCAAAGATATGCATTCCATAATTTTTACATTTCTGAATATTATCCTGTGTCACCGGATTCATTAACATTTGTGTATTCATTGCAGGTACAATCAGTTTCTTACAATTGGAAGCTAAGAATGTTGTTGTTAACATATCATCCGCAATTCCATTTGCAACTTTAGCGATGACGTTCGCTGTTGCCGGAGCAATCACAAATAAATCTGCTTTCTTTGCTAAAGAAATATGATGTACATCTGGTGTGTAGTCTATTGTAAACATATCAGTAATTACTTTATTATTGGACAATGTCTGAAATGTTAAAGGTGTAACAAACTCTTGTGCTTCTTTACTCATGAGTACATGCACATCATATCCCTGTTTTTTTAAACTAGATACAAGATAGCAAATCTTATAGACTGCGATACCACCTGTAATTCCTACAATAATACACTTATTTTCATTCATTCTTGATTCCCATCCTCTCTGCAGCTGGACGAAGTGCTCTCGTTAATACTGGTACAACAATTGCAGCTAATACTGTTTCTAGAATACCATTTGTTGTAATCGTTGTGAAAAATGCAATGGCTAAAGCACCTGTTGTAATATTTAAAGCATCTGCATATGGCTGTGCAAAGAATACCCAGATTCCACCTAATACAAGAAGTGTATGAATGATTGTATTCAATGCTGCAGCTAAAGTAGCTGATAATGCTTTGTTATTTGTTTTTCTTACAATAAAACGATACATCATTCCTGACAAGTAGCCAAGTAAAATTCGCGGACCAAATGCAATTAATAATGAAAATGCATTGCCATGCATATTACCAACTTGAACAAATGGTGTAAATACAAAGGAAGTAATACCTGGCTGCATTGTTGCACGTACACAAGATGTTAAGCCAAATACAAAACCAATACCTGCACCAAATTCTGGTCCTAACAACACACCAGCTAAGATAACTGGTAAATGCATCGTTGTAATGGATAATGCCCCTACTGGTATGTAACCAATCGGTGTTACTGACATGATGACTTCAATGGCAACAAAAAAAGCCGCCAATGTTAGCTGCTGAATGCGTTTTTTCTGACTGTTCATAGTTTTTTCCTCCTGCCGTTCATGTTTCAGATACAGCGAATCTAATAACAGATATTTAGGCGAAATCATTGAAATCGATGTCTTTAAATAGATCACCGTCTCATTCGCCGAAAATATTATACACGAATTCTTTTTATTCATAATCATTTTGTGAAATTTTTAGCTATGTAAACGTTTGCATTTTACAAAAAAAGAAAAGACGAAGCATTTCACCTCGTCAATTTGCCTATTTTACTTACAAAATACATCCAGTCTTTGTTCGATTTCTTTATCACGTTTTATTTTTGGATGTACCATTTTCCCTTTCGTAAATACAAGTTCAATGTTCTTTAGTGCATTCAGATCATCTAATGGATTTTCTTTTACCACGATCATATCTGCCTGTTTACCAGCATCAATAGAACCAGTTATATCAGAAATTCCTGCCAGAATTGCATTCTGTAATGTTGCCGTATATATAGCAAACCCATTTGTTACACCAACATACTTATGAAAATATACAAGTTCACGATAGAAATCATATTGTGTTATCCAAGGACATCCAACATCGTTTCCTAAGCCAACTGGAATATGATTTTCTAATACAGCCTTACTACACTCTACAATGCCATCAAACACCATTTTTCCATTAAATAACTGTGTATCATCAACCTTTGATACAGATGGATCAAATAAAGCAAATGGTAATGCTGGAGATAATGTCGTAATTAAGAATGCTTTCTTTTCTTTAAAAAGCTCCATCATTTCCTGATCTGGTTTTGCACCATGTTCAATACTATCTACACCATTTCTAAGTGCAGCCTTTACACCTTCCGTAGATTCTACATGTGCACTTGTTAATAAACCCAATTGATGCGCTTTTTTACAGATTGTCTGGATCATATCTTCCGGC
>ERZ506978.904-NODE-904-length-11445-cov-3.844776_pt1 | contig 11445 bp, 5 predicted proteins | sample MGYA00512888_ERZ506978 | MGnify/ENA metagenome assembly ERZ506978
AATGGTGGATGAACACACATTTGAATCCAGAATGCTGGAAATCCTGTCTTAGTCCACAGATGTACACAAGCCGTAACATAATCTTTCGAAATAGTTAAGAATTTTTTACTTTTTACTTTTACACAAGTATGTTATTATTGGGTGTACAGAAAGGAGATGTGGCGTCTGACACCACAGGATAATTATGAGTATGAAAAAATTAAAAAGGGTTCTGCCGTTTAGCCTGGCAATAATTCTGGCATCTGTAAGCCTGCCGGTAACTGCCCTGGCTGACAGCGCAAAAGTAGTCACTCTCGGAGCGAACTTATCCGACGAGCAGAAAGCTTCTATGTACAAATACTTCGGTACTTCCGCCGATCAGGTAGACACGATCGAAGTCACGAACACAGACGAAAGAAAATATATGGAAGGGATCGCGACCGAATCCCAGATTGGTACAAGAACATATAGCTGTTCTTATGTTGAGCCGACAGACAGCGGCGGAATTCAGGTAAAAGTCGCAAATCTGACATTTGTAACAAGTTCTATGATCGCCAGTACACTTTTGACTTCCGGCGTTGAGAACTGTAACGTTGTTGCCGGATCTCCAATTGAAGTATCCGGAACCGGTGCACTGACAGGTATTATGATGGCTTACGAAAAAGCCAGTGGAAAAGAACTTTCCGAAGACCAGAAATCAACTGCAACAGAAGAGCTGGTAACAACCGGTGACCTCGCCAAGGATCTCGGTCAGGATACAGCATCTGATCTGATCAACGATGTCAAAGAATCCGTTATTGAAGACAAACTGACTGATCCGTCCGATATTCAGGACGCGATTTCTGACGCAGCCGATAAGCAGGGAATTACACTGACCGATGACCAGCTTGCAAAAATCACAAGTCTGATGGAATCTATTTCCCAGTACGACTACGATGTCAAAGCACTGAAAAAGACTCTCGACAACCTGGACGGGAAATCCGGAGGATTCTTCAGCAACTTGTGGTCCTCCATCAAAGGCTTCTTTGGCGGAGATAGTTCTGGCGGTGGAATTATTAACAATACGGATGATGCAGCACTCGGAAATGATGCAATCATCGACAGCACATTAGATGCCGTAAAAAGCAAAGCAAACGATGCCGTAAATCACGCAAAAGACGAAGGTCTCTGGGATAAAATCGTAGGATTTTTCAAGGATCTGTTCGGAGGCGATGATACCGAAAACTCCGATAATACAGATAGCACTGACGCAGTCGAAGAAAATACGGACAACAACACCGATACAGGCAGCACCGACAACAATGCTGATAACGACACTTCTACAAACGCAGAATAAAATTAATTCATAACTTTAGCAGGGAGATGGAATACTCAAATTCCATCTCCCTGTTTCTCTTCCACACCTCTCTTATTATACATTTTAAAATTCAAAAACTGCTACCCCATACGGCGGCAATTTGTATCCAAATGAATATGGTCTTCCATCACATTCTTTCTTCACGGCATGATAAATGTTCTGTCTCTTCTCGCCATTTCCGCCATATTTCACATCGTCACTGTTCAGAATCAGCTTATACTGCTTCTTTCTAGGAACGCCTACACGGTAATCTTCTCTTGCCATCGGTGTGAAGTTGATCACGAACAAAAGGTTATGCTTTCCATCTTTAGAATGGCGGATAAAACTGTAAATGCTTCTGTATGCATCATCTGCATTGACCCACTCGAATCCTTCCCATGACTGATCCAGTTCATAAAGTGCCTGTTTCTTTTTATACATGTGGAGTAGATCACGCATCCATGACTGAATTGCCTGATGCTCCGGCTCCTCCAGCAGATACCAGTCCAGTTCACGTTCCTCTGACCACTCGCGAAGCTGTGCAAAATCCTGTCCCATGAACAACAATTTCTTTCCGGCGTGTCCCATCATAAATGCATATCCTGCTTTCAGGTTCGCATATTTATCAAATCCAAGTCCCGGCATCTTATTGATCATGGAACATTTCAAATGGACAACCTCATCATGCGACAGTACGAGAATGTAATCTTCGCTGTACGCATAACTCATGGCAAATGTCATCATATGATGATTGTCTTTTCTGAAATACGGATCCAGTTTCATATATTCCGTAAAGTCGTGCATCCACCCCATATTCCACTTAAGGCTAAATCCAAGACCTCCGTCTTCTACATCTCCGGTTACCTTCGGCCATGCCGTAGACTCTTCCGCTATCATAAGTGCACCCGGATTTCTTCCAAGTACAACTGTGTTCAGATGCTTGAAGAAATCTACTGCCTCCAGGTTCTCATTACCTCCATACTGGTTCGGAACCCATTCTCCGTCTTTCTTTCCATAATCCAGGTACAGCATAGAAGCAACTGCATCAACGCGAAGTCCATCAATATGGAAGTGCTCCACCCAGAAAAGTGCATTGGCAATCAGGAAGTTCCTTACCTCATTCTTGCCAAGATCAAATATCTTCGTCCCCCAGTCCGGATGCTCCCCTTTTCTTGGATCTGCATACTCGTAAGTTGCTGTTCCGTCAAACTCGGCAAGTCCATGCTCGTCCTTTGGAAAATGTGCCGGAACCCAGTCCATAATAACACCGATTCCATTTCTATGCAGATAATTGATCATCCACGCAAAATCTTCCGGTGTTCCATAACGGCTTGTCGGCGCATAATATCCTGTCACCTGATATCCCCATGATCCATCAAATGGGTGTTCTGCGATTCCCATGATCTCCACATGCGTATATCCCATATCTTTCATATACTTTGTGATTTCTTTTGCAAACTCACGATAAGTATAGAATCCCTCGTCCTCTGTGCCTGGGTGTCTCTTCCAGGAACCCATATGAACCTCATATACAGACATTGGTTCTTTTTTGTGGTTCCATTTTTCCCGTGCAGTCATCCAGGAACTATCGGTCCATTTCAAATTCTCAATATTCGTTATTCTTGATGCTGTACCCGGACGAAGTTCTGCATAATTGGCATACGGATCTGCCTTCATATGATACTCCCCTGTAATCGTCTCAATGCAGAACTTATACATCATGCCTTCTTTTACTCCCGGTACAAAGCATGTGTAAATTCCGATATATTCCGCCCTTGTCATAGGGTTTCTTGTGCGATCCCAGTCATTGAATTCCCCCACTACAGACACTGATTTCGCATTCGGTGCCCAGACAGCAAAATAAACTCCTTCCTGCCCTTCGTCGTCCACCATATGTGCACCCAGCTTCTTATAAATTTCGTAGTGATTTCCCTGTCCGAAAAGGTACTGATCTAATTCTCCGATTTCATAAGCTTTCCATTCTTTCTCCATAAACTTCCCTCACATTTCATCCGGATTTCAATATCTTAAGTATACCTTAGCGGAACACAAAATTCAATCTATGTCACTCGATTCCAGGCAAAAAACAGGGATACAATTTTCTACAATTGTATCCCTGCTTCATCACTTACATTCACTATATCATTAAATTTTAAAATCTTCTTCCTTCAGAATGATGCGATCTGACGAATCCGTAGATTTTCCAAATACACGTCTTGCAAGATGCTTTACATTTGCTTTCTGTGAATGTTTAATTGCTTCATCCATAATTTCTTTTACTTCCGCAACTGTAACCGCATGATCTTCACGCTGCATTACATCAATTCGGCTGTAAAGTGCCAGAATTCCCATTTCATCAAGCTTATATCCATTTTCCTTCGCATAAGTCTGACCAAATGTTACTAACTCATCATTGATGAATACCGGAAGTTCAAGCTTAGAAGTGAATTTCTTTTTGAAATCCGGATTAGCTGTCATAATTCTCTCCAGAGGTTTTCTCTGATCTTCAAGAACAAAGAGAAGCTCTCCGGTCTTTCTTGACATCAATGCATTCAGTTCCTTGATTGTTCTGGAATTCAACTTACCAGCCTTTTCGATGATGATCGCTCCACCGCGAAGCTTCTGGATAATATTGCCAAGTTCCTTCTTATTCAGCGATTCACCTGTAACAATAGCAACCTTACCCTGTTTCAGATTTCTTTGTTTCTGGATTGCTTTTACAATATCTACTGCAAGTACTGTTTTTCCAGATCCTTTACGGCCAATGATCATTAAGTTACCGGTTCTTGAAGTTCCCTCTCTCTGGGCACGTCTGTCATTATCAAGTACTGCAACAATCTGTTCACTCATTCCTCTGACCGGTACGAAGTAAGAGAATAATTTCTTCTGCTCCTCTGTCAGTCCGGCTTTCAGTCCAATCTCACTGGTTGCACTTAAGTCATATCTTCCTGTTACAACAAATCCGGTATCAAATGGAACTCCGCTTCCTTTTGACTTCTTAATTCTGCGCTGAATCTCTTCCTCAGATGGTTCTTCAATTTCCAAGTCTCCTTCAAGTTCTTCCGGATCCGGAATCTCAGGAAGCTCATCTTCAAAGTCGTCTTCCTCGAAATCATCTTCCTCAAAATCATCCTCTTCCTCGAAGTCGTCCTCTTCCTCGAAATCATCCTCTTCCTCGAAATCGTCTTCGTCCTCGGATTCATCTTCTGGGAATTCATTCCACTCTGCATCGAATTCCTCTACTTCTTCCTCATCTTCCTCCGGGAATTCATCTGCAAAACCATCTTCGTCAAAATCGTCTTCGTCGAATCCATCTTCCTCTTCAAAATCATCGTCTTCGGAATTATCTTCCGAATCATCCTGGTTTTCTGTTTCCGGAATTTCTTCATCTTCTTGTACTTCTTCGATTTCTTCTACAGCGTCGACTTCATCTTCTGCTTCAAACTCTTCGTCCTCACCCTCAAAGTCTTCGTCTTCAAACTCTTCCTCTTCGAAATCATCTTCATCCTCAGAATCCTCGTCCTCCGTCTCTTCTTCCGAAACTGCTTCAACAATCTCTTCTTCAGGTTCTTCTTCAGACTCTTCAGGTTCTTCCACAATATCGTCCAGCTCTTCTTCTGAAATAAACTGATCTACAATTTCTTCTTCAACAGATTCCCCTTCTGCTTTTGCAAGCTCCAGTTCCTCTTCTATATCAAAATTTTCCTCTTCTTTCTCCTGTGCTGTCACACGATCTTCCAGCTCTTCCACAAGCTGTCTGATATCATCAGAAAGCAATGCCTTTCTTCTTGCTTCCTCTGCCTCAAGACGAGCCTTCTCTTCCGCTTCAAGACGAGCCTTCTCCTCCGCTTCACGACGAGCCTTCTCCTCTGCTTCAAGACGAGCTTTCTCTTCCGCTTCACGGCGTGCTTTCTCTTCTGCTTCCTGACGGGCTTTTTCTTCTGCTTTCCGTCTTGCTATTTCTTCTGCCTCGCGTCTCTCTGCCTCAAGTCTTTCTGCCTCACGGCGGGCTTCCAGTGCTTCTCTCTCTTTTCTAAGTCGTTCTTCATCGGATGCTTTTTGCTTTGCGATCGCCTCAGCATTTACCTTCTGCTTAGCTTCCCATTCCATCAAGATGTCTTCAATCTTCATCTGACCTTCAATGCGGAGTTCTTCTTCTCGTTCCTCCATCTTCTTCTGGTCTTCCGGATTAATTCCACTCGCCATAGCCACGCCATTGGCCAGTGCTTCTTGAAGTGTCGCACCCTTCACAACTGTCGTAATAGACTTTTTTGGTCCTTCTGCCGCATGCTGAAGAATTCCTTCTAACTCTCTGACATTCCGAGCTTCTTCCGGAGTTTCCTTTCCGATTGGTTCAATGACTGGTGCTTCCATTTCTACAACTTCTGGTTCTTCTGAAACAGCTTCTTCCGGCTCCAGGACTGGTTCCTCAGCTGGTGCTTCCGGCTCTTCTGAAACTGGCTCTTCTGAAACTGGTTCTTCTGAAACTGGTTCTTCTAAAACCGGTTCTTCTATCGGAACTTCTTTGTCTGCCTTGGCATTTTCTTCCATTGCCTTCAATGCTTCTCCAAGCTCTGCTGTCGGAATTCTTCTCGTTGCATCCAGACCATCCACAGTTTCTGTTGTATTGGCTCCTGATTCCTGCTGTTCTGCCTCCGCAGCTTCTGCTGCTTCCTGCGCTGCTTTAATCTGTTCTTTTGGAAGTGATACAGTATCCTGTGGAATACTCTTTACATCCTTAAGCGCAGCTCGCTCAGGTTTTTTATCCACTGCTTTCTTAGGCTCTTTTTTCGGTACACCTTTATACTCATCGTACTTTTCCTGTTGGAGTGGTGTCAGTGGTTTGTACTTCATCTTCAATTCCATTGCCTGATATACATATTTTCCTTCGCTGAACCACAAGATCAAATCGTCACATTCTTCCAGGCACTTTGAGGTCATGCCTGCTTCATGATATAGCTTTGCGAGCTCATACGCCCATTTTTCAATATATTCTGCCTTTTTAAATTCTTCCAGTGCCGAAATCTGTTCTGACAGATCGGACCCTTGTGCCTTCAAAATCCGATATTTCAAAATGAATTGATTCGGATCTCTCGGTGCCAGTTTTACAAATTCCTCATAACAGTCCGAAGCCTCATTAATATCATTCAGTTTCAGGGCAAGTACTGCCAGACGATACACAACCTTTCTGCTGGACGGTGCTCTGTCAAATGCAATCATAAGCGTATCACGGCTCTTCTGAAACTCCCCGTTATTCTCGTAGATTTCGCTTACTGTATTTAACATTGCCGGGCTCTTCACCCTTCTCCAGTCTATTGTATCGGCAATTTCCATTGCTTTTCTAAATTGTTTCTTTTCGTAATGTTCGAGCATCTGCTCGGTTTTTACCCGATATTCATATTTATCCAATATTCTCACCTCAAATTTTTTGACAATTCTACAGATACAAGTTTATCATACACCAGTCTTATTGTCAAAAACATACGAGATTTTGTTACAAAAATGTTACAAAATGATATCGTCTACTTTTTTGAAATCTTTCAGGCTATACGCTTCTATAATATTTCCCTGGATAACATAAAGCGTATCTTCTATATAAATACCTCTTGTGATCCTCATATTATTTCCATTGATTTCCTCATGCATCGTACATGTAAATCCTTGTTTTTCGTCGTAAGAAAATGTATAGTACTCCCGGCCGCCTTCGCTGTCTGCAGCAAAACCAATCAGATTTTTCTCTGCATCTACTAAAGCTGCCTTATAATCATAAGAAACATCTGTATAGTACACATTTTCAATGACATAAGTCTGCTCCTCTTTCACATTTTCCGGATCAGAAATATCGAACATCGTCAATTTCACGCCATCTGTTGACATAGTCTTTTCATCAACATTCATCCCAATACCCAGAAGCTTATTTTTCCCATACGGATGCAGATAATCTGAAAATCCAGGTATCTTCAACGCTCCTATGATCTTTGGATTTTTCGGATCCGACAGATCAACGGAAAATAACGGATCCGTCTCTTTAAATGTTACAAAGTATCCTGCCTTTCCCATAAATCTTGCGGAGTACACCCTCTCATCTTCTGCCAGACCTTTGATGGAGCCGGTTTCTTTCAGTTCTTGATTCAAAACATAAACACTGTTCGTGTCGCCATCGGTCACTACAACTCTCAGATATCCATCATATTCATCAATAGAAAATGAATCATTAATATAGCCGTCTATTTTGCACTGTGCCCCAGCCGTCAATTCCCCACTTTCATAAGAAACTTTTCGGATTGTCGTCACATCTTTTCCGGAATATTGCCACACATTTTCATAAAAATAAATATTATCGTTGCTCACATATAAATTGCCACCGTCTGCCAAAAGTGCCTTACTGTGCGCTGTCTCATTTGGATTTTCCAGAGAAACTGATGTGATGATTGAATACATATCTGCCTTTGAAATGGACGGAAGACAGATATCTGTTTCTTTGATCAGATTATCGTTTACAAGTGGTATATAGGACTTCGGATTCTTCGCCGTTATACCATCAAGTGTTACATAATAATCACTGAATAAGTATAAGTATCCATCTGCAATTCTTGAAGAATTGTAATATCCACTCTGACTGACCCTGCCAACTTCTTTTGGATTTTCCCTGTCTGAAATGTCATAAGTTACTGCGGTCGTATTAGCCCTCTGACCATATCCATAATCATCATCATTCCATTTGCCGCCCACATAACCGTCACACACTGCGATTAATTGATTTCTCTCAATGTCCAGATACATTTCCTGGATTTCAGAAACATCTTCCACTGTTATAGTAGCCGTTTGCTTCATCCGATTATCACGGGTATCTATAATGGCAATCTGATCGCTCTTATCTTTTAACACGTAAAGGTATGTTCCATCTGTTTTAGCTGTATCCCCCTCGTCCACACCTTCCTGACGTACATTTGTCTCAGAATAAGAACCGCTTGCCATTCCGGTGTCCGCTGCTGCAGTACTGCTTTCTTCAATATTCTGTGCTGCATCTCCGCTTGCCTTACTGTCAGCTGATTCATCGACTCTTATATCATTCAATGATCTTGCCCCGCTTGAAGTGTATGCACTGTCTCTTTCCTGATCTTTCTTATATTTTTCCAAATATGCATAGACATCCTTATATTCCGCCGCACTTTCTACTTTCGTACTGTCACTGATCGTCACATCACTGCATGCTATCTTATCATCTCGAGTCGCGTCTTCCATTTTAAAATAATTCTGATATACCATCACTCCCACGATCAGCACCAGGCATGCTGCTGCCAGCCCACCGATTCTCGCCGGAGTCCACACTTTTTTCTTCTTTCCTGCAAGCTTTGCTTCAATCTGTCTCGGTTCAAGCGCTTTCGGCACCGGAACCTGTTCTGACTTTTCCTTTATTTTCCGAATCATGTCCTGCTCATTCTTATTCATAAAATGTCCTCCCATCCAACACACACTGCATCTTCTCCAGCGCCCGGCTTCGTTTTACCCGGACAGTTCCCGGCTTCAGGCTTAGGATCTTCCCGATTTCTGTGCTGTTATAACCGCCAAACACTGATAGCCCGACTATCATTTGCTCTTCTTCTGAAAGAATAAAAAATGCATTTCTCACATCCATCGCAAGTCCCACATCTTCTTCATGAATTCCTTCCACCTGTCCTTCCGGGAAAAAATCTTCTGCCTGCTGTATTCCTTCTTTCGCCACCTGTTTCAATCTTTTCTTACATGTATTTGACAAAATTGTAAAAATCCAGCTCTTGAAAGCTTCTTCTTTTCGAAGTTTATGTATATGTTCATAAGCAGATAACACTGCCGCACTCACCGCGTCTTCTGCCTCATGCGGATCACGCATCAGACAAAGCGCGTAGCGATAGAGGTCTTGATAGACCTGCTCATATAGCTTTGAAAATGCTTTTGCATCACATTTCATTCTTTTTCCTCCTCAATTTGTTTTTCTCAAGAAGTTCTCCACACTCCTCCATTGACTTATCCAATTGCCGTTCCCCAATACCCAGTGTAAAAAGTATTATTACTTCTTCTACATATAAGAGTCCAAAAATATCCCAAGTGTTACAAAAAGGCGTCACTTTTTTTCATAAGTGCCGCCTTTTATTTACATTCGTTTATTCAATTATATTACCGCCGAAAATACTGCGCAAGATAAAATTCAGCGTAATTCCCAGTGCAACGGAACATAGAACGTGAATTTTACCTATCGGATTATTTAGCCCTTATAATAATTAATCAGACAACCTTTGAGAATAATCTCTCTTTCTGCGTCTGTCATATCTCCAAGTGTAAATGTGACTTCTTTCAATGTATCTCCGACTACATAAGCTTTGATCTCTGCATCTTTGTTTTCCACTGCTTTTCTGATTTCCGGTACAAAGATATAATCGCCATTTTTGAAGCTTAATTTCTTGTCGTCTTCTTTTGTGATAAATGGAAGCATTCCCCAGTTGATCAGATTGGAGCGATATCTTTTTGTCGCATATTCATTTGCAATATTCGCCCAGCCACCGAGCACCTTCTGACAGGAAGCTGCCTGCTCTCTTGCTGAACCGTCACCTGGTTTTACTGCAAAGATCGTACTTCCGACTCCGATATTTCCTTTTCCTGCTTCCGGATATTTCTCCTGGATCTTTGCCATAACCGGTTTTAATTCTTCCAATACCTCTAACGGACATTCGCCTGCTTCGATTGCTTTCTGTGCTTTCTGTACTTCCTTTGCACGTCCCACATATGCAGGATCTTTTCTGGAAAGTGCAAACTCTGCCAGTCCAAGTGGATTGGATCTGTAAGAAGATGTTTCTCCAGATGGGATCAGCTCATCTGTTGTTGTAACCGGATCATGAATCTCTGATACAACTTTCAATACCAGATTCTCCGGAAGTGCTGACATTGCCGGCCAGTCTTTGATATTCGGTCCGAACTTGATCTTTGTATCCGGATCAGCCACTCCATGACTGTCAAATACACGATTTGCATAAATCTTCTGATCAAAGTGGTATTTCTGTCCCTTATATTCTACGTCCATATCTGTTGCAGGTGTCAGGAAACCTTTATTTGCTGCTGTTGCTGCAATTGAACGGGCATCCATAAGTGCAACGGATGCAATCTGTCCACTCTGAAGCTTGGAACCTTCACGGTTCGGGAAGTTTCTTGTAGAGTGGCGAATAGAAAATGCGTTATTTGCCGGTGTATCTCCAGCTCCAAAGCATGGTCCGCAGAATGCTGTTTTTACAATTGTTCCTGCTTCCATAAGATCCGCAACTGCACCGTTTTTCACAAGTTCCATATAGATCGGTGTACTTGCCGGATATACACTAAATGTAAATTCATCTGAGCCAATGTAATGACCTTTTATGATGTCTGCTGCTGCGCAGATATTTTCAAATCCACCACCGGCACATCCTGCGATGATTCCCTGATCCACATAAAGTTTTCCATCAATCACTTTATCCTGAAGTGAATAATCCACAGCACCATCCAGGCTCACCAGTGCTTTCTGCTCTACATCGTGAAGCACGTCTTTCAGATTCTTACGTACATCGTCGATTGTATATACATTGGACGGATGGAACGGCATTGCGATCATCGGACGTATCTCGCTTAAGTTCACATAGACCATACCATCATAATATGTAACTGCACCAGGATTCAGTTCTTTGTAATCTTCACTTCTGCCGTGGATCTCATAGAACTCCTTAATCTTATCATCTGTTTTCCAGATAGAAGACAGACATGTTGTCTCCGTTGTCATAACATCGATTCCGATACGGAAATCAGCACTTAACTTCTCCACACCTGGTCCGACAAATTCCATAACTTTATTGTTTACATAACCATTTGCAAATGTTGCGCCGATAATTGCAAGTGCCACGTCCTGTGGTCCGACGCCTTTGACCGGCTCTCCGTCCAGATAAATTCCAATCACACCTGGCATCTTAATATCATATGTCTTATTCAGGAGCTGCTTTACAAGTTCCGGTCCACCTTCACCCATAGCCATCGTTCCAAGTGCTCCATAGCGGGTATGGCTGTCGGATCCAAGGATCATCTTGCCGCCGCCTGCCAGCATCTCACGGGCAAACTGGTGAATAACTGCC
>ERZ506978.907-NODE-907-length-11428-cov-3.821067_pt1 | contig 11428 bp, 2 predicted proteins | sample MGYA00512888_ERZ506978 | MGnify/ENA metagenome assembly ERZ506978
TAACGTAGTGCCCGAAGCACTTAGGCTAGTCAATAAGGGCTTTTGCAAGCCCGCGACTTTAGTCGTGGGTTATTGACTGTTTTCTCCTTTCTATGTTAGTCAGAACTACTGACGTTTTCTGCCACAAATATTCTCCATTTCTTTTTCTTTGCGACGTCTTTCTTTTTCTATTTGGTGATTCGCAGCTTCCTTAAGATAATCGTGACATTTCGAATGACATCCAACGTGTCTTTTTGAACATTTGTAGCACGCTTGAAAATCGTTGTTGCTCATATATGCCTCCTATTGTATTCACAATATATATGTCAGAAAATAATAGGAAAAAAATTTTACATACAGCCATATGATTGGGTTTATTATTATCCCTAATATTATCTCTTTTTTAATCCCTATATTTAACCCTTAGATTGTTTCTTGTTTTCTATCTATTCCTATCACCATTTATGTCATCATTTTCTTCGCTATTTTTATCTCTTTTTTTGTCGTTTACGATTTTTTAGGAACCATACAGACTCAATATTACTGAGGATTGGGAGGAAATATATTAGAAAAAACAAATAAAAAAAGAGAGGAGCTTTTTACTCCCCTCTAAAACAGGTTATCCGTTTTTATTTATCAATCTTACTGAGCATCTTCTTCTTTTTTCTTTCTCTTGAATACAAGCGAAAGTCCAACAGCGAGAGAACCAAATGCGAGTGCTCCCCATCCGAAGATGTTAGTGCGGTCGCCAGTTTTTGGATGATCTGGGATTGCTTCAACAATGAATGTCTGATCTTTATCGTCAAGGTCTTCGTGAGAACCTATAACTACTTTTGTTTCAGTTTCCATCATTGTTTCAAATACAACGTAGTTTCCAGGTTTAACCTTAGATGCGTCGAATTTGAATGTTACTTCAGCAGCGCCGTTTTTCTTTTCAGGTACGAATGTTGTGCTTGCTGTTACTTCCTTGTCATCGATAGTAAGTGGTTTTCCAGTAGCTTTATTCATAATCACACCTTTAAGAGTATAGCTCTTACCAGGCACAAGGTTTGTGTAAGTAACTGCATCAATCATAGTTGCTGTTCCCTTAGCAGTGATCTTGCGATCATTGTCTGCTGCGTCTTTAACAGATGTTTTAACGCTTGGGAATTCAATTGTCTGAGCTTCGTCTTCAAGGTCTGCATGTGTGAATACCTTAACTCCGTTGTAGTAAACGTCTTCAAATACTACAGTTGTTGTACCAGCAAGGGCACGACCATCGAATTTGAATGTTACATCAACAGATCCAGATACTCTGAAGCCTTCATCCTCAGCCTTAGGTGTTTTGAACTTAGCAGTAGCAGTTACTTCCTTGCCTTCAACAAGAATTGGTTTACCAGTTTCCTTATTCATAAGTTTACCTTCAACTTTGTATTCTTTTTCTGGAAGGAGACCTTCATACTCAACACGGTCAACGATTGTTACATCTTTGTCTGCGTATGATGTATGATTTTCTGTTTCACTGTCTGTTGCAGTTGTTCTACCACCCGGTACAGTTACAGTCTGAGCAACGTCATCAATATCTGCATGTACAAATACTTCTGCGCCATTTCTTGTTACTGTTTCAAATGCTACGAATTCGCTATCTTCAAGTCCTTTAGAACCTGCAAATTTGAATGTAACATCTACAGTTCCATCTACTGTTTCTTTTCCTTCTTTAGCAGCAGGAGTTGTGAATTTAGTAGATGCTGTTACTTCCTTACCGTCAACTTTAAGAGGGTTTCCTGTTTTCTTGTCATAAAGTACACCAGTTACTTCATATTCGCGTTCTGCAAGAAGTCCTTCGTAATGAACGGTATCTGTGATAGAGATTTCTCCCTGAGCGTAAGTGATTTGATCCTTAGTGTTGTTATCAGTGATAGTTGTATGACCATCTGGGAAGTAGTCAGTCTGATCATTATCATTGATATCAGCATGTGTGAATACTGTGATTCCCTTATAAATTACTTTTTCGAATGCTACAACTGCTTTGCCAGCAAGTGCAGAACCATCGAACTTGAATGTTACATCAACAGTACCACTTACGTATTTAGAACCGTCTTCTGGAGTAGGAGCTGTAAACTTAACAGTAGATTTAACTTCTTTGCCGTCAACAAGAATTGGTTCACCAGTTTCTTTATTCATAAGAGTACCAGTCACTTCATATTCTTTGCCGGCAAGTACGTTAGAGTAAGTTACTGTGTCAATAAGAGTTACTTCTTTATCTGCTTTAGAAATACGGTCTTTAGTGTCTTTATCTACTACATTTGTGTGACCACCTGGGATATGAACAGTCTGTTCTTCATTTTTAAGGTCTTTGTGTACGAAGATTTCAACGTCTTTATAAGTCATAGTCTCGAATGCTACGAGAGTTTTGCCTTTCAGTTCATCAGAACCTTCGAATTCAAATGTAAGATCGATGCTTCCACTTACAGGAGCCATCATTGTGTTTCCGTCTTGATCCTTAACTTCATTACCGTTGACATCAACGATTGGTTTTGGATCGATTGTAAATTCTTTAGTTACTTCGACTTTTTCGCCATTGATGAGAAGTGGTTTACCAGTTTCCTTATCCATAAGAACACCAGTTACTTTGTAAGTTTCTCCAGATTTAAGGTTTTCATAATAAACAGTATCTGTAAGACTCATCTTCTCAGTGATTCCAGTAATATGGTCTTTAGTTGCATTATCAACAAATGTTGTATGTCCATCTGGAACGTAAGTTGTCTGAGGAGCATCATTGATTTCCTCGTGAACGAATACGTCCTTGCCTTTATACTGACATGTTTCAAATGCTACAAGAGTTTTACCAGCGAGATAATCGCCGCCCTTGAACTTAAATGTTACATCTACGGCACCAGACACGGTGTCTTTGCCATCCTCAGCTGCTGGAACTGTGAATGTTGTAGATGCTGTTACTTTTTTGCCGTCTTTGTCAACAAGTGGTTTACCAGTTTCTTTATCCATAAGAGTACCATTTACTGTGTATTCTTTGCCAGGAAGAAGATTTGAGTAGTGAACATGGTCTACAAGAGTAATCTCTTTAAGTACTTCGGATGTGATATGGTTGCCAGTATCATTGTCCTTGATAGTTGTTTTTCCTTCTGGGAAATGTACAGTCTGAGCTTTATCGTTGTAGTCTTCATGCTGCCACATCAATACATCAGTATCTAAATCATTTCTCCACATTTTTTCAAAAGCAACTACTGTGTGGTTTTTAAGGCTAGAAGCATTGAATTCGAATACGACTTCCGCTTCTCCACTTACAGTTTTTTCACCTTCTGCAGCCGCAGGAGTTGTGAATTTAACTGTAGAAGTTACCTTTTTACCATCTGCATCGACAACAGCTTTCTTTGTTGCACGATCCATAAGTGTTCCTGTTACTGTAAATTCAGTTTCAGGTTTCATATTAGTGTAAGAAACAACATCAGTAAGTTTAACAGATTTATCTGCATTAGCGATATGATCTTCTGTTTCACTATCAGTCAAAGTTGTGTGACCGCCAGGGAAGTAATCAGTCTGTGCTTCATCATTGATGTTAGCATGAGTAATTACTTCAAGACCGTCGATACTGATTGTCTCGAACGCTACTGTTGTAACTCCCTGTAATTTCTCTGTTGGAACGTTGAAAGCTACAGTTACGTTACCATCAACAAGATGTTTCTTAGATACATTGACTCCGGCTGTAATAGCGCCGTCGTATTTTTCAACGTTTTTATCACCGTTGAATGTTTCTGTATCCATAAAGTCTGTATCAGAATCGAATGGAGTATTGTTTGTAATTTTAACAGGTCCAATAGAACCAATTACGTCTTCTCCACGTTTAACTTCTTTAACAGGATCTCCGTCTGTTGTTACGAAGTCTCCTTCTACAGTAATTGGATTACCATCATTATCAGTGATTGCTTCTCCAGTTTTCTTATTCATAAGCTCACCCTTGATATGGTAAGTCTTATCAGGAAGAAGACCTGTGAAGTCAACTACGTCTTTGATCTCACGTACTCCAACGGAAGGAGCGTAATGGTCTTTAGTTTCTTCGTCTGTTGCAGTTGTGTGAGCTGAAGGGAATTTAACAGCTTGATCAATATCAGTCAAGTCTTCATGTTCTCTTACTCCATTGTTATCGAAAGTAAGACGTTCGTAAACAACGACTGTTCTTCCGTCAACTACATATTTACCAGACTTAGTTGTAAGGTTCTTAGCATTAAAGGCAATTTCAACAGTTTCTGTTGCGTCACCTGCAGCTGTGAAGTCCTTAGTACCAGTGACAGGGTTACCGGATGCATCAAGGATTTGTTCACCAGTTTCCTTATCATATAATGTTGCTGTAAGTTTGACATTACCAGCATCTGGAGAGATGTTGAATAATTTTACCTGGTCTTTAATTACAGCATTTTCAACCACGTGCATACCCTTGGTATCGTCTTCATAAGTAGCAACAGTATCAATTTCTGGGAAATGAATAGACTGAGCTTCATCCTTAATATCATTATGAATGAATACTGTTCTGCCACCCATATTGAGTGTTTCGAATGCTACGATAGTTCTACCAGCGAGATTAGCCGCGTTTGCTGTGAATTTAACATCAACAGTACCACTTACGCTTTGTTCTCCGTCTTTTGCCTTAGGAGTTGTAAAGTCAGTAACCGTTTTAACGAAGTTTCCATCACCATCTACTAAGTACATAGCGCCTACACCATTTTCATCATAAACGTCAGGTGTTTCGCCGTCTTCTGCTGCTCTCATAAGTCTGCCTTCAACAGTATATTTTGTTTCCGGTTTCAGATTTTCATAAGAAACAACGTCAGTAATTTTAATTTTTTCTTCTGCCTTTGAATAATGTTTTCCAGTATCATTAGCAGTTAAAGTTGTGTGACCGCCAGGGAAGTAATCTGTCTGGCTTTGGTCGTTAATGTCTGCATGAGAGATAACTTCAAGTCCGTCAAGAGTAATAGTCTCAAACGCAACTGTTGTTTTACCTTTCATAAGTGAAGCAGGTACCTGGAAATAAACTGTTACGTTTCCATCTACAAGACCGCGGTCTGTAGTCGCTGCTCCTGTTGTGAAGTCTTTTTCACTTACGATTTCTTTGCCATTAGCAAGAAGTGGTTTACCTGTTGCCTTATCCATCAAGATACCTCTTACATGGTAAGTTGTGTGAGGAAGAAGGTTTTTGTATTCTACTACGTCTTGAATGTAAGCTGTGTTAGACTCTTTATCATAAGCTGGAAGATAATGATCTCCCTTGTTTGAAAGTTTTTGTTCTGTAGCTGTTGTATGCACCTCTGGGAAGATTACAGACTGATCTGTACTTGTAAGTTCAGCTTCTAAGCCTACACCTACGTTTTCACTATAGAGATATTCATATACTACTACTTTCTTACCTTCTGCGTTGTACTTAGTACCATCTTTAAACTGAAGGTTTTTAGCATCGATTGTGTTAAAGTAAACTGTTTCAGTCGCATTGCCATCGTTGCCGGCTGTAAATGTTTTTGTTCCAGTTACAGGTGTTCCGTCAGCGTTATAAAGTTGTTTACCAGTTTTAACATCATAAAGGTATGCATCAAGTCTTAATGTTCCTGCGTCTGGAGAAACTCCAGTTACAACAACTTTATCCTTGATTTTTACATCGCTTGTAAGTTCCATAGCGATAGTATTGTGTCCATGATAATTGCTGCTGCTGTTATTCTTATTGTTAGATGCGATTGTATCTACGTGTGGGAAGTAAACAGTCTGAGCTTCATCATTGATGTCAGCATGTGTTGCGTAGCCAGGAATGTTTTCATAAGCTACATACTTCTGAGCTGCTTCCTTAGCTGTTTTAGATGACTTAAACTTGAATGTTACCTTTGTTGTGCCACTTACTGTAAGCTTGTGTTCTCCAGAATACTGAGGAACAGAATGTTCATTGTAACCAGTGAGTGTCTGCCCATTGTCATCAGTTGCTGCACCTGTTGTGAATGTTGTAGAAGCTGTTACTTCTTTTCCATTTTCATCAAGTACAGGTTTTCCTGTTTTTTGGTCCATAAGTTTACCATTTACAGTATAAGTTGTATTTGGCTGTAAGTTCTCGTATTGAACAGTATCTTCAAGAACGATATCACCGTAAATGTTGGCGATATGTCTTTGAGATTCCTGACTTAAATTTGTTGTACCAATCTTAGGGAAATGAACCATCTGTGCTTCATCTTTAAGATTGTCGTGTTTTACAAGTTCTTTTCCATCCATTGTTACAACTTCTGTAGCAACAAGTGTATGTCCCTTGTATTTACTTGCATCAAATACGAATGCATTGTCAATTTTCTCAGTCTTGTCTTTAACTGTTAAGACTGTAGTAACAGATGTCTTTCCGTTTTCTAATGTTACAAGTTCTCCGGTTTCGACATCGTGAAGCTGTCCGGTAACTCGGATTTCTTTTTTAAGCGCTGCAAGAGACTCACAGTTTTTCAAAGTAACGCCATCTACTAATCTGACTTTTGATGTTGCTTCTGTGAAGTGTTTTCCATTGTCAGCAATAAGACTTGTTTCGATAACAGGAATCATACTCTCTTTTGCAAGAGTTGTAATCGAGTCTGCTTCAAGTCCCCCTTGAATCTTAGTTGCAGATGTGTTCGTTCCTGCAAAAGTAATAGCGTTATTATCATCGTAATTAATGTTTAGGATAAGCTCGTTTCTAGCGTTTCCATCTGCATCTACATAGCTTGGGTTAAGAAGATAACTTGCTGGAGATTTTGTTTCTTCAATGGTAATAGTCCCATACGGGATATCTACCATTCCGGTATCAGAGATCATCAAACCATCCCTTGAAGAATCGGCTTTCAAATAATCTACATTTCGGAAAGATACAATAGACGTTTCTTTTGAAAGCTTAGTTCCTGTATACGGTTTTGATACATATGTCCATGTGTATTTTGGAGTACTAGGAAGCTCCGCTTTTGAGCTATAAAATCCATCATAGTATTTTACAGTAAATTCTGCTCCGGCAGTTGAGGGACAATTCCCAGTACCGCCATTTAGCGGAACTTTTGCCATAGACATTACAAATGGGTCACCGCCAGGTTCGTCAGTAACATTGAATGTCTGGTCTTTCTCTGTCTGGTTAACTGTAACTGTAGTTGGATCACTTAATTTATAACCTTTACCAGCTTTTGTTTCTACAAGAGTATAAGTTCCAGCTGGAACAGCCTTACTTGTAGAGTTACCATTTGCATCTAATGTAAATGTTGCAACAACAGTAGAACCATTTCTAAGTTCGTAAGTTGTTCCTTCAAGGCTGTAACAAGCGTTATCATTTGTGATCGCTTCGTTTGATGATTTTTTAACGATTTTCACGTGTGGACTATTGTTTTTAATAGTCGGCGAGTTAGATGTTGTCATACTTGAAGACCATTTGTTATTAGTGGCGTCGAAAACCTCAGTGTTAATAGTATACTCAGCAGGGACATCGGTTTCAATTACGCAGAAATTTCCAGTCTTTCCAGTTGTTTCAACGTAAGTTTTACCTGATGAATCTGTAGTACCGGTACCAATGTATGTTACCCCACTAGGAAGATTACTTGTTTTAGCTTTTCCAACAGAAGATGTTAAATCTGAGTAAGAAGGCTTGCTTCCAGTATAATTGTAGAACGCCATCTTGATACCACTAACATAGTTCCCATCTTCGTCTTGTTTATAAGCCCCAACCCAAGTTCTATTGTCTTTTACGCGGAACTTAATAACACCACCAAGGTTTTGTGAAGCGCCATATCCGGCTTGAGATGCACCTGTTGTAGTTTCGTAAGCCATTACAAATTCAGTTTCTGATCCAACTTTATACTTGTTAATGATCTTGAATTTAGTTTCTTTATCTGCTCCCGGCTGAATTGCAGTCATTTCGTGTACACAATAAGCAGCGATACCGATATTACTGTTACTTTTTTCACCACGTATTCCATCGACCCATGAACCCATGGATGAGCCACTAGAGTTATAGAACTGAAAGTTTATACCAAAAAGGTTTTTTGGAAAACCAAGATAACCAAGCACCTCAGCACTCTGGTCTCCCGATGTATTACTTTGAACCATACCAATATATTCTGCGCCTAGTTTACTATTTGATTCAGGCCAAGCAGGATATCCGTTGCGTCCAAATACAGCATTTACAGTTGTCTCAGAACCAGGAACTAAGCTGTCAACATTTGTTCCATCTTTTAGATAGAAAGCGACAGCATTAGGTATTGATATTGCACCATCTGCGATTGCTTTATCAAAAGTGACTTTTACATCTTTATCTATTACAACGCGAATTTTCGAAATTCCAATAGCGTAACTTTTTACAGTAACAATATTGCTTTCACTATTAAATTCAAATCCGTCTTTAGATGTTTTTTCACCATTTACATATACAGTAAGGTCGTCTTTGGAAAGAGTCCCCTTTGTTCCCTTAAGATGCATTGCAAAACTTGGATAATCAAAAAGACTTGCTGTAAACTCTGTGTTGACGGGGTCGTTGTTCTTGCTTTCGATTGTAAGCCCGATATTCGATGTTTTGCTTAAGTTAGTAGGGACAATCACCTGCATCTGAATGTTTGAGAAGTCCCCTTCTGCTGCTTTAAGCGCAGCTTCTGTAACAGTTGCTACATGTGTATCTTTATTGAATGATACGCCTTCTGTAACAAATTCTCCGTTGTCATTACCTTTTGCAAATACATAATCCACAACTTTTCCCGAAGCTACGCCATTTGCCCAAGGGGTATTTGCGTTAAATCGGTAAGTTCCATCTTCTGCTTTATAAAGATTTGTTTCTGCTAAAGTAGTTGTAATGATTTTCTCACGATCTCCGTTCATAATAGAATCCCAGTTGTCACTAGAGACAAGAAGTGATTCATCAACGAACGTATATCTTACAATAGCCTTTTTAGAAAGATCGGCTTCGTATTTAGCAATAACTTCGTCTGCTGTTTCAGTACCAGCTTTTTCTTCTTCAGGCTTTTTAACTTCATCCGTTCTAAAGATGAGAGTTTGTTTATCAGCCGCTTTTTCTAAAGCCGCTGGATAGTTTCCTTTAACAGTAGAAAGGAAACCTGCGAATTTGGCAGATGCTTCAGATGTAGATTCTGCGATTACATTGTAATCAACTGTAGAACCATAGTTAGATGAAGCAATCTTTTCACCATTTTCATTTGCAGCACCAACAATGTATGCTGCATCGATGTTACCAGGTACGTAATATTTTACGTTAGCACCATCATTACCTGCCGCACCTACTACTGTTATGCCTTTCGCAATTGCTTCGTCAATTACTGTACTAAGCGCTGCGTTTTCGCCAACAGAATATGCATACAATGGAAGAACAATAATTTTTGCTCCACTATTTTTTGCGTATTCTATACCAGCATAAATAGATGCTGCATCACCATGTCCGTTAGCATCAAGTGCCTTAATGGAAAGTATCTTCGCATCAGGGTTAACACTTAAGATGGCGTCCATAGTCTTTGTACCGTGACCGTTGTCATCACCAACTTCAGTACCGCCGTTAATAACGGATACTCGGTTTGTCACATTACCATTTGAAGGCATACCAGAGTCAACAACTGCAATAACTGTGCCACTTGCATTTTTTTTGGCATCGCCCAACTGCTCAAGTGTATCGAGCGGGGCCCCTACGTTTGCAAGACCTGCGTCCTCTGATGTTTCACCTTCTGCCGCATGTACTACTATGTTTGGAGCAACAAAGTCAACCTTTCCATAATAATATGAATAAGCGTTCTTTGCGTGTTCAACTGTAGCATAACGCAATACATACATTCCATTACCGCTATCGACGATATCATCCTTATCAACGATTGTGTCGGCTTTTTCAGTAGCTATGATGATTTCTCTTGAAGAAAAATCATACTGATCAACTACCTCTTTGGATACGAGAGAGTCTTTGTTAAATTCGTCAAATATGTTAGCTTTGACTTCTTCTTTAACTTCTTCTGCTTCCCTTTTTTCTGTTTTAGTTTCGCTTCCGGTTGTTTTTGTTTCAGCGTCAGCCGTTTCTTTTTTCACGGCTTCAAAACTAACACTGATAGTAACATCACTAGCAGGCATTTCGAAAGTATAATTGCCTTTATCATTTGCAGTGACTTTACCATCTTCAAGAGAGGCTACAACTGTTCCGTCAGTGTTTTTGACTTCAATTTTAGCTGTATTGAATCCTTCATCTGGTTCAACAGCAACTTCAACTTTGTCACCCTGTACATGAGTTGTAGGACCCTCCGTCTTGTTTCCATCGGTTACAAAAGAGGTCGTTCCATTTTGTGTCTGGCTAAGTGTCGCTGCATAGTCCTGAGCAATCTCACTCTCGATCCCCGATTCTTCCGCGTAAACGACAGAGTTAGGAACTGCTGTGGAGAATGCCATCAGAAAAGAAAGCGTCGAAGCCACACTTCTTTTTAAGATAGTTTTCTTCAATTTGGAATACTCCTTTCTTTTTTATAACGTTTTTTGTTTTTTATATCTTACACATCAGCAGTAGAGCCTTGTGGCGGATGATTTCCACGTTGGACCTAAGCCAATGGAAAGACCGAAAATTGTTTTCGACCGAGTATCTCTTCCCGGTCTATTCTTGGTACGATAAAAACAGTACCGATTATAATATGTAAGAAAAACATTTTTAATCTCGTTCGATTGCACTAAAAATCGGAGACTTTTTTAAATTTTCTTTTGCAATTGGAAAATGCACAAAAAAAATAGACCCAAACATTAAGTTTAAGTCTATATCCATTCCCTATTTAAACTAGGATAATGTTAATTTGTTTTGGTTTCTCCACAAAAAGAGCATTTCCGACCGGTAACTACTGTTTCTGTCCAGGCCGCTTTATCAGTAACAGTTTTTGTACCAACTTTTACTCTCTGAGTCTCGTATACAGCATCGTGATGGACTGTTGTATAATTTGTCTCCCAAGTGCTAGAATGCCCTTCTTCTAAACAATGCATATCCATGGCATTATTATCTGTAGTTCTATACCCGCACTGACGGCATACTGCCGTTGAACCCGTCTTCACTTGCTCATCCCAAGCATCCTTTACTTTGACCTGTCTATCTTCGTAAACATCTTCCTGATGAGTTTCTGCCGGATGATTTACCGTTTTTGTCACGTTAACCCAGTTGTGCTTGTGCGCTGGCTTTTCTGTATTTGAACTGTTCCCACCATTTGAATTGTTTGAACCAGAACTTGGCTTGTTAGAGCTTCCTCCGTTGTTTGAACCAGAGTTTGGTTTGCTTGCGTTTCCTGCGCTGTTTGAGCCAGAACTTGGTTTGTTTGTGCTACCGGAATTGTCTTTACCATCAGATGTAGAAGGTTTTTTAGTTTCTTCCTTCTTATCATCCTTTTTTGATTCTTCTTTCTTAGCTTCTTCTTTTGGATCCATTGTCGGAGTGGCTGTAGTTTCAGGTTTTACTTCT
>ERZ506978.908-NODE-908-length-11423-cov-6.112861_pt1 | contig 11423 bp, 13 predicted proteins | sample MGYA00512888_ERZ506978 | MGnify/ENA metagenome assembly ERZ506978
GCTGATCCAGCATTTCAAATAACTGCTGTGTCTTTTCCCTGCTGATCGCCGGTCCCTGTCCGTTGATCTCTGTTCCTTCAATATTCTGCAGCTTCAGGTTGATCCGTGAAATCCCCTCGTCCACCGGAATGAATCTTGCGTTCACTCCGATCTCTTCCACCTGTCTTTGAATCTCATCTCCAGTAAATCCTGCCACAAATCCCAGTGCGGTATTTTCCAGTCCCAGATTCTTCAATACGATAGAAACGTTGATTCCCTTTCCTCCCGGAAGCATCATTTCTGTGGCTGTCCGGTTGGTCATACCCAGCTGAAAGTTATTGACGGAAACGATGTAGTCCAGTGACGGATTAAACGTTACTGTATAAATCATGTTCTTCCCTCCTGCTTTTCTCAGTTCTTTTCTATGTATGTATTATATAATCATATTCATTCAAATCCAAACAAAAAAGATGCCCGCTGTGGATTCTCTTCCACAGTTAGCATCTTTTATTTTTCTTATCTTATACTCGCTTTTGCGATTTTATCACCTTCGTCTACCGAATTCCACGCATGGACAGACCGATCCGCTTTTTGTTCAGATCCACGCTGATGACTTTTACATCCACAACATCTCCTACGCTGACAACTTCCAGCGGATGTTTGATATATTTGTCACTGATCTGGGAAATGTGTACCAGACCATCCTGGTGTACGCCGATATCTACAAATGCACCAAAATCGATCACGTTTCTTACAGTTCCTTTTAAGATCATACCTTCTTTCAGATCTTTCATATCCAGTACATCGGAGCGAAGGATCGGTTTTGGCATATCTTCACGGGGGTCACGTCCCGGACGGCCGAGTTCTTTGATGATATCATGAAGGGTGATCTCGCCGATTCCCAGTTCTTCTGCCAGTTTCTTATAATCTTTGATATAGATGGCAGTCGGTCCGTCACTGAAGTACTGTTCTTTCGTAAATCCCTGTTTTGCAAAGAGTTTTTCCACTGCTTCGTAGCTCTCCGGATGTACACTGGTCGCATCCAGCGGATTCTTTCCGCCCTGGATACGCATGAAACCGGCACACTGTTCAAAGGCTTTCGGTCCCAGTTTTGCTACTTTTAACAGTTCTCTTCTGTCTGTGAAACGGCCGTTTTCCTCACGGTAGGCCACAATATTTTTTGCAATTGCTTTGCTGATACCGGAAATATACTCTAACAGAGACGCGGAAGCGGTATTCAGATCCACGCCGACTTTATTGACACAGTCTTCTACCACACCGTTCAGTGCTTCGCCCAGTTTCTTCTGGTTCATATCGTGCTGATACTGTCCGACACCGATAGCTTTCGGGTCGATCTTTACCAGTTCTGCCAGCGGATCCTGCAGACGTCTGGCGATGGAAGCGGCACTTCTTTGTCCCACATCGAAGTTCGGGAACTCTTCGGTCGCCAGTTTACTTGCAGAATATACAGATGCTCCTGCCTCGTTGGTGATCACATACTGTACCTTTGTCGGTACTTCTTTTAACATATCCACGATTACCTGCTCAGATTCCCGGCATGCAGTACCATTTCCTACAGAGATCAGATCGATATGATACTTTTCAATCATTTTCTTAACTGTTTCTTTAGCTGCTTTGATCTTGGCTTCTGTGGTCGGTGCGGTCGGATATACAACCGTTGTATCGAGCACTTTACCGGTCTCGTCAACAACTGCCAGCTTACAGCCGGTGCGGAATGCAGGATCCCATCCGAGAACAACTTTTCCCACGATTGGCGGCTGCATCAGCAGCTGTTCCAGGTTCTTTCCGAACACTTTAATAGAACCGTCTTCGGCTTTCTCTGTCAGATCGTTTCGAATCTCCCGCTCGATGGCCGGTGCGATCAGACGTTTATAGCTGTCCTCCACAACTGCTTCCAGAATCGGGGTGGTATTCGGATTGTCGGTACGGATCACCTGCCGTTTTAACCAGGAGAGTATCTCTTCTTCCGGTGCATTGATCTTGACAGTCAGAATCTTTTCTTTTTCCCCACGGTTCAGTGCCAGTACACGGTGTCCTGCCAGTTTGGAAATCGGCTCCTCAAAATCATAATACATTTCATATACAGATTTCTCGTTTTCTTTCTTGGCACTCGATACGACAGAACCGGATTTTACAGTCAGTTTACGGATCCGGATACGGTAGTCTGCTTCATCGGCAACAGACTCTGCCAGAATGTCCGATGCACCTGCAATCGCTTCTTTTACATTTTTTACTTCTTTTTCCTCAGATACATAGCTTTCCGCTTCTTCTTCGATGGACTTGTCTGTCATCTGAAGCAGGATCAGATTGGCCAGAGGTTCCAGCCCTTTCTCTTTGGCGATCGTTGCTCTGGTTCTTCTCTTCGGACGGTACGGGCGGTACAGATCTTCTACAACTACCAGAGTCTGTGCCTCCAGAATCGATTTTTTCAGTTCTTCCGTCAGTTTTCCCTGTTCTTCGATGCTTGAGAGTACCTGTTTTTTCTTGTCCGTTTTTTAAAATGAGAACTACATCTTTACCTAACCATTTTTTTAAGTTCATCATATATGCCACCAATTGTAAATGTGAAAGAGAAAGCGGTAGTTATCAACAATCTAACAGAAATCACTTGATTCACTTTAATGACAAATTAAGGATTTTCAGGATGTGAGAAAACATAAGGTGAATATTGATTGCCGTGATAAAGCATTCGATTTAATCGCATAACACCAGCTTTCTGGTAATATTGTAAGCGATTACTTAAATGAATGGAATATTGAATTTTTTCGAAAAATCGTAAATTTTTTGTATTTAAACAAAAAAATCAGGAATTGACCTGATTTTTTGAATTTATTTTGTATTTGCAGCTAATTCTTTTGCTAGAACTTCAAGCTGTTTGAGATTTTCTTCAGATACTGAAGATTGTATTTTAACAATTGGCTCTACAATTTTCATATTCTTCATAGACGCAATCTGTGCTTTCATTTTATTTGCTGCCATTGGAGCCCAGGAACCATTCTCAACTAGACCAATTGTTCTATTGGAAAGGTTGTGATTCTTTAATTCTGTTAATAGATTCTGCATGGAATCAAAGACTTCTGCATTATAAGTAGCAGAAGCAAATACAAGCGTTGAATACTGGAAAGCACGTGAGACGAGTTCAGATGTGTCTGTTTTGGATGTATCAAAGACCATAACACTTCTCATGCCTTCTTCTGCTAACTTCATTGCTAGAATTTCTGCTGCGTTTTGAGTGTTTCCATAAATAGAACCATAGAAGATTGCAACGGAATATCTTTGTGGTTCATATGTTGACCATTGATGGTAGCGAGAAAGAATCTGTTCAAAGTCTTTTCTCCAGATATGTGCGTGAAGCGGGCAAATCATTTTAATATCAAGAGTGGAAGCTTTTTTCAGCACTGCCTGTGTTTGTGGGCCGTATTTACCGACAATGTTAACATAATATCTTCTTGCTTCATCTCTCCAGTCGTGATCCCATCTAACTTCATCTGCAAAAATATTTCCACTCATTGCGCCAAATGCACCAAATGCATCTGCGGAAAAGAGAGTGCCTGTTGTGGATTCGTATGTCATCATTACTTCTGGCCAGTGTACCATTGGGGCAGAAATAAAGTGTAATTCGTGCTTTCCAAGGGAAAGTGTATCTCCTTCCTTGATGACAATAGAGCGATCTTTTGTATCAATATGGTAGAAATTTTCCATCATTTTAAATGCCTGAACACTGCTTACAATTTTCATTTCAGGGTACATTTTGAAAAGATCAGGGATTACTGAGCAATGGTCTGGCTCCATATGCTGAACGACTATATAGTCTAGTTTTCTTCCCTCTAAAGCATAGGTGAGATTTTCTAAAAATTGTCTAGATACTGATTCATCAATACCATCCATCAGACAAGTTTTTTCGTCTTTGATTAAATAGTTGTTATATGACATTCCCTCAGGAACAGGGTAAACATTTTCAAATAAAGCAATACGTCTGTCATTTGCTCCTAGATAATAAATATCATCATTAATTTTGCGAACATTATACATAAATGACTATCTCCTTTTTTTATAGTAGAAATCATAGTTCAGAATGGATGAAAATGGAACTGATATATTATAGATTTTGTATATTTTTTTACTGTAATATAGTATTAGACAAGAGGTTGATTATGGCGAATATATTTGACTATTTAGAATGGAGAAGTGATGTTCCTTTTTCATGTGACCCTTTTAATGAAGTAGATAATTTAGTTTTAGCACAACTTGCATATACAGATTTTGATGGATGTATTCTAGAAGATAAAGAAGATGGAGCAACTTTGAAAGAAATCTATGAGCAATATTATCGTATTCATACGCGTGAAGAAATACTTGCACGAACAAGTTTTATCGCAAAAGCACCATTATTAATGGATAAAATGATTGATTCCAAACGGTATGGTGATATTCGTTTAAAAGGATATGTGAATTATATCAATGATGAAAAAAGTCAGCAGATGAGTGCTGTTCAAATGTATCTATCAGATGGGACTGTGTATTTAGCGTATCGAGGTACAGATGATACTTTTACAGGATGGAAGGAAGATCTTTGCTTTTCATATATGGAAGAAACTGCAGGACAGAGAGAATCTTTGTTATACATGAATGAACATTTTCTTAATAAAAATGTAAAACTGCGTGTTGGTGGACATTCAAAAGGTGGAAATTTTGCTATTTATGCAAGTGCTTTTTGTGATGCTTCCATTCAAGAAAATATCATTGAAGTGTATTCAAATGATGCTCCTGGATTTATGTATGAAATAACGATGAAAGAACAATATCAGAAATTGCTGCCAAAAATAAAAGCAATTGTTCCAGAATGTAGTGTGATTGGAGTTTTGATGTATTCTTCAGGAAAGCGAAAAGTCATTCAATCCAGCGGGAAGGGATTGATGCAGCACGATGCAAATACATGGCAAGTTATCAGAAATCATTTTATCGAAGTTGAAGAAAGAAGTGCAGATAGCATATTAGCGGATAAGACAATTCGTGGATGGCTGAAAGACTTATCATTAGAAGATAGAGAAGTGTTTGTACAAACAATTTTTGAAGTATTAGAGTCAAGTGGAGCTGCATGTGTGTCTGAGTTTAATAGATCAATTATTTCAAATGTTCCTAAAATTGTTATGAAACTATCTTCATTACCAAAGGAAAAATTAGATAATTTTAAAATGGTGATTGTAGAACTTGCGAAAAGTTACATTGGTGAAACAACGGATTCTTTGGGAAATGGAATCAAAGAAGCAGCAAATAATCTGAAAAAGAAATTATCAAATTAATCTGGTCTTATAAAAAGTTATAAAATTGGATATTTTTATATATCCAAAATATCATAAAATATCTCCTGTAGTTAGGGGGATTGTATATGAATAAAACTACGACATTAAAACTTACTGTGATGGCATTGATGGCTGCATTGTGCTATGTTGCGTTCACATTTCTTCAAATTAAAATTCCAACACCGGTAGGATTTACATCATTCCACTTAGGAAATACATTTTGCGTATTGGCAGCTTTATTACTTGGTGGTGTTCCTGGAGGTATTGCTGGAGCAGTTGGTATGGGGATTGGAGATCTTTTAGATCCTGTATATATTACTGTTGCTCCTAAGACAATTATTTTGAAAATGGGTATTGGTGTTGTAACTGGTTTGTTTGCACATAAAATATTTCACATTCAGGATAAAGAGGGCAGTGAATTATATAAAGATGTTGTTCTATCCTGTACAGCTGGTATGATCTTCAACTTGATTGGTGAAACATTGTTATCATATCTATATTATTTAGTTGTATTAGGAAGCGCTGAAAAGGCAGCGACATATCTTGCTGCAGCTAAATTTGTTACAACAGGAGTCAATGGTGTACTTGCAATTGTGATTGCTTCTGCTTTATACATTGCGATGTATCCAAGATTGAAAAGCAATGGCACTTTGAAAAAATTAGCACCAAAAAAATAAACTGTGTGAAAAATCATGCAGTTTTTCTTTGTGTGTATTGAAAATACATGAACTATTTTTTTATAATATTTTCGGGTGAGAAAAATGATTTATTTAACAGGTGATACGCACGGTGGAATCGATGTTCGTAAATTACTAGACAAAAAATTTTTGAAACGAGTCAAGGAAGGTGATTATTTAATCATCTGTGGTGATTTTGGATTTATCTGGGATTATAAAAAAGAAAAAAGAAAAGAAAAAGAATGGCTAGATTTTTTTAATAATCAAAAATACACAACATTGTTTGTTGATGGAAATCATGAATGTTTTCCACGTTTGATGCAGTATCCTCAAAAACAGTGGAATGGCGGAAAAATTCATGTTATCCGTGAAAAAGTATTTCATTTAATGCGCGGACAGGTTTTTGAAATAGAAGGACAGAAGATATTCACAATGGGTGGTGCTTCTTCCCATGACCGTGGTCCTGCAGTAGGAAATGAGAAAAAAGTGATTGGCAAATCCTGGTGGCCTGAAGAAATTCCATCTCAAGAAGAGTTGAATGAAGGAATCGAAAATTTAAAGCGTAATGAGAATAAAGTGGACTATATAGTAACGCATTGTCTATCATCCTCAGATCAGTATGAACTTAAAGGAGATAGTTTTAAGACGGATATATTGACAGAATATTTTGAAACTCTGAAACATTCAATTTCATATCTTCATTGGTATGGGGGACATTATCATACAAATACGGATCTTAGTGGAAATGTGTCTGAACTGTATAACCGAATTCTTGAAATTGGAGAAACAGTAGCGGCTTCGAAACCAATTCTAGGTACACCGATTTATCAAAAAGGTGATCGTGTGTGTTTTCATAATCAAGGAAACTGTTATTGTGGAACAATTGTTGGAATTTATCCATGGGGAAAATCTGATGTAAAAGATCAAGCTGTTTATGACATCTCTCTAGATGATCAACAAACAATCATTCATTATCTCAAAGAAGAAGATACATTTGGGTATAGCTGTGTATAAAAAATAACCACTTAAATTTTACAGTGGTTATTTTTTATATAGCCTTTTTTCAACATCTTCTTTAAATTTAAGAAATGTTTCTTCTGAAAGATCATGCTCGATTTTGCAGGCATCTTTTTGTGCAACTTCTTTATCTACACCTAAAAATTCAAAATAATCTGTGAGTACTTTGTGTCTTTCATAAATTCTTGCTGCAATTTCTCTTCCTGGCGGAAGTAAAATCAATGAGCCGTCATGCTTCATTTCAATATAGCCATTTTCGCGAAGCTTTTTCATAGCAACACTGACACTGGCTTTTGAAAATCCACGATCCTCTGCGATATCAACGGAATGTACGACTCCTTTTTTCTCTTCAATCATTAAAATAGATTCTAAGTAATCCTCAGCGGATTCATAAATTGGCATTGTCATATGTATTTTACCTCGTAACTATTATTGTATATGAAATTTAAAAAATGAAAAGATAAGAGCAATTCACAAATGATGAAAAATAATGATATGATATTTAACAAGAATAGTAGGAAGGTCTTTTCATGAATGTAGTTACAGATCCAGTTACAAAAGAAATGTTGATAGAAGCACTTCAGAAATTAGGTGTTTCTTCTAATCAAATACTTGAGGTACATGCTAGTTTGAGCTCTTTTCATTATGTAATTGGTGGAGCAAGAACGGTTGTAGATGCATTGATGGAATTGGCTGGAGATACGGGTACATTATTAATGCCAACACAATCATGTGATAACAGTGAACCAAGTGATTGGGAAAATCCTGCAGTTGCACCTGAGTTATACCGAACAGTTCGTGAGGCAATACCGCCATTTGATGCCAGTAAGTCAGATATCCTGTATATGGGCGCAATTGCAGAAAATTTCAGACATAGAGATGGAGTGATTATATCTAATCATCCAGAGGTTTCTTATGCAGCCTGGGGAAGATATGCAAAGTTATTATGTAATAGACAATCTTTACATTTTCCTCTTGCGGAAGAATCGCCTGCAGCTAGATTATATGAATTAAAAGGAAATGTTCTTTTATTTGGCGTTGATTTTGACAAGGTAACATGCATGCATTTGGCCGAGTATCGTTGCGAAGCTCGTCCAATACAAATTCATGGTGCATGTGTTGAGGGTGAAAATGGTCCAGTGTGGAAAAAATATTTGGATTTAGATATAGAAAGCGAAGTTTTTATTAAAATCAGACAAATCATGCAAAGAAAAAACATGATTAAGCAAACAACAATTGGTGGATGCAAAATCATGTATTTCTCAGCTTCTAGAGCAATTGACGAAACAACAAGCTACCTGGAAAGAACACAAGTATACGAGTTATATCGTTAATCAATTTGCCAATGATGCTGGAGGTAAAAGGATGCAATGTCCTTTGCAGCTTCCAGCATTTCTTTTTCAAAATCTCGATCAAATCGATTTTTGACTGGTGAATCCAAATCAATTTCCATAATTACTTCATCATTGACGATGACTGGAACACATAGTTCAGAACGACTTGCGGAATCACATGCAATATGATCTTTGATTGCAAGTACATCATCAATGCGTTGCACAGCTTTGTCTCGATAGCATTTTCCGCATACACCTTTTGTAAAAGGAATTGGTGAACATGCAGGTTTACCTTGGAAAGGTCCTACAACAAGTTGACCATTTTTTACAAAATAGAAGCCTGCCCAGTTTAATTCATTGTAGCCATTCATAATAACACTTGAAATATTTGCTAGAGAAGCAATCATGTCGGGATCATTTAAAAATCCTCTAATCTGTTCATTAATATATTTATTTTCCATTTGAATAATATAACATAATTATGTGAAAAAGTGTGATATACTATTTGCGTGAACAGGGGTGCACAAATGTGCTGAGACTACACCCTTATCACCTGATCTAGTTTGTACTAGCGTAGGGAGTTCAGTGTTTTTGAATTTTCTGCGCCTTCGAAATGGAGGTGTTTTTTTATGAAGAGAAGTACTACAAAGACTATTGCTTATTTAGCGCTGTATGTTGCTTTATACATTGTGCTAAAGTATGTTGGAAATTTGATTCCATTTTTACAGATGCCTAATGGCGGTTCGATTGAACTTGAGTTGATCGCAGTATTCATCTGTTCTTACCATCTTGGCTGGAAGATTGGTATTGCTGATGCAATTCTGTCGTGGCTGATGACAATTGTACTTGGCTTCCCAATGTATTTTGTTCAGCCAGTTCAAATTCTACTGGACTATGTATTGCCTCTGGTGGTATGTGGTGTTGCATCATTGTTGTGGCCAATCAAAGAAACGAGCAAACCGGTAACAATTGTTATGGGCGTTGTATTAGCAGTTGCAAGTTTCTTTGGCATTGCGAATGGTTATTCTAATACAGCAGTTGCTTATATTGCTGGTGCAGTGGTTGCTGCAGGAATGTTTGGTTTTACATACTGGTATTTAAAAAACAAAAAGAAATATGGAATTGTGATCAGTATGGTTTTGAAATATGTCTGTCAGCTTTTATCAGGTGTATATTTCTGGTTTCCGGAAGGAAGTGCAGCAGGAAGTACAGAAGCATGGGTGTTCTCTGCTGGATACAATTTGTGGTATAACCTAGTAACTTTGGTGGTATGTATCATTATCGTACCAACGCTGATTGATCGATTATCATCTGCAACAAACATTAAATTTAAAGCATAAAAAAAGTAGAAGCTTGTCAATTTTGATAAGCTTCTATTTGTTTTATGAGAAGATAATAGTAAAATAATAGGGCTGTTAGAAAGAAGGTAACTATGTACCCAACACCAGGAAGTTTTGTTCATATTCAATCATACAAACATGATGGTAGTTTACATCGTACTTGGTGTAAAGGATTTGTACTTGAAGCAGATGAAAAACATATTGTGGTCGTGACAGATCGTGCATGGGTAATTGAAAGTGATGGACGAAAATGGCTGACAAGAGAACCTGCAGTTTGTTTCTTCTACACAGATAAATGGTTTAATGTTATCTCAATGATACGTCATGCGGGCATTTATTATTACGTTAATCTTGCTTCACCATCCATTTACGATGGAGAAGCAATCCGAAATATAGATTATGATTTGGATGTAAAGCTATATCCAGATGGAGGATATCAGATTTTAGATGAAAATGAATATGCTCAGCATGCAAGAGAAATGAAATATCCAGAAAAAATCAAAAAAATCGTTGAAAAGCAAATGGATTTATTGATTGAGATGATGGATAAAGAAGAAGAACCATTTTCACAAAAATGTATCGACCATTACTATCGAATGTACTTAGAAATGTATAAAGAACAAGAATGAAAGGCAAAAATGCCTTTTTATTTTACAAAAAGAGAATAAACTCTTTACAAATACGAAAAAAGGTGATACATTCTATGCACATCCAAGATTTGGAGATACGCACGAGTCAACATAATTCAAATAAAAAAAAACGAAAAAACATGTTGACAGAGGAAGCGGGAAGATGATATACTCATCGAGCACTGTTCGAAAGGGCAGTGAGGAAGTTCTTTGAAAACTGAACAGGAAATAGACACATTACAAGAAACAACGAACGTCAATAAGTTTATGTAAGAAAGACAGCGAGAAGCTGTCACAATAGAAGAGCTAATCAAATGAAGAGTTTGATCCTGGCTCAGGATAAACGCTGGCGGCGTGCCTAATACATGCAAGTCGATCGATAGAAGTCCAGCTTGCTGGACGGAAATAGAGGCGAACGGGTGAGTAATACGTAAGCAACCTGCCCACGAAGACTGGGATAATCCCTGGAAACGGGGACTAAGACCGGATAGGTACACAGACCGCATGATCTGTGTATTAAAGGTGAGAGACACTGGTGGATGGGCTTACGGTGCATTAGCTGGATGGTGAGGTAACGGCCCACCATGGCGATGATGCATAGCCGGGCTGAGAGGCTGAACGGCCACATTGGGACTGAGACACGGCCCAGACTCCTACGGGAGGCAGCAGTAGGGAATTTTCGGCAATGGGGGCAACCCTGACCGAGCAACGCCGCGTGAGTGATGAAGGTCTTCGGATTGTAAAGCTCTGTTGTAAGGGAAGAACGGCATCTAGAGAATAGATGAGTGACGGTACCTTACCAGAAAGCTACGGCTAACTACGTGCCAGCAGCCGCGGTAATACGTAGGTAGCGAGCGTTATCCGGAATTATTGGGCGTAAAGGGTGCGTAGGCGGCCTGTTAAGTTTATGGTGAAAGCGTGGGGCTCAACCCCATAAAGCCATAGATACTGGCAGGCTAGAGTACTGGAGAGGGTAGTGGAATTCCATGTGTAGCGGTAAAATGCGTAGATATATGGAGGAACACCGGTGGCGAAGGCGGCTACCTAGACAGAGACTGACGCTGAGGCACGAAAGCGTGGGGAGCAAATAGGATTAGATACCCTAGTAGTCCACGCCGTAAAC
>ERZ506978.926-NODE-926-length-11309-cov-7.541585_pt1 | contig 11309 bp, 8 predicted proteins | sample MGYA00512888_ERZ506978 | MGnify/ENA metagenome assembly ERZ506978
ATCCATCTTTGGTGCAGCCGGCATCTTTCTTTTCTACCTTTTCAAGATTATGACCGGTTGCTTTAATCGCTGTCGGATTGCTGATTTCCACGGTTCCAGCTTCGTCTGAGAAAAGCTTTTTGCAGGTCTGGCATCTCCAGTATGTTTCGTATCCATCTTTGGTGCAGCCGGCATCTTTCTTTTCTACCTTTTCAAGATTATGACCTGTAGCAGGGATCGGCTCTGTGTAGGTGTGACTGCTGTCATTTTTGCATACATAAGTGCGGACACCGTCTGTAGTGCAGGTGGGTTGTGTCGTCACAGAGCTTTCGTAGTTGTGTCCGAGTGAGTTAGATGTCCCACCGCAAACTGTGCAAGTCTGTCCGCTTGTGCAAGTTGCCGTTCCACTCCAATTATGTTTCTTGCGTGGACTCGAAAGATGAGTACCACATTCTGCGCAAAAAACGTGTTCCCAATGATATCCACCATCTTTATATTCATAAGTACTGGTTGTACCTACCCATTTACCACAAGTTTCGCAATAGGCCCTCCCAGCATATGCCGTTGTTGGCAGCATCATTAGCACCATGCCCAGCGTAAGCAGGACGCTCAAAAATCCTTTTTTCATATAGTTTCCTCCCAATAAACATCGAATTTTGTTGGTGATTTCTGTATATGAAGATTTTATCATGTTGGCTGCTTCTATATAATCTCCGTTTCACCTCGAAAAAGTATATTTTGCTATTTCAGCATATACTTTTTCAGTTCATCCCTCTTTTTTATATTCAGCTTTACATAAATCCTACTCAGATAAGTTTTAACCGTATTGGGTGAAAATCCCAGATAATCTGCAATTTCCTGGTTATTCCAGTCACGGCTGGCCAGCATGGCAATCGAAAATTCCACCGTGGATAATGCATCTGTTACGAAATTCTCTGACATTGGATTGTGGATTGCCATCCATCCTCTACTAAAACTGATAACCTTATCCGATAATTTGTTATATAGTTTCGAATCTTCCTTACGGATACATGATTCCAGAAGTCCCTGTAGCAAACCATGATGTTCAATAAAGGGTTCCAGGAATTCGTCTTCTTTCGCCATATTCCATGCCAGCATCAATGCGTCTTTTGCTTTCTGCTGATGTTTCAGATTCATCTGGCACATTGCCATCATGCAATACAGATAAATCATACTAATTGGATAGGTACCGTCCCTGAACATGAATGCTGCCTCACAAATTCCAAGCGCTCTGCCGTACTCCCCTTTCAAATACGCCATATGAGCTATCACATAGGCAGAAAACATCTTAATTCCAGGAGGCAGTGCTGCTGCATAAAATTCCACATCCGGAAGTTCATCTACCGGAAGATGCAAAAGTACGGAAGACATATATCCTGCAAATACACTAATTGCTTTATCCTCCGCAGACGAAGAATATTTCATTTCTTTTTCAAGACATTCCCGAATCTCCCGTATCCCTTTTTGGGATGCCACGGCTCTGCCAAGTGTCAGATTCGAATATACATATAACAGGCAGGAAGACATCTTAAGCTTTATATTATGGCTCATCAGGTAACGTTCTGCTATATGGCTGCATTTCTCCGCCTGCCCGGTAAAATAATAATATTCAGCACGTGCAATTTTCTGAAAATCCCTGTCTTCAAAACCGGCTACCGTCCTTTTCGCCTCACCCGGCTGAAATGATGCATTGATCAGCGGCAGGATGGTATACTCACTCATGATCGTGTACCTCCAACAGCTTCTATATTCGACATAAGATCAACTCCTCCCGATTCTCAGGTCTTATTGTTTCAGTATCTGTAACACCTGAATTCATAAGTAAAACCGCCCGAAATAATAAATGCTTACTTTTATTATATAATTTTGTGAGGACAAAGAAAAGTTTACAGTTAAAAATAGATATTGCAGCTAAAATAATGACTAATATTGTAAAAGAGGTTATTGTACAGGATGCATTTTTACAGAAGGAAAATTAGATGAGAAAGTGGTTGTTGCAGAAATTGCAACAACCACTCCTAGAAAAAATAGTTTGCATTAAAGCACAACCAATGAAATTTTATTCAAAGGCTGTGCTTTAAGTTTAATTCTTTGAGCAAATCTTCCTGAGAAACAGATGGCTGATAATCAGGATTACCATTTTTATAGGCATCCATAGCTGCCTGTTCATCAGGATCAGGCGCAATCTGTTCGACATTATTAAGAGCAAAAGTGGAGAGAATCAGCTCCCAGACCTTTTGAGCATCTGCTTCGCTCATAACAGTGACAGCCCCGAAAATTCGTTCTTTTATATTAGACATAGTATCACACTCCTTTATAAATCTGACCGCGGTTTCCAATATCAATAATATCAATTATGATGCCATCAACATTAAATAAAACTCTGAAATTTCCTACACGAAGACGATATCCGCCGGTTCCCTGCAATTTCTTTATATCACCTTCCAATGGAAGTCTGGAAATGGCAGTTATTAATCTTTTTTGCGAAGGAACATCCTGGCGCTTTAAAAATTTGATTGCCTTTTTGGAATATGAAATTTGAAACAATAGAAATCCTCCCTACATAAAATTATAGTCGAATCATATTCAATTCTTTATCTTATGTAGGTATAGTTTGATTATAAAAAAAACATGAGAGTACGTCAATATATATGAAATCTAATTTGGGATAGTACTTTGTCGAAAAGTTTCTTGTGCCGGAGTTTTCCAAGGCTACAGCTATTCCTGTGAACGAACACCGCTCTTTCAATGTGGGGTATCTGTTCCTTCAGGAACTATGAGCACTGCCAGTCTCTGTTGAAACCGCCTAAATTCAATCGTAACTATGGGATTATATAATTTTGTGAGGCCAAAGAAAAGTTTAAAGTTAAAAATAGATATGGTATGATATTGGAAAAGCAGAAAAGGAGCTTGCTATGAAATTTTTTCATTTATCGGATCTGCATATAGGATTAAAGCTGATGAACCGGGATCTTCGGGAAGATCAGGAATATATATTGGATGAAATTACAGAACTGGCGCGCAGGGAACGGCCGGATGCGGTGGTAATTGCGGGTGACATTTACGATAAGGCAGTTCCGTCAGCGGAGGCGGTGGAGGTTTTTGACCGTTTTCTGGTCGGACTCACCGAAGCAGTGCCGGATGCGGTTATTATGATGATCAGCGGGAACCACGACAGTGCTCCGAGAGTCAACTGTTTCCGCAAAGTCCTTTCCGGGCAGAACATCTATATGGTGGGACAGCCGCCGCGTACAGAGTCAGAATATATCGAAAAAGTAACACTGAATGATGCGTACGGAGAGGTGAATTTTTACCTCCTTCCGTTTGTGAAACCATCCATGGTAAAACAGATCACAGGTACGGATAAAAACGGAAATAATCTTTCTTATAATGAGACATTGCATCGGCTTATCGATCGTGAAACCATCAATCAGAACAAGAGAAATGTGCTGGTCAGTCATCAGTTTTATCTCCCGACGGGTAAAAAGGCAGAAGAAATTGAACGTATGGATTCTGAGATGCGCACCGTCGGAAATATTGATGAGGTATCTGCGGATGTGCTGGGAAATTTTGATTATGCAGCACTCGGACACATCCACAAACCAATGAAAGTCGGGAGTGAATTTTACCGTTATTGTGGTACACCGCTTGCCTGTTCCGTAAGCGAGGCACAGCAGCAAAAAGCTATAGTCATGGTCGAAATGGAAGAAAAAGGAAGCACAAAAATGACGGCTCTTCCACTGACACCGCTGCATCAGGTGAGAGTCATAAAAGGGACACTGGAAGAAGTATTGCGGGAATCCTGTGGGGATTATGTGACAGTTATTCTGACGGATAAAGTTGATCTTGATGTGATCGATATGCAGGAGAGAATCCGCCTGGCATTTCCGAATATTCTTGAAATCCGCAGAGAAAATCAGCGAAAAGCAGATTACAGCAGAAATATTCAGGAAGAAGAATTACTGGATCCGTACGAACTGTGCTGTTCTTTCCTGAAGGAGATCGATGACGAAGAAAAGTTGATTCTGCAGGATGTACTTCATACTGTTCAGGGGGTGAAATAACATGAAACCTTTGAAACTGAAAATGCAGGCATTTGGGTCTTATGGTGAGGAAACCCTGATCGATTTTGAAAAAGTAAATCAGAATCTTTTCCTTATTACAGGCGATACCGGAGCAGGAAAAACAACGATTTTTGATGCGATCGTGTTTGCGCTGTATGGTGAAGCAAGTTCCTCTGCAAACAAAAAAGAGGGTGTGGTTTTGCAAAGTCAGTATGTCGATTTTGCAAAAGAACCTTTTGTGGAGCTTACCTTTTCGGAGGGTAATAACGCAGACAGTGAAATCTATACAGTACGTCGCGTTCCGCGTCATTTAAAGCCAATTACAAGAGGCACCGGTAAGGGTGGACAGCGCGAAATCACAGGCTCTGTCAGCCTTATCATGCCGGACGGAATGGAGTATCCGTCCAAAGAAGCGGACAGTAAATTGCAGGAAATTGTAGGCCTTACAAAGAGTCAGTTTATGCAGGTTGCGATGATTGCGCAGGGGGAATTTATGGATCTTCTGCGTGCGAAATCCGATGACAAAAAGGTCATTTTCCGGAAGCTTTTTAATACAGAAATGTATCAGGATATTGTGACGGAACTGGGGAATCGCAAGCGGGAAAAAGATAAAGAAATTGCGATTTTAAAGACGCAGTGTCAGACGGAAGCTGTTCGGATCCGTATATCTGAAACATATGAATTTCAAAAAGAAATGCAGCAGTCGAAGAGACAGATTGAAGAAGGACAGATGGCAGGACTTGCTGATTTTATGAACAGATTAGAAGCACTCTGTGACTGGATGAAGAAGGAACTTGAGAACGCAGAGAGGGCATATCAGGAGTCGGAATGTGCCCGAACAGGTAAGGGAGAGGAGCTTGCAAAAGCAGAAGAACTTCTGAAATGGTTCGCCCAGCTTGAAAAGGCGCAGGAAGATTTGCGAAGATATGAGGCACAGGAACCGGAAATGATCCGTGCAAAAGAGCTGGCAGCGCAGATCCGTGCGGTTTATGAAATTGCAGAAAAATACAACCAGTATCATGAAGCAGAAACGACATGGACAGACAGCGTCCAGGCTTTGAAAGAATGGGAAGAAAAAATACCGGAGATTCTGGAAACGCTGAAAGTGGCAGAAACGACAGAAAAAATGGAGCGCCAAAAGTATAATCAGGAAATAGAAAGATACAGTACAATCAGCGAGAAAGTGCGAAAATCTCGTGAAATCCTGAATGCGATCGGGCAGAAAGAAAAAGAAATTACAGCAGATAAGAATGCGGCAGAGAACGCAGAAAAGGATTTTGCAGAAGCAGAATCAGCGCTTGAAAATCATGAAAAACAGGAAACTGAATGGAAAAAACAGAGCGAAAAGCTGACGGAAACAGATAAAATACTGGCGCAGTGGGAAGCCAGAAGTCAGGAAGCAGAAAGCCTCTGTCAGGAGCTGGACGCGGTGGCAGTTATCCGGAAGCAGGCAGGAGAAAGCCTTGCAAAAGCAAAGAAAAAACTGGATATTTATGCAGAAATCAGTAAGGAATATCAGAAACTTAAAGACAGCTATGAGAATATGCGGCAGATGTTCCTGAATGAGCAGGCAGGAATGCTTGCGGCTGATCTGAAACCGGGATTTCCCTGTCCGGTCTGTGGTTCGACAGATCATCCACATCCGTTCGCAGGAGCGGTGGATCATGTGGATATCTCACCCGAAAATCTCCAGACAATGGCACAAGATGTGGAAAACTTCCGTGTAAAACAGGAGCAGGCGGCCAATGAATCCCATGCGGCAAAGACAGAGTATGAGACAAGAAAAGAGACTTTTGTGGAGGCGGTTGGCAGACTTCGTAACCGCATGCAAAAGAGTATTTCGGAGATTCAGAAAGATGCCGGATTGTCCGAAATGAATGAAGCACTTAAAATCTGGAAAAACTCTATAGATATTTCACTGAAAACACTGAAAAAAGATGCAGAGAAACTTCGAAAAATCCGCGAGCTTCTTCAGGGAGCAGAGGAACAGCGTAAAATATTGAAAGAAAATCTCGAGCTTTGTCGGGCAACTCAGACAGAAGCTGCCAGAAAACTTACAGAAGATACGGCACAGTTAAACAGTTTCCGCACATCCTGCGAGTTTGCATCAGAAAAAGAAGCTTCTGATACACTGGAAAAAGCAGAAACTGCAAAGCAGGCATCAGAAAAAATTTATAAAAAAGCAGCAGATGCACTCGATGCAGCATCATCTGCGAAACAAAATGCGGAGACATTGATTGCGAAATATCAGAAAGAAATCCCCGCACAGGAAGAGAAGCTTGCAGTGAAAAAAGCAGCTTATATGGATTTCATGCAGGAAAAGCAGATGACAGAGGAAGTTTGGAAACAGCTTGTGAAAGAAAACAGCAGGGACACGGAAAAGAACCTGACAGATACGGTTGAGGCATACAGAGAGGCAAAAGCAGCAGCTATTGCACAGAAAAATGCAGCAGGTGAGACGATTGGTGATGCGCAGAAACCGGATCTTGCCAAGATAAAAGCAGAAAAGGAAGCAGCAGAAACTGCTTATCAGAGTGCAGAAAAAAGATACAGCCAGTTAAAATCTGATTACAAAGACAATCAGGAGATTTTGGCTGCATTATCTGCGCGGATGGAGAAGCGCAAAGCAGTTGTAGAGGAACATGCACGGATCGATGCGCTGTACCGCATGACTTCTGGCAATGTCAGTGGTTCGCGAATGGATCTGGAAACTTTTGTACAGAGATATTATCTGGAGAGGATTCTTTATGCGGCAAACCGACGCTTTCAGGAAATGTCGGCGGGACAGTTTGAACTGCGGATGTATGATCTCAAAAAAGCCGGTGAGGGAAAAAACAGAGGTCTTGATCTGATGGTGTATTCCACGGTGACAGGAAAAGAGCGTGAAGTACGTACACTTTCCGGCGGAGAATCCTTTATGGCGGCATTGTCCCTTGCGCTTGGCATGGCAGATCAGATCAAGCAGAGTTCGGCGGCAATCAATCTTGATATGATGTTTATCGATGAGGGCTTTGGTTCACTTGATGAACATTCCAGAAATCAGGCGGTTCGTGTACTTCAGGAAATGGCGGAAGGTTCAAGGCTGATCGGAATTATTTCTCATGTATCGGAGCTGAAACAGGAAATCGAGGATCAGCTGATCGTCACAAAAGATGAAAACGGAAGCCATGTGAAATGGCAGATAAGCTAAGAGGTATCAGGAAAAATGACACAGGAAACATTGAAAAAACTGGCGCAGTTGCTGGAACAGGATCAGTTTGAACTGATTTTGCCGGAAAATGTGCAGCCAGATGAAACAAAAACAGAAGGTGAGGGGGCACGAGGCAGAGATATTCGACTTGTATATCTGATGAACGATGCAGTAGAAAGCTTTCTTGTTTTTCGAAATGCCAGAATGACGGGGGAATATCACAGTGAATATCAGGGACAACTGCAGGCATCGATGAACCGGCAGGCGGATGGGTATGTACTGGTCGTCAGACAGGGGGCTACGGTGCTGACATTGTTTTTTGAAGACCTTGATCTGGAGGTTCATCTATATGAATATGCATATACCGGTCATTTCTGGGTGAAGAAATATGAGTATCTCCGCCAGCTGGAATACCGTCTGGCAATTTTGCGGGACAAGCACGACTATCTTGGAGAAGAATATTGCACCGAGAGTGAAAAAGAACTGTCAGTGCTTGTGGAATTTCCTCCGTTAAATTACTGCTGTTATCCGGCTGTCCCGGAGAAGTATATCGTACCATGGGAAAATCCCTGGATTCCGTCGGAAAAAGCCATTATTTATATGAAGAAACTTGCTGTGGAGTGCAGAGATGTTTATTTTGAAAAAATGCTGGAGACATATCGGAAACGTCCGACAAAATTCCGGGCAAAAAGAATTGCAGCCATGCTTCACAAAACAAAACATGCTGCGGTTGTGGATCGCCTGACACAGAAACTTCAGGATGCAACGAAAGAGTATAAAAGACGTTCTCCGGGAGAGGCTTTAGAAAAAGGTTATCGGGAAGTGCTTGCAAGAGTAAAAAAGCGGCAGTCAGAATTAAAAAAGCAGGGAATCCGCGCAGATATTTTACGTGAAGAACCCTTCACGATTGCGCGTGACTCCATGGATTATAAACTGTATCTTATGATATGGAAAGAACGTCGGGGAAATCGAATAACAGAGATAGAAGAATATATCTGTTAAGCGTTTTTCATTTTACCGAGCTCTTTTCTGGCAAAAACGACTGCAAGTATAAAAGCCGCGGTATCGGCAATCGGACCGGCATACATCACTCCGTCGATTCCCATAAACATTGGGAAGATTACAACGAGTGGCAGCAGGAAGATTACCTGTCTTGTTAATGACATGATGATACCGAGAGTGGCCTTTCCTATAGAAGTAAAAAATCCTGCAGACATTGGCTGAATGCCGTTGGCAAATGTCAGGAGCATAAAAATCCGCAGATAATTTTCGGCGAATTTAAAATACAGATCACTTCCACCGCCGAACATTCCGATGATCCGGTGAGGGAAAAGCTGGAAGCAAAGGAAAAAAATCGTGGCGATAATTGTACAGGCAGTTGCAGAGTAGCGGTATGTCTGACGCACGCGGTCATATTTTCTGGCTCCGTAATTAAATCCCCAGATAGGCTGTGCACCCTGCGAGATGCCGATGCAGATTGCGAGGAATACCATATTTACTTTTGAAACAATGCCGACACAGGCAATCGGAATGTCACTTCCATAGACAGAAGCGGCACCGTAATAGCGGAGAATGTTATTCATAACAATCTGTACAGCCGCAATGGCAATCTGATTGATACCGGATGCAAGTCCGAGCGAAGTGATCGCACGCAGGTGTTTGAGCCTTGGCTTCAGCATGTTGCGGTCAAGGTACATCTTACGGAATTTTGTAAAATAGATCACGACAAGGATCGCTGATACGACCTGCCCGATCACGGTTGCCCATGCACCACCTTTGATTCCCCATTTAAAACCAAAAATAAACAATGGGTCAAGAATCGTATTGATAATGGCACCGGTTAAGGTACACATCATGGAATACGTAGGACTGCGGTCGGCGCGGATAAGGTGGTTTCCGCCGACGGACAAAGTAAAAAACGGAAGACCGATGGCGATGATGCTAACATAGTCTGTGGCATAAGGCATGACTGTATCTGTCGCTCCGAAGAAAACGAGCAGCGGATGCAAAAAAAACAAAATGATCGCGGCAACCGATACACCGGTGATGACAAGCGTGGCCAGTGCACTTCCGGCAATTTCACTTGCCTTACGTTCTTTGCCGGCACCCATTTCAAGGTTGTAGTTGGATGCACCTCCGATCCCGAGGAGCAGTGCAGCAGCAGTTGAAATCGTTGTGACCGGAAATGCAATGTTTGTTGCAGCGTTTCCGAGCATTCCGACACCCTGACCGATAAAAATTTGATCGACGATATTATAAAGAGCGTTGACCAGCATACTGATGATGGCAGGTATCGCAAATTTGGCCAGGAGTCTGCCGGTTGGTGCAATTCCCAGGGGATTATCCGCGTTTGATGAGTTAGATGGTTTCAAAATAAACGACCTCTTTCTTCTATAGTAATGTAGTGCGAAATCATTTGTAGATATCATAGAAATCAGTATAACATAAAAATAAAGAAAGTGTGAGGGCGAAATATGAAACAAAAATATATGATTGACACAAAAGAAAACAAGTTGTTTCTGAAGGAGATGTGTGAAAATCTGCTGAACTTCGGACATCAGTTTCCGGCACCGGACGGAACCTGTTATTATCTCGGGGATGACGGGACTCCATGGAAGTCATATAACAGAGATACATTCGAGACATGCAGGATGTCTCATGTTTATACAATCGGAAAATATCTGGGGCATGAAGGCAGTGAGGAGCTGATCGATGCTGCAGTAAAAGGACTGAGTGGTGCAGCGAAAGATAAAGAAAACGGCGGATGGTATTCTTCTATTACCCCGGATGGAGGTCATGTGGACAATAAACTCTGCTATGTACATGCATTTGTGATCCTTGCTGCTTCAGGAGCTGCGCTTGCAGGACATCCACAGGGAGAAGAATTACTGCAGGATGCACTGGATACATATGACCGCTATTTCTGGAATGAAGAGGATGGAATGGCATGTGATACATGGAATACAGAATTTACTGAGCTGGATCCATACAGAGGATTGAATGCAAACATGCATACGGTGGAAGCATTTCTGGCAGCGGCAGATGTGACGGGGGATGAAAAATACCGGATGAGATGCGGGCGAATTATCAAACGTGTGATTGGCTGGGCATCAGATAACGAATGGCGGATCCCGGAACATTATACAAGCAACTGGGAACCGGATCTGGAGTGCAACAAGGCTCATCCGGATGATCAGTTCAAACCATATGGGGCAACACCGGGGCATGGTCTGGAATGGGCGAGACTGATCATGCAGTGGGCGCTTTCTACTTATAGGAAAGAGAAAGAAAAAACAGTTCCTTATATTGAGGCTGCAGAGAATCTTTTTGACAGGGCTGTAGAGGATGGCTGGAATGCGGATGGTGCACCGGGGATTGTATATACGACAGACTGGGATGGCAAACCGGTAGTTCATGACAGAATGCACTGGGTACTTGCCGAGGCAATCAATACATCTGCTGTGCTCTGGCATGTGACAGGAAAGCAGAAATATGCAGAGGCTTATGCGGAATTTATGGAATATCTGGATGAAAAAGTGTTGGATCACGAAAAAGGTTCCTGGTTTCATCAGATGGATCGTAACAATGTACCGGGCAATACTGTATGGCCGGGCAAACCGGATCTCTATCATGCAGTGCAGGCAACATTGATTCCGTATTATGCGCCGGATCTTTCGATTGCGGTTGCTGTCAAAGAAGGAAAAAGTTTATTGGAAAAATAAATTAACTTTTTTGAAAAAAGGTGTTGACAGTCTGGTTGGAAAGTGTTATTCTAACTGAGCTGTCACGAAGAATTGTTTCTTCTGAACAAACAATTTGAAAAGTTTTGAAAAAAGCGAAAAAAGTTGTTGACAAAGAAATGAAGATGTGATAGAGTAAACAAGTCGCCTGAGAGCGACGCACAGACATCAAAAAAGTTTCGAAAAAAACTTAAAAAAGTGCTTGACAAGCCCAGATGAATGTGATAAAGTAAACGAGCTGTCTGAGAGACGGCAAGTTAAGAACCTTGATAACTAAACAGTGAAACACATACGATTCTCGAAAATTCACAATGA
>ERZ506978.933-NODE-933-length-11278-cov-4.791232_pt1 | contig 11278 bp, 9 predicted proteins | sample MGYA00512888_ERZ506978 | MGnify/ENA metagenome assembly ERZ506978
TTACGCTCGTATAAATAAAACTGTTCCGTACTATCAGCTAAACGATAACTCTCTGATAAAATATCTTGTATGTTGTCTCTAGCAGCATCTGTCAAAATCCACTTTGCCTTTTTTGAAGCAAACGTACTATGAATTGCAACTTTTGTCTCAGGGCTTAAGCTAGCATGCCATTCTTGAATTACAAAATACTTATAGCATGGCATCAAATCCTCTAAAAGGTATAACTCCTTAAATTCATTTCCTCCATATGCAACAAAGTTTGCTTTTTCATTTTCTGGAATTTGTTCAATCAGTCGTTCCCATCCGCGTTCGTACTTAACTGCGAAATTATTTCGGTAATCAATTGCAGCAGCAGCCAAGCTCATGTTACTTGCCAAGAAATTAAAGAGTATTAGTGATGAACCAATCATTGCTAATTTTTCAAGTGGTTTTATTTCACTTGACAAACTCATCGCCGAATTAACTGCTATCGGAATTTGTGCTATACAAACCAATGGATACTGTCCAAAGTTATCACCGTGCAAATACAAGCATTGTTCTAATATTCCTGTGGTAAAGTACAGAATAGACATTTTATACTCTTTTTTCCCAAAAGAAATAAACGCCGGTAAAAAGATTATTCCAGAAATAAAATAAGTAGAGAAATAGTTCCTTATATCTATAGCACTTGCAGAGTAAATCCAAGATTTTCTTTCATTTGCATATTCAAAATTGTACAATAACGTTCCATAAATACAATCATGCAAAGCATTTTTTGTGTAAAAATAAATCAAAAATGGCAAAACAATGACCAACGCACCAATAATTCCAGCCACAAAGTTTTGCAATAAATTACCATATTGTTTTCTGTATATCAACTGCAAAATCACAAAAAAAATGCCCATACATACTGGAATGAAATTTGTTATTCTTGTCAAAAAACAAATACCAAATGTTAAGCCATACAAAAAAGCCCACTTTGGAGAATGTTGCTTCTTATCCGCATTCTTACAATAAAGAATAATTCCATAAATAGACCAACTAATAAAAGGAATACAATACTCCTCTACAGTATTCCCATCAATATAATTTAATTTCATCGCTATTAAAGTAATTATTACTACAACGCATCCGTAAATTCTATTTTTGTAAAGCAACTGACTGATTTTGTAAAATGCCCAAACTGAAAAAAACATGAAAATTACTTGAAGTATAGCTATACCATATTTTTCACCTTTACCAATCAGAAAACCAAGCATATCAATCCAAAAAATGAATGGTCCTTTATGATCAAACATATCTATATAAGGAATTTTTCCAAAATACCAAGCTTTTCCTATTGTTAAAAACTGTGCTGTATCACCACCATAGTAATATGGATATAGGGGTGAAGTACTATAAGAAAAAACATATACAAAAACAGTTGCCACAAACAACAAAAAAGCAAAAACGCAAATATTTTTAATATTTATTTTCTCTAATTCAATATCTTTTTTCATAACTAGTACATCCTTTCCAATTTCATAACTAGTACATCCTTTCCAAATTTCACTTAAATAATTCGACTATAAAAATTCCAATTACTTAATTTTCTTTATATTTTCATAATTTGATTCCGCAACAATATAATGTGGTCTATGCTTACTTTCAGAGTAATTTTTGGCAATATATTGTCCCATTACTCCCATGCAAAATAATTGAATTCCACCAATAAATATAATCACACACATTGTGGATGCCCAACCAGCTACTGGATCTCCGAAACATAATTTTCTTATAATAATGAAAATCAAAAATATAAACGCAAAAAATGTCATTGCAATTCCAAACCAAGAAGCAATATCTAAAGGAGCTTCTGAAAAATTAATGATTCCATCTATTGCATACTTAAACAAGCTCCAAAAATTCCATTTTGTTGTTCCTGCAACTCGTTCAGTATTTTCATAAGGTAGCCAATAAGTGCGAAAACCAATCCATCCAAAAATACCTTTTGAAAAGCGATTAGTCTCTCCCATTGCTACAATTGCATTTACCATTTCTCGCTTCATAAGACGAAAATCTCTTGCCCCATCTACAATATCTGCATCAGATATCTTGTTTATTAATGAATAAAAACGTTTAGCAAACCAAGATCTAATAGGTGGTTCTCCATCACGATTCACTCGACGTGTTGCTACGCTATCATATTCACCTGTCTCAATGATTTTCAACATATCTATTAGAAGTGATGGTGGATCTTGCATATCAGCATCCATCACTGTTACATAATCACCATCAGCATTACAAAAGCCAGCATACATTGCTGCTTCTTTTCCAAAATTTCTAGAGAAAGAAATATAACGTACATTCTTATCAGTATTAGCAATTTCTTTCAATATTTTTAACGTATTATCTTTAGATCCATCATTAATAAACAACAATTCATATTCATAATCAATTTCTTTCATTACAGATGTTGCTTCACGATAAAAAATTGGAAGTGCTTCTTGCTCATTAAAGCATGGAACAACGAGTGTTATTTTTTTCATTTTCTACTCCCATATCACTGTTATAAATCAATAATAATTATAGTGCTTTATTTTGTCTATCTTTACAAAGAAAGCACCCATTTTATTATAATTAATAATGTCTATCTAATCTATAACTGTGTGCTTAAAAATTAAAAGCTTACTTGCAACATAATTTAATATAATGACAATCACATTTGCAACAATTTTCATTAACATATCATTCACATTAAGTATGTCTACAAAGATTAACATACATGCTAAATCAACAACACCTGTTAATAACCTACACGAAAAGAAGGAGATGACTTCTTTTAAAATTCCCTTTGTAGATTTAACTTCAGAATGAAAAACAAACTTTCTATTTGTTACATAAGCAAATAAAACTGACAAAACCCAACTAATAACAGTGGATATCAATACAGATAAACTGAATACATGTGCAAACACCCAGTAAACAAGCATATTCACCAAAGTTGTGCATACACCAAAGAATAAATAAGGTATTACATCTTTGTATTTATTAATTTTTTCTTTCATTTTTTAATTCTTCTTTCAAATTCATGAAATATTTCAATTTTATAACAACATTTTCACTATAATTTTTACATAGTTAGTTTAATATTTATAGTTATCAATCATTCCATATTTATTTAAAATACACAAACAACATTCTATCCTTGCCATTCATGTCTTTCAGTATTTCATACTCACATCCAGGAAGCATTTCTTCAACAAGCTTAGACATTCTTTCTCTCTGATCCCAGCCCATTTCAAAAGCCATGAATGCTTTTTCTTTCAAAACTTTCTTACAATTCTTAAAGATTTCACAATAGAACTTCAATCCATCTTCCCCACCAAATAAAGCAACATGAGGTTCAAAATCAACAACACTCTTTTCCATTACTTCTTCCTGAGGAATATATGGAGGATTGGATACCAATACATCCAGCTTGATACCTTTTTCAATCAAAGGCTGCAACATATCACCTGTCACAAATTCAATGTCAGCTTCATTGTTCTCCGCATTCTTTCTAGCAGTCACAACAGCTTCTTCACTGATATCCGTAGCCATCATATGTACTTTAGGTTCTTCCTTAGCCAATACAATCGCAATCGCACCACTTCCAGTACCAACATCCGCACATGAAATCGATTGATTATCCGCAAACCACTCATCCATTCTCGCAAGAATATTTGCACACAATTCTTCCGTTTCAGGACGAGGAATCAATACATCTTCATTCACAATCATCTTATATCCATAAAACCAGGAATATCCAAGAACATGTTCCATTGGTTCATAGTTCAAGATTCTATCCATACCAGCTTCAAATTCCTTTTCCAAGGCTTCTGGCATTTCATCTTCATAATGCAGATATAAATCATATCTTTCTCTCTGCGACAATTCTGTTAAATACGCCATCACAGTTTCACAAGGAATATCCTTGTTGTCACAAAGTTTTTCATATTTTCTAACAATACTAGAGAAAGTTGTCATTCAGAAACCTCTAACTTTCTTCTTTCTTCTTCTGCCTGTAAAGCATCAATCACTTCCTGCAGCTTGCCTTCCATGATCTGATCCAAATGGTTTACAGAAAAATGAATTCTATGATCAGTTACACGGTTCTGAGGATAGTTGTATGTTCTGATCTTTTCACTTCTATCACCTGTACCGATCTTCGCTCTTCTTTCCTTGCCAGCAGCTTCTTCTTTTTCCTTCTGCATTTCTTCATACACTCTAGCACGAATGATACGAATTGCAGTTTCTCTATTTTCAATCTGAGATCTGCCTTCCTGGCAGTTAACAGTAATACCTGTAGGAATATGTACAATTCTAACAGCACTATCTGTTTTATTAATATGCTGACCACCGGCACCACTCGCTCTATGCGTTTCAAATGTCAGATCATTCATATCCAGTTCAAAATCTTCTTCTTCAATTTCAGGCTGACACAAAACCGTTGCAGTAGAAGTATGAATTCTACCCTGTGTCTCTGTCTTAGGAACTCTCTGTACTCTATGTACACCAGATTCCCATTTCAATGCCTTATACACATCTGTACCCTTGATAGAGAATACAATCTGAGAAAATCCGCCAGCTTCAGAAACAGAAGCTTCCATAACCTGTACTTTCCAACCCTGGCTTTCCGCATATCTTGTATACATACGATACAGGTCACCCGCAAAGATGTTGCCTTCATCTCCTCCAGCACCACCCCTGATTTCCATAATGACATCATTGCCATCTTCAGGATCTCTAGGAATCAACATCTTTTGAATCTTCTCTAAAAGTGCTTCTCTTTCAGGAACACATTCATCCAATTCAAGCTGTGCCATTTCCTTCATTTCAGGATCTTCTTCTGTAAGCATTTCTTCTGCCTGCATGATTCTAGAATCCAATTCCTGTAATTCATGCCAGGCTTCTACAGAGCCACTCAACTGTGCCTGTTCCTTAGAAAGCTTTGTAATCTTTCTAGGATTCGAAATGACTTCATCACTAATCAGCTGATCACTGATTTCATTATATTGTTTCTCTAATTCAATTAGTTTTTCCCTTACTGCGTCCATTCCTCACTCCTCATCTAAGTCCGTATATTCTTCTTTTGTCTTGATGATCATTTTCAATCTTCTCATCGCTTTATTCTCAATCTGACGGACTCTTTCCTTAGTAATCCCATATATTTTACCAACTTCATCTAAAGTTTTCACTGTTCCTGTGCCATCTAACCCAAAACGCATACGAACAATTGCTTCTTCTCTTTCAGGTAATTCTTTCAATACTTTATCAATCTGATCTTTCAAAGCTTCACTCTTAAAAACATCTTCTGGACCTTTAATAGAATCATCCTTGATAAAATCACCTAAAGTACTATCTTCTTCATCTCCTGTAGGAGATTCTAAAGAAATTGTATCCTGTGATACAGACAATAAATCTGTAACTTTTGCTGCATCCATGCCAGGAATTTTTTCAGCGATTTCTTCTGGTGTTGGTTCACGATTAAACTCCTGGAATAATTCACGTTGAATCTTTTTAATTTTATAGATTTGTTCTGTTGTGTGCACTGGAATACGGATATCTCTTGACTGGTCAGCAATAGCACGCGTTAAAGACTGACGAATCCACCACGTTGCATATGTAGAAAAACGGAATCCTTTATCTGGATCAAACTTCTCTACAGCTCTCATCAATCCAATATTTCCTTCCTGAATCAAATCCTGATACGACAATCCACGATTCAAGAACTTTCTAGCCATCGCAACAACTAATCTAAGATTCGCATTGATCATGATTTCCTTAGCTTCAGGATCCCCCTGTGCAGCTCTTCTTCCAATTTCAATTTCTTCTTCTGGTGTCAAACGATCAACAGCTCCAATTTCCTGAAGATATGCTTTCATTGAATCAAATGATTTCTTACGATCTACTTGAGATGAAGTATCTTCAGAATCGTCTTCCTCATCTTCTTCATCTTCGTCCTCATCGTCTTCATCTAGCTCATCTTCTTCATCTTCACCTGACATCAAGATTTCATCATTCTCCTGAATCCAGTTGAATAAATCTTCTTCTTCATCTTCACTGAGATGATTTTTTGTAGCTATATCAATGACATCCTTTTCATTGATTTCATTTTCTTTTTTTGATTGTTCCAAAAGATATTGTTTAATCTCTTCTAATGATTTGTAATTCTTTGCAGGCATAATTGTACCCTCCATTAGCTTGTAAAAAAACTCAATTTCCATGCAATTATACCATGGCAACACCAATATCTTCTAAATACTCTTCTTAAGAATTGATGAATCAAAAGAAAAGACTTGAGATAAAATCCCAAGTCATCATTCTTACTTAAGTCCGTATTTCTTATTGAACTTTTCTACCTGACCTGCAGCTGCAGCGAATCTCTGTCTACCTGTGTAGAAAGGATGACAGTTAGAACATGTATCTACCTTGATTTCCTTTAATACAGAACCTGTTTCAAATTCTGCACCACATGATGTACATACAACCTTAGTCTTGTAATAATTTGGATGAATTCCTTGTTTCATAGTTCATTCTCCCTTCTGCCTTATGCCTCTATACGTGCATAAAGAAAGTGCGTTAATAGAATAGCATAAACAATCTTTTTGTACAATAGTTAATCAATCAAAATACCCCATATCATAGATAATATTTTTATCAATTCCTCGACTAGTATACTGATGGATTGCTGCACCATAATTCGATAAATCTTTCTGCAAAGTTCCATCATTGCTTTCTCCCCAATGTGCAACCCATTTTAGATAACCAGTGGAAATATTGTTTTCAAAATCGTTGTAGTTTGCATACACACCCGCTCTATATCCACTCGATTGAATGGTATCACAAAATGTCTTAACAATTGGATCTAGGGAAGCATGATTCCACGTCATTCTTGCTTCTTTATATGGATCACTTTCCACATCCATCCATACGCCAAGCGTAGGATTTGCACCAGAATTTCTTAAAATCTGTATAAAAGTATTTGCTTCCTGTTTTGCAAGATTTACATCCGTAGCATAAGAATACCAATACACACCATACGGAATTCCATAGGCATTACACTTTGCTATATTCTTTCTAAAATATGTATCTTCCTGATCTGTAGACCAACCATATCCAGCACGAATAATCACAAACCCATTCTGATATTGTGATAAATTCACATCCCCATTCCATTGACTGACATCAACACCATATAAGCTTCTCGAACAGCTGACAATGGCCCCATTGCTATTAATGTGATAATAATACCCACCATAAATCACATTTGATGTAGCCATTCTTCCATCACTTCCACAGAAATAGTTTCCTACTCTAGTATTAGTGACCATATATCCATCTTGATCAAAATAATACCAGGAGCCACTTACATCCATCCAGCAGTTTTTCGCATATGCATTATTCTTAGTATTTTTATACATCCAGCGATTGCCATCTTGACGCCATTGCCACTCCGTTGCATTCGGAACCCAAATGCCATCTGCATTTACATAATATCCATTGATCCACGTATCACGTGCCAGTCTGCCATCTGGATAGAAATAATTGGATCCCATCCATCCATTCGATACCATCGCACCAGAATTATCACAATAATATGTTGCGCCATCCACATCAAAGAATCCAGTCTGCATGTTACCCTGAGCATCAAAGTGATACCACTTGCCACCAATCAGACTCCATTGATTTGTAAGGTACTGACCTGTCACAGAACTCTGATATTTCCAGATATTTCCCTGCTTTACCCAGTTCCATTCTCTTGCACCAGGTACCCATGCACCATTGCCGTCTACATAGTAGCCGCCAATCCATTGGTTCCTCAGCATTTTTCCATCATTTCCTAAATAATAATTTCCAATCCACGCATTGCAAACTGCTGATCCATTTCCTTGGAAATAATACCACTCATCTACATACTGCCAGCCAGTCAACATTGCACCAGATGCATTAAAATCATAAATCTGTCCATCAATGATATTTAAACCAATTGTCTGATTTCCATTTTCATCAGAATAATACCAGCTTCCATTGATGAATTTCCATGATTTTTCATTAGAAGTTGCATCCACAATATTCTTTGCTTTTATAAGATCAAATGATTTTACAGAATATGTTGCATATTGATTATTTGCTAATCTGTATAAATTGTTTTGATTTAAAACTGCATGCATTGTATTCTGATTTGTATGATTGAGATCTTTTGTAATTTCCTTGGCATATGCAGTTAATGTACTTGTAGATAAAACTGAAACCGTCGCTCCAAAGCACAAAGTTGTTTTAAATGCATTCATACACTATTCCTCAAATCCAGCCTGATAATATAACACATTCCCTTCTGCATCTGTCACACAGAATATACGTGCTTCATTTTCAACATTCGCTGTATTGCCATTTGCGTTTTCATGGTCAACGACATCTTGCAGTGCCTCTTGCGCTGTAGCATATTTCCCACTCAAGTAAGAACATTCTACATAATACCAGTCACTTCGATCAATCTGATTCCAATTAGATGGATCATCAATTCCAGCTAAATCAACAGGCCTATAGCTATATAACAATGTATCTGTTGGCTGTTCCGTAGGTACAGCACTAATATTCACAGTATAAGACGCTTCAGATACATTCCCATGAATATCACATGCATGCACAGACACAGAATTCTCATTCTTTACAATTGTATACCAGCCAGTTTCATACATTCTCTTTCCTAACACATCATCTATCTTTTCAGGTTCAGATTCTAAATACATCAAGCTTCCATCCACAGGATCTTCTACAGATTGAATATTTGACTGTGCATCAAAAGCATCCATATTATCTGTATCAACAGTATCATTGAAGAATGTAATCACAGGTGCTTTTGTATCCTTCACTACAAATTCGCATTGAATCTGATTAGATTTCGATCCCTGCTGCAATGTATATGTTACTGTTGTTTCTCCCACTGCATTTAAAGAAATCTTTTCAGGAGAACTAGAAACAGCCACTTTGTCATTTGTAACAACATATTCCATTGGTGATATTTCACCATTCGAATATTCAATTTCCAACTGATGATCTTTATTCAAGCTATCCTCAGTAAAAGTAATATGAGAAACACTATTTTTGTAATGATTGTTCACTAAAACAACCGCAGTAGTTATTGCTGCGACAAGTACAATACTTCCACCAACAAGAACTTTTTTCTTTAATTTCATAAGACTTCTCCGTCCATATTTATCTATGGATACCGTATCCTACATAACCACCTGTTAAATCATAACTATTTGTACTTCTTTGATTCCAGATCATTTCAATTCCATACCATCCATTATGTGCATTCCATGGATCATAAACTTGTGTACTTCCACCAGAATTTCTAAATAAAACAATTGCATGTGTACTACCACGACTTGTAAATGTTCCTGCACCAACCTGGAATACTACGATATCACCAGCATCCAAACGACTTACAAGTGTTGCCAGACTATCAATACCAGTTGTAGCTAAGCCCCAATGTTCTGCACCATATTTAATTGCTAATCCGGATCCACCATGCTTTCTTCCCGCAAATTCACCAGTTGTCACTAAATAGTCAGCCATAATTTTAGGATTGACGCCATTATGCAAAAAGCCATTCACTGCCATTGCAACAGATGTAGGAACACATCCAGTACTATGTAAGCTATATCCATTATACGTTACGGAAGCCCATTGTGGATCACGCTGTGAATAATAAACAGGCGTTACATTATCCCATTTGCCATCTGCGCCAACATGATAATCACCAACCCATTGGTTTCTTGCCATTTTCCCATCTGCATTCAGGTAATAATCTCCAGACCAGGTATTTGCTAACATTGCACCGTTATTATCAAAACAATAATCATCACCATCAATTTTCTGCCAGCCAGTTACACTATAACCATCTTTATCAAAATAATGCCAGAAAGAACCCGTCTTCATCCATTTACTTTTTACAAAACTACCTGTTCTAGTATTAACATATTTCCATTTGTTATTTTCTTTGATCCATTGCCAAGAAGAAGCGTTAGGAACCCATGCACCATTACCATCAACATAATAGTCTCCTACCCATTGATTTCTTAGCATCTTGCCATCACTTCCTAGATAGTAGTTACCCAGCCAGCCATTGCGTGCTGCCATGCCATTTGCATGGAAGTAATACCATTCTCCTGCATACTGCCAGCCAGTTTTCATTGCACCATTACCACCTAGATAATATAGATTTCCATCAACTTCCTGTAAACCAGTTTGCATGTTACCTTGTGCATCAAAGTGATACCAAGCGCCATTGATATATGACCAGGCATTACTTAAATTCTGTCCTGTTCTTGTACTATGATATTTCCAAATATTATTTTCCTTGATCCAGCGCCATTCACTAGCACCTGGAACCCATGCACCATTTCCATCAACGTAGTAGCCACCTACCCATTGATTTCTCGCCATCTTTCCATCGCTGCCTAGATAATAGTTTCCTACCCAGCCATTACATGCTGCCATTCCACCAGCATGGAAGTAATACCATTCACCTGCATACTGCCAACCTGTTCTCATCGCACCATTGCCATCCAGATAGTACAAATTTCCATCAATTGTCTGCAGTCCAGTCTGCATGTCACCTTCTGCATCAAAGTGATACCATGCACCATTGATATATGACCACGCATTACTTAAATTCTGTCCTGTTCTTGAACTATGATATTTCCAGATATTATTTTCTATGATCCAGCGCCATTCACTAGCACTTGGCACCCAAGCGCCATTACCATCAACGTAGTAGCCACCTACCCATTGATTTCTCAGCATTTTGCCATCACTGCCTAGATAGTAGTTTCCTACCCAGCCATTACGTGCAGCTATTCCGTTAGAATGGAAGTAATACCATTCATTGCTAATATACTGCCAGCCAGTTTTCATTGCGCCATTGCCATCTAGATAGTACAGATTCCCATCAATTTCCTGTAGACCTGTCTGCGTATTACCTTGCTCATCAAAATGATACCATGCACCATTTGTGAAAGACCATGTATTCACATTGCCTTCAGCTTTTACATTAATTACACTTGAAGTAAGAATCAAAAACGACAATAATCCCTTAATACATCTTTTTGTTTTCATTTCATTTCCCCTAAACAATTTATATACACAAAAAAGCACGTTAAATAACGCACTTTTTAGTATATCAAAATTATTTTTTCATGACGCAATAAATTTCCTGAGTTTTACAGTCAGACATAATGAAACAATTTCATTTTCAGCTTGAATGCTG
>ERZ506978.943-NODE-943-length-11221-cov-3.509583_pt1 | contig 11221 bp, 10 predicted proteins | sample MGYA00512888_ERZ506978 | MGnify/ENA metagenome assembly ERZ506978
CAGTCACAGGAAACACCCATCTTTTTAAGCTGTGATGTGATAGTTCCGCCATATTCTTCTTTCCACTGCCATGTTCTCTCTAAGAATTTCTCACGGCCAAGTTCTTTTTTATCAATACCTTCGTCTTTTAACTGATTGGTAACCTTTACTTCTGTAGAAATAGCCGCATGGTCTGTTCCCGGGATCCACAGTGCATTGTATCCCTGCATTCTCTTGTAGCGGATCAGGATATCCTGCATCGTGTTGTCAAGAGCATGTCCCATGTGAAGCTTACCGGTAATATTCGGTGGCGGCATTACGATTGTAAATGGTTTCTTACTTCTGTCCACTTCTGCGTGGAAATACTTATTTTCGCACCACTTCTGGTACAGTTTGTCTTCAATCTCTTTCGGATTGTAAGTTTTCTCCAAATTCTGACTCATAGTCTCCTCCTCAAATACGTGTTTCCTGGTTCATGTTTTCACACATTTTTCACATTTCAGGGCAAAATATAGAATGTGCCCCAGCACATTCTGGCGCCTGCGGTGGTCGCTTGCGGTACCATCATTGTACGCCGCAGTGCGCATCCTGCCGGAGGCTTTTTTATAATTAGAAAATGCATTTCTTAATTATAAAAAAAAACGCCCTTTATTCTCACAAAGGGCGATTGATTCGCGGTACCACCTTTATTATATAGAAGAAACTCCTCTATACATCTCATCCTATTCTTTAACGGGAACGACTCCGGGACCGCCTACTGTGACTTCAGCGTTCCTGCTCCAAAGCTACCTTCTGCATCTCTGTTCTTGAGTGCCTCGCAGCCAATGGACATCTCTCTCTGTCAGAACGACCTATGCATACTCCTCTTTTTCAACGCATTTAACTGGTTTATCAACCATGAAACTACAAAATATCATAGCCACAGAAGTCCTGTTTGTCAAGGTTTTTAGGGAATTTTCAGAAAACCTTAAGAGACCGCATCTATTATTATCTGTTATACAATTACTTTATAGTTCGGCATCTCTCTCTTCTCCGTCATAAGTTGTCAGTTTAATAGGAGTATCTTCTGTGACATCTGCGTGTATTCCTACGGTGTACTCTATATTTTCTTTGAGTTGTTTTAAGCAGGTAGAACCGCCTGCCGGGATTGTTTCTGTCCGTTCTTCTTCGCCGTTATAATGAGAGAAATTAAGCTTCTTTATTACACGATTCCTAAAGTTTTCAATATATACAGCCACCCGGTCAATGTGAATGCACTGAACATAGTGGTAAGCATTACTGTACTGGCAGTAAGGACACCTTCATGTCCCATATTTTTTGCCATAACATAACTACTTACAGTCGTCGCAGATCCGAGCATAACAAGGATTGCAACGATTTCTTCATTCTTAAATCCCAGCCCGACTGCGATTGGCAGAAAGACTGCCGCAAATCCGACAAGCTTCATAACAGCCGCCACAATAGACGGTTTGGCTTTCGCGGAAGCTTTGTGGATATCAAAGGTCGCTCCCATTGCCATAAGTCCCATCGGAGTTGCCATGTTTCCAATACTTATCACCGTCTTCGCCGGGATTCCGGAAAATGGAAGACGGCATGCTGACCAGAGAAGTCCAACTACAATTCCAATAATAATCGGGTTGGTAATAATTCCTTTTAAAGTTTTCTTTAGTACCTCTTTATCAATCTTGCTCTGTCCCGGTTTGAAAAAGGACAGCACAACGACCGCCATAATATTATAAAGCGGGACACTGCCGATGATCATGACTGGCGCCATACCCGCATTTCCATAAATATTTTGGATAAATGCAATACCAAGAAGCGCCGCGCTGCTTCGATAAGAAGCCTGAATAAATTCCCCACGGATAGACTTATCCTTCCAAAGACAGGAAATTCCCGCTGAAATTATAATGCAGATCAAGGTTACAATAAAACAAAAAATAACAAATTTTACATTCCAGACTTCCGAAAAATCTACTGTCGCAAGATCCCCGAATAATACTAACGGCAACGGCACTTTAAATACGAATTTATTCATTTTCGAGGCAAACTCCTCATCCATCCAGCCTATATGACGAAAAAAAAGTCCCAGGATCATCATTAAGAATATAGGACCTGTCGCATTTAAACAAAAAAATAAATTATCCATCTACAACCTCCAGATAAAATCCAATTGGGGACGGGGTTTTTTCAAAAAAACCCCGGTACCGCTAACAAAAAAGTTTCTTGTATATATTAAAATCTTGCTCTTTGAACACGTTAAAGATCACACGTTCGATGCTGGTTTTTGTTAAAAACCGGTCAACCGTGTCTACTGCGATTTCTGCTGCCAGTTTATTGGGAAAATGGAATTCTCCGGTTGAGATGCAACAAAATGCTATGGATTTTAAACTTGATTTTTCTGCCACTTTCAGGCAGTTGAGATAGCAGTCTTTTAGCTGCTCTTTTTGTTTTTCTGTTACTGCCAGTCCGACAATTGGTCCTACTGTATGTATGACATGTTTAGCCGGAAGGTTGTAGCCTTTTGTAATCTTTGCTTTTCCTATCGGTTCTTCGTGTCCTTGTTCTGCCATGATTTCTGCACATTCATTACGAAGCTGAATTCCTGCCGCCGAGTGAATGGCGTTGTCGATGCAGCCATGACATGGTACAAAACAGCCGAGAAGCTGACTGTTCGCTGCATTTACTATTGCATCTACTCCTAGTCTTGTAATGTCACCGCGCCACAGGGAAATGCGGTCACTGTTCTTGATCTCTGAGCATGGATATTCCTGCTCGATCACCGGAATATCGTTGCATGTCACGATTCCTTTTTCCTCTGCCTCTTCCTGTAAAAGTTCATCTTGCAATTTTTCATATTCTGCTGATGCATGTCCCGGATAACGAACATTCATGAGGCTTCGAAGAAGACGCCTTTGTTCTCCCTCATCGATTGGATCCGGAATACTGGCATAGCCTTGATTTTCCTGTTTCAGATATTGTATTAACGTGCTGACTTTTTGCTCACGTGTCATAAGCTTCCTCCTGTTAAAATAAATATTCAAACTCCTAATTCTAAATCTACCTTAGCCTGTTTATTAGTAAGTTTTCCTATCTAATGTATTCTTGTATCACTGAATAAGCCTCATATAGTTCTTCGTAGCTCACCCGGCAGTTCGCAGGGCTTGTGGAAGGCAGGCAGATGATTTCAATGCCCGTATCTTTGTAGCAATAGCGTCTGTACAGTTGTGCTGCTTTTTGACCGGTTGCAAAGATTGCCTGTATTGGTGCTTCTTTTAGGATAAGATTCATGTCATTTGGTTTTGGATTACGGATGCTGCTGTCATCTGCTCCCCGAATCTCACAGCCTGCCAGTACATCCCATACTGCGATATGATTGCGCAAGGCAAATGTGATTTTATCTTTCTTAGTCTCCGGCACTTCCTCTCCACATACATCTGACAATACCTTCCAGAACCGGTTTCTTGGATGCCCGTAATAAAATCCTACTTCCCGGGATTTGGGGGATGGCATCGTTCCAAGCATCAAAACTTTAGATTCTTTATTATAAATTGGTTTAAATTCATGTGTTACATGTTCTACTTCCATAATCCAACTCCATTTACGCATACTCTGACATTTTTGCTGCGAGGTGCGCGTCATGCAATTGCATGACATACTTCTATTGCGCACCTCTGCAATCCTGCCGGAGGCTATATCAGCTGGGGATTGACTCCCACCACTGATACCAGCTTGTTTCTCACCACCTATAGTGGGAGTCATCTCCCAGCTGATATATGTTTTATGGTTTAATAAAAATACCAGGCCTTAGGCCTGGTATTTTTCTCGTCATTGCTGTCTTAATCTCATTTCATGTGTATGTCTTTTAAATATCAAAATGCTATAAAAGTTGCTTTTTATATATTATAAAAGGTACATCATCTAAAATATGATTAAATCATTCATGATTAAAGCTTAGTTACGTTAACAGCCTGAGGTCCTTTAGCTCCCTCAGTAACGTCGAATTCTACTTCCTGTCCTTCCTCAAGAGACTTGAATCCTTCCATGTTCAGTCCTGAGTAGTGTACGAAAACATCGTTTCCGGACTCATCAGAAATAAAACCGTAACCTTTTTGGTTGTTAAACCATTTAACTGTACCTTTCATTGATAGTACCTCCCTAAAAATTAAAAATAACTAAGAATGCTTTATCACATTAGCATGTATCAATAAAAAAGTCAATAAAATATGGAATATTTGTAATGTTTTTACCAAAAAAGAACATAAAAATGTAAGGAATTCGTCAGATACGGAAACCATTTGCTTGACGAATGGTTCACGGACGTGTAAAGTAGAATAGAGTATTAAAATGATTTTTACTTTATAATAATGAGCAGGGGTTTTGTAGAAGAATGATTACACTGACAGGAAAAAAGATATCCGAAGGCATTGCAATCGGGAAATTAACATTTTATAAAAGAGATATCAAAGAGATTAAAAGAATCTATGTAAAAGATGTAGAGAAGGAGATTCAGCGCTATAAGAAAGCAAGAGAAAAAGCAATTGCTGAATTGGAACTTGTCTATGATCTTTCTGTGCGCGAAGTCGGTGAGGCAAATGCAGCAATCTTTGAGATGCAAAAGGAACTCCTGGAGAATCAGGAATATACAGATTTTATCATGAAGCGGATCCTGGAAGAAAAACTCAACGCAGAATATATTGTTCAGACATCTGTAGAACAGTTGATCCGTATCAGTAGTCATCAGCAGAATAATCCAATTCAGGGAAAAGAAGAAGATGTCAGAGACGTGGCAATTCGTGTGATCCGCATCTTGTCCCGAAGCTGGAAGGATCGTATGCTGACAGATGAGCCATTTGTCATGGCTGCGAGAGATATATATCCAAGTGAAGCGCTTCAGTTCGATAAGGCAAAGGTACTGGGGTTTGTGACTATGTACGGAACAATTAATTCACATACTGCCGTTCTGGCCAGAACGAAAGGAATTCCGGCGGTCATCGGTCTTGGAGAATCTCTGAAAGAAGAATATGACGGAAAGACAATTATTATAGATGGTTATGAAGGAAAGATTTATATTGAGCCTGACTATGCAACTCTAACGAAGATGCGGGAACGCAAGGATGCGAATCTGAGACATGTCAGGAATCTGGAACGTCTGAAAGGTAAGGAGAACATTACCCAGAGTGGTCAGAGAATTGATATCTGTGCCAATGTAGGCACAAGAGAAGATATTGAAAATGTTTTAAGAAGTGATGCCGGTGGAATTGGATTATTCCGGAGCGAATTTCTGTATATGGAAATGGGAAGCAAACTGCCTTCCGAAGAGCAGCTCTTTCAAGTTTATAAACTGGCAGCAGAGTCTATGGGAGCCAACCGTGTTGTTGTCCGAATCGCAGATTTTGGCGGTGACAAGATGGTAGAAAGTGTAGATCTTGGAGAACAGGCAAATCCGGCGATTGGGCTGCGTGGAATACGTATTATGATGGAAAAAGAAGAATTGTTCCTTCCACAGTTTCGCGCGATTCTCAGAGCTTCTGCACTTGGAAATGTATCTATTATGTTTCCGATGGTTACATCCATGGAGGAAGTGGCAGCGGCAAAAGCCCTGCTTGAAAAGGCAAAGAAGCAATTGAAAGATGAAAAGACTGCTTATAATGAGAATATTGAAATTGGAGTCATGATCGAGACTCCGGCAGCAGTCATGATCAGCCGGGAGCTTGCCAGAAGAGTGGATTTCCTGAGTCTTGGAACCAATGACCTGAGTCAGTATACACTGGCGATGGACAGACAGAATCCGCTTCTGCGCAAGAAATATAATGACCATCACCCGGCAGTGCTGCGTATGATTCAAATGGTGATCGAAGCGGGACATGCAGAAAACAGACGTGTCTGTATCTGTGGGGAACTTGCTGCAGACACTGCCCTGACAGAAGAATTTCTGAGGATGGGTGTGGACTGTCTCTCTGTAGTGCCGGCATGTATTTTGCCGGTAAGAAAAGCACTGAGACAGGTGGATCTGTCCGGAGATGATAAAGGTGCGTGAATTTGGTGAAAAGTAAAGTGGTATTACTTCCCTGCCGGGAATATGATGAAGAAAAAATCTATATGCTGCTGAAACAGGGACTGGATTTTCTGGGTGGAGTGGAGACTCTGATTCCAAAGGATGCGAAGATCCTGCTGAAGCCGAATCTGCTGAAAAAAGCAGAGGTAGAGAAAGCAGTGATCACACATCCGGTTGTAGTAGGAGCCTTTGCGGGAATCCTGCGTGAAAGTGGGTATGAGAATATTGTGCTTGCAGATTCCTGCGGTCATGGAACCACTCAGGCAGTGATCCGCGGAACAGGAATGGATACTTATCTGGAGAAATATCATATTCCGGCTGTTGATTATTCTGAGGGCGTGAAAACTGCTTATCCGCAGGGAGTCCAGGCAAAGGAATTTATCCTGCCAAAAGAACTATTGGAGCAGGACTGTGTGATTTCCCTGAGCAAGATGAAAACACATGCATTAGAACGTATCACCGGTGCGGTTAAGAACAGCTATGGGTTTATATATGGATTCCATAAAGCGAAGGGGCACACGCAGTACCCGAGTGCGGACAGCTTTGCCAGAATGCTTATTGATCTGAATAAATGTGTGGCACCGAAGCTGTATGTGATGGATGGGATTGTGGCCATGGAGGGCAACGGACCGGGTTCGGGAGATCCTGTTCCTATGAATGTACTGCTGATGTCCACAGATCCGGTTGCACTGGACAGTGTATTCAGCCGTCTGGTTTATCTGAAACCGGAGATGGTTCCGACGAACTATCATGGTGAGAAAATGGGACTTGGTACATGGAAAGAAGAGGAAATTACCCTTCTGACACCAGACGGGGAGATTTCCATGGCAGAGGCAGTGAAAAAATACGGAAATCCGGCTTTTAATGTAGACCGCACAGAAGTGCGAAAGAATATCTGGACAAGAATGGCGGGAGCGTTAAACATTTTTCAGAAAAAACCATATATAGAAGCTGATAAATGTGTCCGCTGCGGGATCTGTGTGCAGAGCTGTCCGGTTCCGGGGAAAGCTGTGGATTTCAGAAAAGGCAAAGAAAAGCCGCCGGTATATGATTACAGAAAGTGTATCCGCTGTTTCTGCTGCCAGGAGATGTGCCCGAAGAAGGCAATCAAAGTGAAGTAGATGAAAAGCAGATAATAAAAAGCGCAACTGTTTATAGAATTGCCATGGTATTTTGCAGGATCAGGACAGAGGAAAGCCGGACAATTACCAAAAAGCACATAACAGAGGATGAGAATATCTCGGATTGAGACAGATTCTATCCTAAGTTATGTGCTTTTTTGAGTCATATCCCTCTTTAACCGAATCAGGAAAGTTCCCTGCTTTGGCTGCGAATATTCGTTATTCGTCTGACTATGGCTGTCGAAGATACAAAATCTATCTTCCGAGGCTTCTGCTTATCTCGCGGATGAATTCCGGAGTAGTACCACAGCATCCTCCGACAACAGATGCACCATTTTCAATCAGAACCTTCATATGTTCTGCAAAGCTTTTGGCGTCCATACTGTAAATGGCATTTCCCTGATCATCAATCGTCGGCATACCGGCATTAGGTTTGGCAATGACAGGAATGGATACGTTCTCTTTGATATTGCGGACAACGGATACCAGCTGGTCAGGTCCTACAGAACAGTTGATCCCAACTGCCACAGCACCTGCACCCTCAAGGGCAATCGCAGCCTCCACAGCATTTCCTCCGCTGAAAATGCTTCCGTCAGCTTCTACGGTCATTGTACACATTACAGGAAGAGAACTTACGGATGCAGCAGCATCCAGTGCAGCAAGTGTTTCCTCGATATTGATCATGGTTTCCGCAGCGATCAGATCAACACCTGCATCCTCAAGAACCTTAATCTGTTCACAGTATGTTTCATATGCCATCTCATAGGTGAGATCACCGGCAGGCTCCATCATCTTGCCTGTTGTGGTAATATCACCGGCAACATAGACCTTATGTCCTACTGCCTCTCTGGAAATATTTACAAGTGCATGGTTCATTTCCGCAAGCTTATCCTGCAGTCCGTGAAGCCCCAGACTGTAACGGTTTCCGCCGAAAGTAGGTGCGTATACGATCTGGCTTCCTGCTTCAACATAAGCCTTCTGCAGATTCTGCAGAACTTCTTTGTGCTCCATGATCCATGCTTCTGTACAGATTCCTCTTGGCATTCCGGCGGCCATAAGATTGGAACCGGTAGCACCGTCGAGCAGTACAACATCCTGTGTCAGCTTCTGAAATTCTTCTCTAGTCATGGAAATTTCCTCCTGTGTTTTTCTATGAAAGTCCTGAGTGGCTGCCATGAATCAGTCATGTCTGCATGGGTAAATTCGTGGATACCGGACAGGATGACTTTCATATACTGTGACATTATAGCACAGCTTTCAGGATAAAAGGAGAAAATTAATAAATTTTTATTTCATATGATGCAGTAAAAATTTCATCCTTGTCCAGAGTGTTGATATATTTCTTTTCCGGAAGCTCGCCCTTAAATCCAAAATCATCACAGCGTCCCATCCATGGTTCCAGACATACAAAAGGAGAACCCGGGACGGACCAGATGCCAAAGCTTGGAAATCCATGACAGATCAGTTCCACATAAGGAGTTCCGTCAGGGAAAGCGATGCCGGCCTTTTCAATCTGGTCATCAAAAATAAGGGCATCTTTGTCAAACATGTGAGCATCAATAAGGCAGGAACCATTCTCAAGCTCCAGTGTATAAGCTTTATCTGCGACCGCGGTGCCTGATGACATGTCGATCAGCAGATAGGAGAGGGAATCCCGGCCGTCGAAAGTAAGATGATATTGCTCCTGGGAGCCAATTCCTCCGGCAGGTACATTGAATGCAGGATGGCCGCCAATTGTAAAATACATGGTTTCATCATTAAGGCTGATCACTTCCCAGCATACACTGACCTGGTTCTTCTCCAGAACATGCTTGATCTTCAGCTCAAAATCATATGGATAATTTTCTCTTGTGGCATCAGAAGATTTCAGCCTATGGGTGATGGAATCAGCAGTCATATCCACGCAGGTAAATTCGCTGTCCCTGGCAAACCCATGCTGACTGGAGGGATATTCGACTCCATTAATACGATAGTGATCCTCAAAATGACGTCCCACATTAGGAAAAAGAACAGGGGCGTGGCGTTTCCAGTAAGCCGGATCTGCCTGCCAGATCACTTCTCTGTTATGTACTTTATCAAAAATGCTGCAAAGCTCAGCACCATGATCGTCTACAGATACTCTAAGATAGTCGTTTTCAATTGTATGGATCATAAATGAATCCTCCTTGATCGATAAATATTGTGTAACTGTTCAGCTGGCAGTATCCTGCAAATCACCGAAGGTGATTTGAAATGCATTTTGGTTCGTAACTGCGAAGGTACCGAATAGTCACGGACATTGATGTCCGGCAATTTTTAAAAAGGTTTTGATTGCTATAAGTTGATGCCGGAATCAATCTGTCTATAAGTATAACACATGGGCCGGATTAATTATAGTTATAAATATACAAAAATAGATCTGAAATGTCGTGGTAAATTGAAAAATACACTGATATAGTGACGAAACACAGAAATCATATGTGTAAAAACCACAATAAATGATTGACGAATAAAAAAATATTTGTTACAATTTACCTCAACGAGTCCTGCGGGACCAGAGCGCGTCTGAAAAATTGTGACGCACATCTTGCGTAAAGCATTTTTCAGACACACTCTAAGACATAATGAACAAAACGTGAAAACAAGGAGGTCATTGCTATGGCGAAAAAAAGAAATATCATTGTTGGACAATCAGGAGGACCTACTGCAGTAATCAATTCCAGTCTTGCCGGAGTTTATAAGAATGCCATTGAACGAGGATTTGACAAAGTATACGGAATGCTTCACGGCATTCAGGGACTGTTGGATGAACAGTATATTGATCTGTCAACACAGATTCATTCAGAACTGGATATCGAATTACTCAAGAGAACACCATCTGCATTTTTAGGTTCCTGTCGTTACAAGCTTCCTGAGATTCACGAAGATAAAGCAATTTATGAGAAAATTTTTGAGATCTTAAATAAACTGGATATCTATGCGTTTATCTACATTGGCGGAAATGATTCCATGGATACGATCAAGAAACTGTCTGATTATGCGATTCTCACAGGACAGACTCAGAAGTTCCTTGGTGTTCCGAAAACAATCGACAATGACCTGGCGCTGACAGACCATACACCCGGATTCGGAAGTGCTGCAAAATATATCGGCGCATCCACAAAAGAAGTGATCCGCGATGCACTGGGACTTACTTATAAGAAAAATATGATTACGATCATGGAGATCATGGGACGTAATGCCGGATGGCTTACAGGTGCCACAGCACTGGCAAAATCTGAGGACTGCGACGGACCGGATTTGATCTATCTGCCGGAAGTGCCTTTTGATGTTGAGAAATTCCTTGCAAAAGTAAAAGATCTTCTGAATAAAAAAGCATCTATTGTAATCGCAGTTTCCGAGGGAATCAAGCTGGCAGACGGAAGATATGTATGTGAGCTTGGAAGCGTGGGAGACTATGTGGATGCATTTGGACACAAACAGCTTCAGGGAACAGCCACTTATCTGGCAAACTTCCTGGCAGCGGAGTGCGGATGCAAGACAAGAGCTGTTGAACTTTCCACATTACAGAGAAGTGCTTCCCACATGGCATCCAGAGTGGATATTGATGAAGCATTCATGGTAGGTGGTGCTGCAGTTAAAGCTGCAGATGAAGGTGACACAGGTAAGATGGTTGTTATCGACCGTGTTTCCGATGATCCCTACATGGCAGCTACAGGTATCTACGATGTACACAGAATCGCAAATGAGGAGAAACTTGTTCCGAGAGAATGGATGAATAAAGATGCTACAAACGTAACTAAGGATTTTGTAGACTATATTAAACCTCTGATCCAGGGAGATTATCAGCCTATTATGGTAAATGGTATGCCGAGACATCTGGTACTGAACATGAAAAAAGGCAGAAAGAAATAATTGATAAAAATTATAAACGGGCAGCCGGGCAGATCAACTTATCTGTTTTGCTTCCCGTTTTTTCCTGTTATATATGAGATGTGAGAGAAAAATGTAGATAAAGACCAGAATAAAGGACTGAGAAAACCTTAACAATAATAAGAATAATAAAATAAATCACATTATGCAGAAT
>ERZ506978.967-NODE-967-length-10875-cov-4.503974_pt1 | contig 10875 bp, 11 predicted proteins | sample MGYA00512888_ERZ506978 | MGnify/ENA metagenome assembly ERZ506978
ACTGCTTATTTCTTGCAAGAATCGAACTCTTTTCCAGGCATGGAAGTTCTTCTCCTTCAACAGTCGTCACAATTCCGCCTGCTTCTTCAACAATAAGTGCACCTGCCGCAAAGTCCCATGGAGATAAAATAAGCTCGAAATAAATTTCCGCTCTTCCTGATGCTATGGCACATAAATCAAGTGCCGCAGATCCGCTTCGTCGGATATCAAGGCATTTTTGAAAATATTCGTAAGCTAATTCAAAGGATGCCTTCGCAAGCTCCGTATTATACGGTGATGAACCAAACAAAACAATGCTGTTTGCCAGATCATCCTTCGATACATGAATCGCATTTCCATTCATATATGCACCCTCACCGGAAATCGCATAGAAAGTTTCATTAAGATACGGATTATGCACGACTCCCAGATATCTCTTTCCATTTCGAATCAATCCAATAGATACGCAGCTCATATGATAATCTTTAATAAAATTGGTAGTTCCATCAATCGGATCCACCACAAAAATGTATTCTGCATTTCTGTTAATCTGGCAATCCTCTTCTTCCCCCAAAAACTCCGCTTCCGGAAGAATCTCAGACAACTTTTTCTCCAGCATTTTCTGAATTTTGCAATCATACTTCGTAACAAAATTTGCTTTTCCAGCCTTATCCTTAATGCCAAAATTTCCCCTGTCCGCCTGAAGCATAACCTGTCCGCATTCTTTTGCCGCTTCAATTATTTCATTTAATATCGTATGTGGAGTTTTCTCCTTTAGTTCCATATTGTCTGTCACCTCTCAATAGAAAATGGTTTCCTTTTTATCAATACTTTTATAATTTCTCATACTTTTCAATCAGACACTGATGTTCTTTTGTCTTCTTGTCATAGTTTATCCCAACCAGCAAAATGTCTCCGGTATAATCCAGAACTGAATCCGTATATTGCTTTTCCTTAATCTGCTGCAATGCTGTCTGAGCCTTCTGATTCCATTTCAATTCTACAATAAGAGCCGGATAATCAGACCTGTATTCCGGTTTTGGAATATAAACAAAATCCGCAAAACCACGTCCCGTTGGCAGTTCACGAACTGGTTTAAAATAATATTCCATTGAACTCAGATATGCAATTGCAAGTACACTGCTCAAAGAATTCTCATTATTATACTGAATATTCGAAACATACTCTGTATGGATTTTCTCAATTCCCTCTTCAACTGCTTCTTCATCCATGTCCAGCGTAGCCTCCAGTAAATGTTCTGATTCCTGCTGAAAAGTAATCATCTCATTCCATTTTCTACTCTCAACCGCCGTAGTCAGCTCTTGCCGGATTTCTTCATTTGGAACAAATGCAGTTCTTCTGTTCTGGTTATATCCCAGATAACCAAGATGGATCAAATACGTAAGTACATCATCTTTGCTTTGTATATTCACCGTATCATTTTTGAAAGCGGCTGTATTTACTTTAATCGAAGCACCGGAAAGTATTTCAATTATAGCGTTTTTCAAACCATCATAATTCATATTGATAAAAGGAACAATTGCTTCATAAGAAGCAGTCTCAGACCAGTAACTTCTAAACCTGCCCCGCGCACAAACACTTACTACTGCTTTAGGATTATATACCTGATAGTCCTCCAGCAAATAACCATAATACCAATATTTTACTTTCTCAAAATCTCTGTGATATCTTTCGCAAAGATCCTTCACTTCAGCTTCTGTAAATCCAATATATGGCGCCATCACTCCTGCATCAAGCATTGTAAACTCATCAAAATTATTTAATGCAGACTGCGTTTTTTCTTTCTTTATCGGCAAAATACCTGTAAGATACGCTAACTGAATATATTTTGTCGGTTCCGTTCCCTTGAACATTGCCCGCAGGAAATTAATGTACTTTTCCTGTACTTTTTTATTCGCAGCTTCATCTCTGATCAAAACATCCCACTCATCAATAATTACTACAAATTTCTTTCCCGTTGCTGCATTAATTCTGGATAATACTCCATATACTTTCTCATCATTATCCGGCACAATATCCGGATAAATTTCCTGCAATTCCGAAATCAGATGTTCATTCATATAGGCAACTGTATTTTCCGGTGAACCGGCGTCCATCATACACCATTGTACATCCAGATGAATCACATCGTATTTATTCAAATATTTCTTAAAATCGCTTTTTCGGCTGATTTCCAGCCCCTCGAACAATTCTTCTGAATCACATGAACAGCTGTAATATGCCGTAAGCATATCCGCTGTAATCGACTTTCCAAATCGCCTTGGACGACTGTTACAGATAAATGCCTGTGTGGTATTCATCACTTTATTTGTATATTCGATCAATCCTGTTTTATCGATGTATATTTCTGAATTTAAAGCAACCCGAAACGCTTCATTTCCCGGATTTACAAATCGGCCCATTTCCACACCTCACAATCAAAAAAAGGTTCACGATATCAATAAAATAATGATACCATGAAACCTTTTTTCCGTAAAGAAAATCGCCCCAACAAATTAAGATACCCTGTCTAATGCCTCATATGATACTTTTGTATAATCAATCTGCAGTTCTCTGGTAACGTTTTTTTTGCTTAGTCCTGTTTCCTTCATAACACTACTAATGCTTACAACACCACCGACAGCCTCAATTTTCCTACATGCCTTCATAATTTTTTGATGAAGGCGCGCATAATATGCAGAACTTTCTCCTTCCAAAATTCTAATATAATTTCCTAATTCCCTCTGCACGTAACCATAGCAATAATTATAAAACTTACCTTCCGAAGATGCGCTCTTCTCTATTATATCTTCTTTCAACCTCATAACAGTATCAAGAACTTTATCTAATTCACTCATACTAATTTAACATTTCATCCCATATAGAATCTAAAAATTTGTCATCAAACTTCGCACCTCTGAATGCACCATTTTCGTTCTGATAATGTACATCTTCTCTATTTTTATACAATTTTTCAGAAGACGGTACTTCTTCCAGTTCTTCAAAAACTAATTGTGCAATTGTATAGCCAGGATAAATATGAATCGGGTACTCTGTCGCATTAAACAATCCTATTCTTAAATGTCCTGAATACGTTGAATTACAATGCTGATCTGTAACCAATAAACCAAGCCTTGTATATCTGGTCTTTGGTCGTAAATGAACTGTAATATCATCCGGCACTTTTAAAGTTTCCCTTAAAGATACAAGTAAATATTGCTTCGGAGAAATAATATATCCATTTTCCGATATATCTATATTTATATATATATTATCCACCGTTTCCTGTTTAGAAATATCAATACAATGTATTTCTTTGCTCAACTATTTCTTCTTCATGCAACAAAAAAACTTCCTCGTGGCCAGGAAGTCTTTTTGTTTTAATTATTTAACTCTTACTTTAATCTTCTTTGTAACTGTCTTGTAGTTTGACTTCTTAACAGTTACAGTGATTGTGTAAGTGCCTTTTTTAGCTTTTTTAGCAACTGAAATTCTACCGTTCTTGCTAACTTTTACAGCTTTAGAGTTGCTGGATTTCCATGTAACAGTTCCGGTTTTCTTTTTAACCTTAACTGTAGCAGCTTTTCCTCTCTTGAGGGAGAGTTTGCTCTTGGAAACAGATACCTTCTGAGTTGCAGGTTTGACCGTATAAGTAACAGTTTTTGTATATCCTGCGTATTTACCGATACCTTTAATGGTGATCACTTTTTTGCCGGCAGATTTCATGTTCTTCGGATAATAAACTTTGAAGTCTTTGTTAAGCTTCAGAGTTTTCTTACCTGCTTTAACAGTCTTGATCGCCGGTTTCTGTTTCTTACCATTATAAGTAGCACTGGTTTTCTTCAGAGTTGCGCTTGTAAAAGTCTTTTTAACCGGTGAATTTGAGGCTGCCATTGTCGGTACTGTCATAGTTCCGAAGAGAACTGTGATAGCCAGCATTACAACAGCCAACTTTTTAAACATTTTCATTTCAACTCACCTCTTCATTACACTGTGCCTTAATTAAAAGGCTTATAAAACTTGTAAATCTATGATAAACAGTCACGCCACGAAAAACTGTTTATACCAAACTCAATATACAGGCATTATTTCTTAGATTTTTTGTTCTCTTCTTCTGCCTGCGGTCCATAGCCATACTGTCCATACTGACCGTATTTGCCGTATTTGCCATATTTGCCGTAGTGACCATATTTTCCGTATCGTCCTCCGGCACCCTCAACACAGTTCAATACCGTGCCGAGAAGTTTACAGCCCGCCTGATCTATCTCATGCAGGGACTGGCGAATGATCGTCTTTGGAACAGAACCTGCTCTGATAACAAGAAGGGCTCCATCACACATAGACGCAATCAGCGCTCCATCAGATACACTTCCGAGCGGAGGCGTATCGATGATCACAAACCTGTATTCTGTCGCAAGTTTATCCAGAAGCTCTCTGAATCGTATATCCTCCAGAAGTGGAGAGGGATTTTCCAGAAGCTGTGTACACGGAACAATACTTGCATTTTCAATATTTGTCTTATATACAACCTCATCATATTCCGCAAGACCGGAAAGATAATGATTCAGTCCCTTTTTGTCCGAAACATCCACCTGAACACTTTTCATCAGGACGGAATTACGCAGATCCACATCAACAAGTACACTCGGGAATCCTGCCTCTGCAAGCATTTTCCACAGATATACAGCTACCGTACTCTTTCCCTCGTTCGGGAGACAGCTCGTCAGCATGATCTTCTTGGTATTTTTGCCACAGAATTTAACGTTTATTCGAAGACGGTTCATCGCTTCTTCCACTGCGTAAGGAAGATCCGGAAATACCAGTTTCAGTTCATCCATTTTTCTTTCTCCTTTTTTTCTTACTGCTGTGTGTTGTTTCCATCTGTGCCACCCGGTCACTCTCCGGAATCACAGTCAACGGAACAAGTCCGAAATATTTCTCCATATCTTCCGCTGTATGAATGGTATCATCCATCAGATATCTGACAATCAGGACACCGGCACAGAGGATCAGACCAAGAAGTCCCCCCATCATTGTGTACCTGGAATAGCTCGGTCCCGCTTTATATTCCGGAAGTTTTGCATGCTGTGCAATGTTCGGTGCCTTCGTACTCATGGTATCCGGCAGATAAGACACAGCCTCCACCGCCATCGTCTCGGCAAGATCCATCGACAGCTGCGGATCTGTCGTTGTTGCAGTGATCTGCAGTACACGTGTATCTGTCGGATTATTTAACGTATACAGCTGTTTCAGCTGATTGTAATCCATATCGAGATCCAGCTTTTCGATCACACGGTTCAGTACCGGATAGCTCAACATCAGTTCCTCATAATCAGAGGTCAGTGAAGTACCGAGGTTCAGGTCATTCAGGTTTACTACGGAATCATCTGACGTAGAAACTATGTAAAGCTTGGAAGTTGACTGATATGTCGGCTGAATGCAGAAAAATGAATATGCATTCAGAAGCAGCGCTCCTGCCAGCAGACAGATCAGCAGATAATGCCAGTTATCCAACAGCATATACGCAAGATCCAGCAGATCGATCTCCATTTCTTCATTTTGTTCTTTCTGGTTCATATTTTATCTCCTTTTAATTTTTTTCATAAAAAAGCTCAATTATCGCCTGCTGCAGACTGTCTTCATCCGGTGTGAACGTCTGCCATTCATCCTCGTCAAGGCCATAAGTTCCGCTTATTGAAAGCTTTTCATCTTCGCTTTCGTCGGAAAGTAAAAGTGCCAGCCTGCAGAACTTCTTCGCACTGATATCTGTCGTCATATAGTCCTCCAGTGCATGATAAACCTCAAGTGGAAACTTGTTGTCCTCATTACATTTCGTCCTGAAAGCAGGCTTAAATGCCTCCTCGTAACTGCTCTGGCGCTGCATTCTGCTTTCATTTCTTCCGTCCGCAACTTCTTTTCGCTGTCTCACGTAGTTCTCGGCATGCTCGCCCATCAACGTGACAGTCTCACCCATTTTCAGAGTCGGATCCACTTCCGAAAAGTCATCCTCAATCGTAACGGTAACACCGCCAACCATATCATTCACAACCGAAACAGCTCCCATATTGACCATCGCATATCCATCGATCGTGGCATCGCCCAGCAAATGTGACACAGCATCTACCGTATTCTCTGCACGCACTTTCTGATTCAGTCCCATCGAATGTGCAAGTGAGATCTGAATATCCGTCGTCGCCAGACAGGTTCCGTCATCATCCAGACTCTTTACTTCCGTAATGGTATTTCTATCAATGGTAAGCAGCTTACATTCATCTGTAGATCTGTCCCTGACGATCACGACCAGTACATCGCATTGTCCGGTACCATCGTATTCTTTCAATTCCTGTACCTTGCCCGGCGAATCAATTCCGGCGATCAGATATGTCTCAATATTTCCCTTGCGGGTATATGTCTTGTCTTTATATGTAATTGTATCGCGGCTGTCTGCACTGTTGTCATTATTGAATCGGTAATGATCCGCCATTCCAAGGACCAGCGCAACAAACACACTTCCAACAATCAGGACAGCTGCCGCAATGCCAAGGCCCTTATACAGCCTCTTTTTGTCCTGTCGTCTCCTGTATCCCGACATAAATTCTCACTTCCGTTAAAAAATCTGCTTCAAAAATACCTGTCCGCCCGCCGGATTCATCACTTCACAGGCCATCACCGCAACCAGCAGAACAAATAATATGCAGCTAATGATAATCGCAGTCTTTCTTGACATACTGTTTCCTCCTATCCTGCTTACTATAATCAGTTAATTTCCAAATAAAAGAGCTTCTCCCTGCCGGTCTATCCTCTGCAGGAGTTTCTCTCCACATTTTTTCTTTATGATCTCTCTGCCCGTCAGAAGATCCGGTACACGATGATGCGCGCCGTGACAATCACTTCCTAGGACATGTGCACTTCCGGACCGGAACATTTTCAACAGGTATCTCCTGTGTCTCCAGTCCTGAAGCCCCTCACTGTTAATCTGTATACTGACCGGAATCTCCAAAAGGCTCCTGATGCCCTTTTTATTTCCCGGGATCCAGATAAAACGCTCCAGATGCGCGATCAGAACATTAAATCTCCGATCCCGCACAAGCACCTCAACTTCATGAATATTCTGCGAGGTCCATGGCGCAAATGGCATCTCCAGCAGCAGAACTCGTGTATTCTGTATCGTCAGATCTTCGATAAGCTCTGCCTTACTGATTCCGTCAAAAAAAGCCACTTCACTTCCCGTCAAAATCTGCGGTACATCCGAAAGACTCTCCTTATGAACAGCTTCCTTCAGACTGTTATACGCGTCTTCTCTTCTGTTCAAAAAGGCATCTACCCTGTCATGGGATGCATAGAAATGCGGTGTCGCGATCATATAGTCAACCCTCTGGCTGCTTACCTGCCGCAACATTGCCAGTGATGTCTCCAGATTTCTGGCTCCATCATCAATTCCCGGCAAAATGTGAGAATGAAAATCTATAACACTCATTTTTCTCTTCTCTCTATCATAATATTAATCAATTTCACAGCAAAAAGACAGTTCCCCCGATTTTGCCGATGGTATGATATCATATTTTTTCTTTTATAACAACTCATTTTCAAAAGAATCGTGTTTTTTTTTCAAATACATGAATTATGTGTCAGAATTTGCCACTCTGTTGCCTTTTCCGGTATAAAATGGCTGTTACGCTCATTGTATTTTTCTGTCTGCAGGCATTTGTACTTTTTTGCTGCCTCGCCGCCGGAAAAGGGGAAATCATTCATTACCAAACCAGCTTACAGTCAGCCACACCAACAAGGCTGTCCATGAAAACTTCATTCAGGCGTTTTTCTACATCTTCTCTGGTAACGCCCTTTTTCAAAATCACCTGAAGGAAACCACCGCCGCCGGCTCCACACACAAGCCGGCCATCAATCATTTCCTCAATGCTGCTGAAAATCTGTTCGATCAGCGTATTGCTGCTTCCGCCATCTACCTTCTTGCTGAGCTCCCAGTGATAGTCCAGCAGTTTTGCAAAACCATCTACATTTCCACGTTCCAGTTCAAAACGCATCAATGCTGCAGTCTTCTGGATTTCCTCTAACGCAAACAGACTGTCCGGTTCATTTCCAACGTATCTTCCGACAACATCACGAAGAAGATTTCTTGCCAGTCTTCTCTGACCTGTATAAATCAGAACAAATCTCTCATCAAGCTCTTTCCTTGCACTTTCCGGAATCTCCACATGAGTTACCTTGATCTCCTGCTTTAATCCCGGCATTGAAGAAATATATTTCAGGCCAGGCGTTGCTCCGCCAACCTGATCCTGCCAGCCGCCTCCTGTAGACATGATCTGTTCCATTGCAAGAACATGCGCATATAAATCTTCCTCGGTAAATTCAATTCCTGTAAATTCAAAAACTGCCTTTACACAGGCTGCCGAAAGAATTGAGGATGTTCCCAGTCCGGAGCCCTTCGGTACATCCGTAACCTCGGAATGCATAACAAAACCGCCCCCGAGACGTCTCAGTATATCTTCAAGCTTATATCCCTTTTGCGGAATAATTCCACAGGCAAGCAAACACGCCTTTTGCAGCGCAAAAGGATCAAACGGATCACCGGTTGCCTGAAGAGGTTCAATCGTATCGAACTCACCATGTACATCCATATCCCTGCTGTCAAATACTATTTTGAGTTCATCAATCCGTTCCAGTGTAACCTCGACCGGTTTTTTCCCGTTAAGAAGTATTGCCACATTTAATACCGTGCCGCCATTTTCATTACAGTATGGCGGAGTATCACTCCAGCCGCCACCCCAGTTTACACGAAGCGGCAGATTTACTGTATGCCTGTCCGTAACAATTCTGGCATTTTCATTATAACTCAGACTCTTTATCGTTGCTTCCAGCATCTCTGCCTGGATTATATGAAAACACTCCTGAATCTCGTTTTCATCCTCGAGTACGACGCCAAGATAATAATGAAGACGCATTCTTTCGCCAAAATCCGATTTGTCAAGTCGCTTCTTCAGCCATTCCCTCTGAATTTTGGTAAGAGTTGTCCGCTTCTGCAACTTCCGCGCAGGCACCTTATGTCGGATTGCCTTGGTAATCTCGTCCATTGCGACCAAATCTTCCATACGCCTGTTCCAGGCGATGATCGCATCCGGATCCGCTGCATTAAATCCGGAACAAAGCGATTTTTTCTCTGCATTTCTCCATTGTTCGATATCAGCAGCAGGTTCATCATTTACTATTCTGTACAGATTAAGTGCGGCATCTACCCCGTCCTGAATATTATCTGCTTCCGCATAAAGATTGGCTTCCCATAAACTGTGCGCGGAATTTTCCCACAGACGGACTCCAAGCTTCTGCTCCAGTTCATCCAAATCTTTGCCAAACAGTTTATTTTCTTTTGGATTGTCGCCAATACCAAAAATACGTACCACAAAGCTTCCGTCTCTCTGCTTCAGACCATGTAGCACCACATTGTCCGGAATTTCGCGATCAGAAACTTCAATATAGGACAAGACGCAATGATCGCCGATCTTAGAATTCCTATGTACATAGGAAACTTCCAGATAACAGCCTTCTCCGATTGTTGACCGGCTGCTGAGTACGCTGTTATATCCGGCCGTATCTCCCTTAATACTGCTTCCGACTATACGGCTCCATCCAAGATCTTTGTACTCATCTACACCGCCGTTCATCAATCCGAGAATCTCACGGGTAGTTCCGAAATGGATAAATTTCGCCGGTGCAAGCCGCAGCAGTTTCATTCTATACGGACGCAACACATTCCATACACGCTCGCGCGCGGCTGTAAGCTCCGGACAAAATTCACCTTCCGGCTTCTCTTTATAGAAATCCTCCAATGTCGAATCCTCGGCCAGAGGATAAAGAAAATCTGCATATAAGGACAATCTTGTTTTTGCATTTACATGTCGGTCATAATCCTCCGGTGCTGCGATCAGAGAATACAGAGATTCCATCATTTCCGTACTGAAAATCAGCGCACCTGTATCAATATCTACACAGTTCGAATCATTTACTGCACCAACTGATTTCAGTACCTCTACAGACTTCTTCTGCAGACAGCATTTCACATTTCCATTCTCACCATTCAGATAAACACCATGGTTCTTGCCTGTCTCAACATGCTCTTTAAAAGAGATCGCAGCTGCGCCGACATTGTTATAATCAATCTGCAAAGGATTAAACAGCAGCAGCACATCGCCGGATAAAAGAACCATTCCCTCACGGATACGTGACGGTACAGAACTCATGCAGATCATAAATTCATCAAACAATGTAGAATTACGTCCATTCGGAAGCTTATGCGGAACCGGTGAAAAAAGCTTACCCAATGCCGAATACTGCGGCACACGTTTACTGTCTCCACCGGAATGAATAACCAGCACACGAAGCTTTTCGAAAGATTCTTCCTGTGAATGAAGATATTTCAATACTTCCAGCGTCGCACCACCAGAGCCCACACGCTGTCCATCTCGATCAGGAATCGCTACAAACTTTGTGTGCTTTGGAAGAAAGCTCTTGCGTTCCTCCAGCTGTTTCCTGAATCCTTCTGCCTGCTGCTCATTTGACGCAGTCAAAATCACATAATCCCATCTGGGGAATTTTTTCAGTTTTAAAGATCTGTTGTAATCATCCCAGCAATCTCTGTATGCCTGAGATAAAAATAAAGATGGTATGTTCTTCATACGTAACTCTCTCCTTAAATATTAATCCTCAATAGTCAGTCTCGTTCTAGTTTACCATATTTCCTATAGCTATCTATGTGTAAGATTTTATTATTATTGCAATCCGCACATTTCATATTCTCATCTCCTGCCAAGCACTATCAAACATTTATTGTAACTGTTCAGTACCCTCACAGTTACGAGTCAAAATGCATTCCAAATCACCTTC
>ERZ506978.969-NODE-969-length-10859-cov-3.265827_pt1 | contig 10859 bp, 8 predicted proteins | sample MGYA00512888_ERZ506978 | MGnify/ENA metagenome assembly ERZ506978
CCGCCTGCTTAATATCTATAATATTATCAAGGCTTAATTCATTTAACTGATATTGTCCAAGATATTTCCAAATACTCCTTGTGTCTCCACACATATGAAGAGATACTTTATGTCCTGTCTTTTCATATGCATAATCGGTCAGCTCTTTTGTATATGGGAAAACGAATTTTTCATACATTTTCGGTCCAATCAATGCTGGATTTGCGACCGGATCTGCCATGGCAATTCCAAGTCCATATTGAGCTGCCATATCAATACAGCTTTTCTGACTATCTGTTACAATTCTCATCAGCCGATGAACTTCCTCTCCATATTTTCGGCAATCTCTAAGCAATTTTTCCACCCCTCGAAGCGAAGAAGTAATTGTAAATGGTCCGCCAATGCTTGCCTCAATCGGTACAATTTTCTGTGCCTCTCCGCTCAATATTTTTGCTTCTTCTATAAATACTGCAATTCGAGGATCTCGCTTTGCCTCGACCGGCTCCATCTCATCAAGCTTTTTATAATCAGATATCATTGGGGCATCGGCATATGGAACTCCATTTTCCGGATAGATAAATTTCCCTCCCAGCGCTTCCACGATTCCTCTTGTATTCGGTCCGATCACAATTCGGTCATAGCCGTAACGATTAAATACAATTCTCTCTGCCTGTGCCATTTTTTTTACATCGAACCAAAAATCACGAACACTGATTCCACTCAGATAGCACTTAAACTCGCTGGTAAATGGCATCGCCATCACTCGGTCTGCCCTCTCACCATTTTGAATTGCCTTCTTTCGTTCAATTGGTGTCATCAGATCTTTCGCATTCTTCTCAATTTTCATACCTTTTCTCCGCCCGCTTTTATATTTTCTTAATCATGGACATAGTATAGCATATTTTTACAATAAATCTACTCTTCTTTCTGTCTCCCCGCACTTTATACCACACCTTGCGCTAACACTAGTATTTAAATACTCTATATATTTTGTGTATCATTATATATTTCAATATCATTTTCATCCACTTTCCTTGTCCCTGCCTCCATTCGGTCGTATAATAAAAATATCAATAAAAAGAGAGGTAAGCCTTATGCACAAAGATGATCAAATGACCCCTAAAGAACGGGCATTTGCCCTGTTTGCAGGAAAACCAGTAGACCGTATGCCGATCAAGTTATTTTCACCATATATTGGAATGAACTTCGGGGCATCTTATCAAGATGCTTTCGTAGAGGCAAAATCACGCGCTCACTGGCTTATCGAAAGCTACAAACGTTTCGGGCAAGATGGCTTAAGTGTCAACTACCGTATTGACGGAATCCCGGTTGCTTTCGGTGCAGAATCTACATACGATCCACTCGGAATTCCTATGATTAAGGAAAATATTTTAAAAGATTTTTCTGAGATTGATCAATTAGACCTGGAAAAAATTCGCTTTGAAAATGACCCGAACGCCCAGACTGCATTTGAGGCTGTCCAAATTATTCAAGACGCATTAAACGATGAGATTTTCACAGGAGTCGGTCTAATGGGACCATTTACAACTGCTGCCAACCTTGCCGGTGTTGAAATAATCCTAAAATCTATGCGAAAAGATAAAGAAGGACTTCATAAACTTCTGGACTTCGCTGCGGACATTACGATTGAAGTTGGACGTAAATTCGTGGAGAATCAGATTGGGATCGGACTTGCTGAGCCAACAGCTTCCCTTCTGTCACCAAAACAGTTCCGTGAATTTGTCATTCCTTATTATGTAAAAGTTATGGATAAATGGAAAGAATGGGGCAGCCGCGGCTCTGGTTTCCACATTTGCGGAGATACCACAAAACTTCTGGAGACCTTCCCTGAGATGGGTATCCGTGGAGTCAGTATCGATAGTGCCGTAGATATTGCTGTTGCCAAAGATCTTGTTGGCGACAAACTTTCCATCATGGGAAATGTCTCACCAATTGAAATTCTGCGAGGCACTCCGGAATCTATCGAACAGGCTGTCATCGACTGCTTCCGCAAATGCTGGGACAACCCACGTGGATTCACGATTGCTCCTGGATGTGATGTTCCGGTTCAGACATCACTGGAAAACATTGATGCTTATATGAGTGCAGCAAGAAAATGTGCGAAATACCCAGTACAGCCATCGAATTGGGAATAAAAATTACCGTGTGAACTTCTATGTTTTTCCTGTTCACACGGTATCTTTATTTTTAGCACTCATACTCGAAAACTTTTTAAAATAACAAACATTATTTATAGCAATTATCTATCATTTTATTTATGTTCTTGACAACCCTGCGTTTTTATTTCAATATAAGCATAGGTCAGGACTCTATCCGAATCTTGACCTATGCTTATATTTTTTGATCTAAGAACTATTTTTATGAAATTACAAAGGAATATGACATGATAAATAACATCAACATTTTATACGAAGATACACAGATTCTGGTCTGTGTCAAACCGGCCGGAGTTGCAACCCAAAGCAAACGTATCGGCTCCCCTGACATGGTGAGCCTTTTAAAAAATCATATCAGCATGACTTCTGGTAAATCCGGTGAGCCGTACCTTGCCGTCATTCACAGACTGGATCAGCCGGTAAGTGGAATTCTCGTCTTCGCCAAGACGCCTGCTGCCGCAAAGGATCTGAACCGTCAGCTTACAACTTCCGGCTTCGGTAAGCATTACTATGCATTAGTTGCGGGAACGCCAGAACCAACATCTGCTGATTTAGAAAACTTCCTTGTAAAAGATGCCAGAACAAATACTTCCAGAATCTGTCAGAAAGGTACTGCAGATGCCAAATTAGCAAAGCTTCATTATGATTTAGTTGATACTACATTTTTTGCTGATATTGCTTCCGCAATTCCTGTCGCGACCAGCCAGCTAAAAATCAAGTTAGATACTGGACGCCATCATCAAATTCGTGTGCAGCTTTCCGGTATGGGCTGCCCGATCATCGGTGACACGAAGTATAACCCCGACTCACCGAAGCTGACCGCGAGGCGCACACCACTATGTCTTTGTGCATATCAGTTGGAGTTCAGGCACCCTGTCACAAAGAAAGCAATGACATTTTCACTTGATCATTATGTATAATATATGATGCCAGGGTCAAAAGGTCTAAATCCACATGAGCTTGCTCATAAGTGGATGAAAGACCTTGGGACGCGCCCCAATATGAGCCTAAAAGTGGGATGACAATCCCACGATATGCGAATAATTGGGAGGATTGTGGGAGTGCAACGCACGGAACAATCCGTAGGCATCATAGTTGGGGCTTTTGACCCCAACATCATAATATATCAGACTATATCAGATGTGAGATAGCTGCCACCTCTGATATAGTTTTATTTTTTCCAAGTATGTGGAGACTATATTAGAAATATTTTTATTTTTCTATTGCGTTTTATTACAGCACTATGTTACACTACGTCTACATCAAATTTCGGGCAAGATATTTTCATTATGTTTCAATGCCCACAGAAATCCTTAGCCAAGATTTCATTTCTGAATTTCATTTGCTTTTTCAGCAAAGATTACTCAGATTTTTGATGAAGTTACTCGTTCACCGCAGCTTTCAGTGATACCTGGCACTGGTATAGCTACAGTTTCATCGGACAAATGATACGGTACTTCTGAATTTACACTCTTTTTGCATTGTCTTTTTATACTCAAAATGTTAAAATATATTCAGATAGTTTCCATATCAGATTCGTCCAGAGAGGAGACCTATGGAAACAAACAACACGACAACTTCAAATGGGGTACACAATGCTCACGCAAAAGACAACGCTGCTAAGATTGTATTCGGAGACCCGGTGCTCTGCGCTCAATTCTTAAAAGGATATACGGACATTCCTCTTTTTAAGGAGATTAAGCCCGAGGATATTGAAAATGTTTCTTCACATTTTCTACCTTTATTTCAGGAATCCAGAGACTCAGATACTGTAAATAAAATCCGCATAGGTAATTCCGAAATCTATCTGATTGCACTCATTGAACATCAATCGGAAAATGATTTTGACATGTCCTTCCGGATACTCCGCTACATTGTATTTATCTGGACAGATTATGCTGCGCAACAGGAAAAGCTACATAAAGGCATCACAAAATCCAAAGCTTTTCTTTATCCACCAATCCTGCCTATCGTATATTATGAGGGAACCAGTACATGGTCTGCACCGTTGAACTTTAAGGATCGCGTTTTTTTGAGTGACGCCTTCGGAGATTATATACCAAGTTTCAATTACCTGGTTGTTCCATTAAACAAATATTCCAAGCAGGATCTGATTGAAAAGAATGATGAGCTCTCTTTAATCTTTCTCATCAACCAGCTTCAGAGTTCTTCAGAATTTCATGACTTAAAAGATATACCGAAAGAATACACGGAACATCTTACCGACAATACCCCTGATTATCTATTAAAAATAATTGGTAAAGTGATTGCTGTTCTTCTTCATAAACTAAATCTACCAGATGAAGAAGTCTACGATATTACTGACCAGATTACAAGGAGGCAATTCAGTATGATGTTTGACAACTTTCAAGCTTATGATGTACAGGAAACCAGACGGGTCAGCCGCGAAGAAGGGCGAATTGAAGGCAAGATCGAAGGCGAACAGCTGCTTTTAATCAAACTGGTGATCAAGAAATTAGAAAAAAATTACTCTGCTGAACAAATTGCTGAAATTCTTGAAGAATCTCTGGATACCATTCAGCCAATCTATGATATCGCCCTACGTCAGGCACCTGATTATAATACTGATAAAGTTTTTGAAGAGTTAAACTCAAATAAGTAGCTTTCTCCGGTATCTTTTTATAAAGATTAGATATTAAATAACTTTCCCTTTTGGGGAACAGCAAAAAAATGTACTCCAAACAGGCGTTGACCCGACAACCAAAAAGAGAAGGTACATCTCTAAAATTCCAAATTTAAAATGCACCTTCTCTTTTATCATTCTAAAATCATCTCTAATTTTCTAAGCTTCATCAATAGCTTTTCCAATATCATGTCTCATATACTTATTGTCAAATTTTACCCATTCTGTTGCTGCATAAGCATTAGCTCTCGCTTCTTTCAAATCCTTTCCTTTTGCTGTCACACCAAGGACACGACCTCCGTTTGTAACGATCTGGTCTCCGTCAAATTTTGTTCCGGCATGGAAGCAATAGTAACCATCGTGTTTATCAAATTCCTCCAATCCTGTGATTGGCAGACCTTTGTCATATTTTACCGGATATCCGTCACTTGCAAGCACGACACACACTGCTGCATTGTCTTCGAACTGAAGGTCAATCTGATCCAATGTTCCATCAATGCAGGCTTCCATGACTTCAATAATATCATTCTTCATTCTTGGAAGTACGACCTGAGCCTCCGGATCTCCAAATCTGGCATTATACTCCAGTACTTTCGGTCCGTCTGGTGTCAGCATGAGTCCGAAGAAAATAATTCCTTTGAATGGGCGGCCTTCTGCTTTCATGGCATCGACTGTTGCCTGATATACATATTTGTTGCAGAAATCTTCAACTTCCTTTGTATAAAATGGACTTGGTGAAAATGTTCCCATTCCTCCAGTGTTGAGTCCAGTATCTCCATCTCCGGCACGCTTGTGATCCTGAGCACTTGTCATGGTCTTAATTGTGTTGCCATCTACAAAAGAAAGTACGGAAACTTCACGACCTGTCATAAACTCTTCAATGACCATCTCATTTCCTGCAGAACCAAATTTCTTATCCAGCATAATCTCTTTGACACCATCTTTTGCTTCCTCCAGTGTATTGCAGATCAAAACTCCTTTTCCAAGAGCCAGTCCATCTGCTTTTAATACAATTGGAAATTTTGCCTCTGTCTCCAGATACTTAATTGCCGCATCCGGATCTGTAAAATTCTCATATGCTGCAGTTGGGATATTGTATTTTTTCATTAAATCTTTTGAAAATGCTTTGGAGCCTTCCAGAATTGCTGCATTTTTCTTTGGACCGAATGCACGAATTCCTGCTTTTTCCAGTTCATCTACAAGGCCACCTACAAGCGGATCGTCCATTCCTACAATTACAAGATCTACTTCTTTTTCCTTAGCAAAGGCTACAATCTTATCGAACTCCATCGCTCCGATAGGTGCACATTCTGCCAGTGCTGCAATTCCGGCATTTCCCGGTGTACAGTAAATCTTATCGACCTTCTCACTCTTTGCAACACTTTGTGCAATTGCATGCTCTCTTCCGCCGCCACCTACGATTAATACTTTCATTTTATTCCCTCCTGCTGCTTTTATGATATAGGTTTTCATGTATCAAAACGAACTGCAAGTTTCCCTACAGTTCGTATTCTTACTATATAATATGAGTTCTTCCATCCTCTACTTTTACTTTTCCATTTGCGATCAAGTCAATTGCTTTCGGAAGTATCTTCCACTCTGCCTGCTCCATGACACGTCTCTGCAATACTTCCGGTGTATCTCCTTCTTCAACTTCCACTGCCTTCTGTAAAATAATCGGACCGGTGTCTGTTCCTTCATCTACAAAATGAACCGTCGCGCCCACAACTTTGACTCCTCTTGCGAGTGCTGCCTCATGAACTTTCAATCCATAATAGCCTGTTCCGCAAAATGACGGAATGAGAGACGGATGGATATTAATGATGCGATTGCGGTATTTTTCAATCATTTCTGGCGGAATCACTACAAGGAATCCTGCCAGCACAATCAGATCTGGATTCAGTTCATCCATCTTCTCCAGAAATTTCTGATTGAATGTTGCTCTGTTGGCATAATCTTTTGGGGAAATGCAGCAATTTGCAATTCCATGTTTTTTAGCCCGCTCAAGTGCATATGCATTTTTATTATTGCTGATCACGCCTGCAATCTTCGTATTCGTAATTGTCCCATTTTCCACCGCATCAATAATAGCCTGAAGATTCGTTCCGCCACCAGATACAAGAACTACTACATTTAACATAATGTAACTCCCTTTTCTCCAGCCTCAATATGACCAATCACATACGGTTTGTCTCCTGTTGCTTTAATTGCTTCCATAGTCTTATCTACATCAGCCGGATCAACTGCAACAATCATTCCGATACCCATGTTGTATGTATTATACATCGCATGCTCATCAACATTTCCTTCTTTTGCAAGTTTTGTGAAAATTGGCGGGATTGGATAGCTGTCTTTTTTAACAACCGCTTTCACTCCATCAATCAGCATTCTTGGCACATTTTCATAGAAACCGCCACCTGTAATATGGCTGCATGCTTTTACAGTCACACCTGCATTTTTAATGCTCTTTAATGCTTTCACATAAATTCTGGTCGGAGCAAGAAGTGCCTCGCCAAGTGTTGTTCCAAGATCATCATAATATGTGTCCAGAGACTCTTTTGTCATGTCAAATACTTTTCTTACAAGAGAAAATCCATTGCTGTGCACTCCTGTAGATGCCATGCCGATCAGAACATCTCCGTCTTTTAAATTCTCACCTGTGATCATATCCTTCTTATCACATACACCAACTGCAAATCCTGCCAGATCATACTCATCCTCCGGCATCAGTCCCGGATGTTCCGCAGTCTCGCCACCGATCAGTGCTGCTTCTGACTGGATACAGCCTTCTGCCACACCACTTACAATAGATGCAATTTTCTCCGGGTAATTCTTTCCACATGCAATATAATCCAGGAAGAATAATGGTTCTCCACCTGCACAAGCGATATCATTTACACACATTGCAACTGCATCAATTCCGATAGTATCATGCTTGTCCATGATCATAGCCAGTTTTACTTTTGTTCCACATCCGTCTGTTCCTGAAAGAAGAACCGGCTCTTCCATTTCTTTAATCTTTGCAAGAGAAAATGCACCGGAAAATCCACCAAGACCGCCAAGTACTTCTTCGCGCATAGTTTTCTTTACATGCTCTTTCATAAGTTCTACTGATTTGTAACCAGCCTCGATATCCACACCTGCATTCTTATAATCCATAACTCGTCTCCTTATGTACGTTTATTGTATTTTTATTTACTGATCTTTTTACTTAGATGCCAGATATGCCTCATATCCAACTTCATCTAATTTTGCTGCTTTTGCTTTCACTGCCTCTTTCTGTCCGGTTGTATAATCTTTTAACTTCTGAAGTAATGCGTCATCGGAAGCTGCAAGGATCTTTGCCGCAAGAATCGCTGCATTCTTTGCTCCGTCAATTGCTACTGTTGCTACCGGAACTCCCGGTGGCATCTGCATAATAGAAAAGACTGCGTCCATTCCGTCCAGATTCTTTCCCGAAAGCGGAACCCCGATAACCGGAAGGGCAAACAATGCTGCACACATTCCCGGAAGGGCTGCTGCCATTCCAGCTCCCGCGATCATAACTTTCATTCCGCGTCCTTCTGCACTGCGTGTCCACTCGATCAGTTCATCCGGCTCACGGTGTGCGGAGATGATTGTCATCTCATAATCAATTCCTAATTCTTCCAGCATGACTGCTGCTTTGCTCATGACCTTAAGGTCTGAGTCACTTCCCATTATAATTCCTACTCTTGGCATAGCATTCACCCTTTCTTATAAGTTCAACAAATAAATCATACCCTATTTATTAGAATTTTTCAATGGTTCATTTAAAATCTCTGTGCCCGGAAGCACAAATATTCCGTCACGGATAATTTCTATCTCTTTTCCATCCGCGCATTCTACGGTAATACTCTTCAATTCTTCATAAGGAATCGTAATATCTGTATGACAATGGAAATATGCTGCTGAGACGTCTTCTTTTCTCTGAATGGATACCGAATTATCTCTTGCCACAATTTCTTTGCCATTTGAATTGTAAACTTTTATGTCCTCTGCCCAGCTATAGCATGTGTCACCAACTGCAAAATGCGGTCCCATTTTCTCGGCGATCAGAATTGGCATCTTATCGGCAATATTGTATTTCTTCGCTGCTACATACGCAATCGTGTTCGTACCGATTGCAAATTCGCCAAGCGGCAATGTCGGGTGACGATAAAGAACATTATCTAAAAAGTATTCTTTATTCTCCAGCGCATGTTCAAAGTTCTTGCAGCTGTAATCTGCCACCATTCCATTTGAAAACGTCACTTCCAGATCTTTGTATAGTAGTTCATTCAGGTAAACCTGACTTACATGAAGAACCCCGTTCGTTCCTTCCAGAACCGGTGATGTAAAAACTTCTCCCACTGGGATGTTAACATCTGCCACGCAGTTTTCAAAAATCGTCTCCTTCTTTGGATCTTTCAATTTATAAAGTTGCACCCGAAGATCTGTATGGTTACCGTTGTTTCCAAGAATGTGCACACTTGTTCCCTGATCTAATGCATCAATAATGGTCTGTTGAACCTTCTCATAAACTTTTGCATCTAATGTATTGATCTTGATAATCTCATCAAAAATCTCTTTGTACTGATCTCCAATCTCCGGAACAGGATACGCTACGATTGTGAAACTTCTCTCGTCTCCCGGAATATAGCTATTTACAATCTGACTGGATTTACTGTCATATTCAAGCGAGATTTCCTTCTGCTTATCATTAAGTTTTACCGCCTCTGATTTTGACACTGGTGTAAATGGCTCCTCGCCAAATGTCTCCATGCATGCCGGACCTGCATGACGTCTTGCCAGGTCTTTATACTGTTCGTAAGTTGTGCGCATGACTTCCAGCTTCCGTTCCATGAACTGACGATCTAAGATCAGTGCCTGATCGTCCTTGTGGTCATACTCGTACTGCTTATTTGCAATACCTCCGTAATATCCGATTTTCAAATGTTGCCTCTTTGTAAGGACACTGACACCGGCGCGGTAAATCGTCGGCTTTAGTCCCATTTTCCGAAAATTCTCAATGGCAATCCGAATCACCCGCTCGAACCCAAGCGTATAGCGAATATTGACTGTTTCTTTCTTTGACAGATTCTTGCCTGTATTTACAAATCCAATCCGGTAACCTTCTGTATACACATCTGCCATTTTCTGTATTGTCTCAAGTGGCAGCTCATTCAGGTGCATGGCAGTGCGCTTCTCGTTTTCACTGACATACTCTCCGTAATAATAGAGATAACGCACATCATTAAAATCACTGTTCATAATCAGATCCGCAGCAAAATTATCTTCCGGATCAATCTGTTCTTTGATGCGGTCTGCCAAAAATACGTCACAATAATCGCTGGCATACCAATAAATCGTCTGTCTCACATGCTCATATTCCGGCTCGTTTTCTTCCTCAAACTGATTATAAACTTCAATGAATAATTCAAACAAAATATCTAGATATTCTGTTTTCTTTTCAAATGCATATGGAATCACGCCACGAAGTTCTGTATATAGAAAACTCAAAAGCCGGCCGTATTCTATGCCGAATTTTTCTGTTGCAAATGCCGGATTGGCATAACTTGTCTTATAATGCTCTCCAAGCACGTCATCATACAAATGTGTATTCCAACACTCTAATTCTTCAATTGAAAACTTATAATACTCACCATTTTCAATTTTTTCTTTTAATTTATCAACTAAAAGTGCAAAATCAGCCAGTGTCCGGAAGTAATCCCGGTATTTTTCACTGACTGTATTTTCACCCTTTATATTCTCAATTCTCTCGATTGCTAATTCATATCTCATCTCTGTCATCTACACAAGCCCCCTGATAAATATTGCTGCAACTCCTGCAAGAACCAATCCATTTACCCCGATTCCGACTTTGCAGGTTATGTATTTCTTATCTCGTTCATTCAGACCCCGAAGTCCGAGCCTGAATCCATAAACTGCCAGTGCAAGCAGTGCAAAACAAAGAAATCCTACGATTATATTTACATTTCCCTTCATCAGAAATGACACAAGAATCATCACAATTAAAATCACTGCACAAAGCACAGCCA
>ERZ506978.977-NODE-977-length-10834-cov-4.411727_pt1 | contig 10834 bp, 6 predicted proteins | sample MGYA00512888_ERZ506978 | MGnify/ENA metagenome assembly ERZ506978
GCCGATATCGGAGTGCTGCGCAGAACTGGGCCTGGATTCCAGAACCGTGAACAAGTGGGCGCAGAACCGCCGGCGGAGGCCGCAGGCCGGGCCGGGCCTGCGCCAGCGCTGCCAAAAACGCCCATCGAAAGGACGAGTCCCTCTTGGCGGAACTATAGGAACACCCCCCTAAATGAAACGCAAAAAATCGCCTACCAGCTTTAACGTTTTTGAAGGCAATCGCCCGAACATGCAGGTGAGGAAACGGTGCCTGCCCCTATATTCCCACCTACAAAGAAAAGGCCCCGCTTGCGAATTTCATCGCAAGCGGGGCCCTGCTCGTTGGGTAGGAAAATGGGACCTGTCCCTCTATTCCCATTTTGCGCCGATCATAAATCAGCGTAGCTGCCTAATCCTGCTTTACCACAAGAACGTCGCAGCGAAGGTTCCTGATCAAATACGTGGAAACACTGCCGACAAATACGTAGGTGATGTTCGAAAGACCGCGCTCACCGCAAATAACCAGCTCAGGCTCGAACGGCTTAATCATCAGGTTATGGATGGTCTCCTGAATGCGGCCAACCTTAACAACAACCTCTACGGAAGGAATGTCCGGATCTTCCTCGGCTGCCTTCAGCGTATCACCCAAGGAATCAACCAAGCGGTTGCGAACCGTTTCAGCAAGCTCCTTGTAGTCGGTGCCCGTCAAAGAATCGGGAACCGAATCTACTACATGGCCGAACATCAATTCAGCATGGTTGAGCTTCGCAATCTGAATTGCACGCTCGGCTACTTCCTGCTGGGTGCTGCCGCCATCGAGTGCTGCAAATACGCGCCTGTACTGCTTCATAGCTCTCGCCCCTCTTTCTCCTTCGCCATCTGGCAAAGGCCCCGATATCGAAGCGCCCCTGCGCCTCGCTTATTATCTTTCTTTATTCTAGCAGGATACTCAAGCAAAAACGTCACAATGCTGTAACACGTTCATTCCTTCTTCCCCAAAGAAACCCCAAATGGTGAGGGGTTGCAAATGGTTGCCGCTGCAAAAGCCACGCCCGTCACGAAGTTGTTCCGGTACTCCCTCCCGAACCTGCGTTGGCCACTCCCGGCTTAGCTCCAGCCAAAGCACGGGCATTCTGCAGCGCCTCCAAATACGCTTGGGCATCGCCCGGATCGTCGTCGATGGACTCATCACCCAAATCAACCTCGCGAGGAACGCGGCGATACAGGATGTCATACATAACCGGCACCACATACAGCGTCATGAACGTGGCGTACAGTAAGCCGCCTACAACCACAACCGCCATGCCGCGCTGCATCGACGATCCTACCGCATCGCTGAACACCATCGGCAACATAGCGAAGATAGTGGTAATGGCCGTCATCATGATAGGGCGCATACGGGTACGTCCCGCAGCCACCAGGGCATCGTGCTTCGACAAGCCACCACGGCGCAGCTGGTTCACATAGTCAACGAACACAATGCCGTTGTTCACTACCGTACCCATAAGCACCGCAAAGCCCAACAGCGAAAGCATGCTCAACTGCTCGCCAGCTGCCACCAAGCCAAACAGGCCACCGGTAAAGGCAAGAGGAACGGTCAGGATCACGATGAAAGGAGAAAGCAAACTCTGGAACTGCGCCACCATAACCAGGTAGATCAGCACAAAACCCAAAATCAGCAGCAGCATCATCTGCGATAGCATCGTGTTGATGTTCTCCAGTTCTCCACTGGTTTGGATGGTGTAGCCCTCGGGCAGCTGATAATCGCTGAGCTTCGTTTGCAAATCACGCGCAAGCAGCGCATTGTTGTAGCCATCTTCCACATCGGCCGTCACCGTAATAGCGCGGGTCGAATTCACGTGGATCACCGTAGGAGAAGCAACGCCTTGCTCAACCGTGGCGAATTCACGAAGCTTATGCGTGGCGGTATCACCCGTTTGCTGATTGGTTATCTCGATTTCGGTATCAAGAAGATTGTCTGCCGTAACAGGATTCGTCCTATCCACCACCGAAACATTCATTTTTGTACCGTCAAGCGTCATGGAAGGAGCGCTGGCGCTTTCAGAAAGCTTCTTCGCCAAGTCGCTATACAGTTGAGCAACCGTATAACCATCCTTGGTGAGTTTGTCGCGGTCGATAACCAGGTGCAACTCGGTCGCAGCATCTTCCATGCCGTTTTCGATTTCGGTATAGCCCTCAACCTGGCCCACGATCCCCATCACATCTTCACTGATACGCACCAGTTCGTCTTGGTCGGGGCCCATAATCCTCAACGAAAGGCCGCTGCCGGTCATGGAGCCCATCGCCTCGGAAGAAGACGCATCGGTAATCACTTCGCAGTTCAGGCCAGAAGTGCGTTGCTGCAGCTGATCGAGAATCGAAAGCACCTGGCCTTCGGTGGTCACCGAGCTGCCGGTCTGCACGTAGAACGTAAACACCTGATGGAACTTTTCGTTACTGCTGTTGCTAGAGATATCGCTGGCAACCATCGAAGTCGAAGACGTTCCGTCCATAGCGCCAACGAATTCCACTCCTTCGATGCCCATGGCTTCGTCCATAACCTTATCCGCCGTAGCGTACGCCGTTTCCTTGTCGGTATCTTCAGGCATGGTCACCGTCACCGTTGCCGTTTTCGAGGTCATGGTAGGGATCATCGTAATACCCATGTTCACCACGCCAATCACCGCAACAACCAAAAGCACTACCGACACCACAAGAGGCAACGCCTTATGGCGCAAGAAGAACGTCAGCGAACGAGCGTATTTCGTCTGCAACGTCTCAAACCAATTGTTGCGGCGAGGAATATAGTTCTTGAACAGGAACGAGGAAGCAGCGGGGACCATGGTCAATGCGATAAGCAGCGACGCGGTAAGCACATAGGCAATGGTCAGAGCAAAGGGCAGCATCAGCTGGTTCACCATGCCCGTGGTGAACACGATGGGCAAGAACACACAAATGGTGGTAAGCGTGGAAGCAATTACCGCGCCCGAGATCTGCTTCGCGCCCTGAACGGCAGCGCGAGCGGGCGGAATGCCACGGCTGCGCAGGCGATAGATGTTCTCCAGCACAACAATCGAATTATCTACCAGCATGCCGATAGCAATAGAGATACCGCCGAGCGACATGATATTCAGCGAAATGCCCGAGAAGTACATCACCACCAAGGCGCAAAGTACCGAGAAGGGAATGCTGAAAGCCATGATGAGCGTAGGACGCCAATCGCGCAGGAAGACGATAAGCACCACCACGGCCAAAAGCGCGCCCAAAAGCAGCGACTGCAGAATAGAGCTGACGTACAGGGCAATAAAAGACCCCTGGTCGCTCACCACAGTTAGACGCAGGCCAGGGTTGGCCTGTTCAATCTTGGTAAGTACCGCGCGGGTGTCTGCGGAAACATCGCTCGTAGAAGCAGTGGAATTCTTGAACACTGAGAGCAACACGCCGTCCTGGGCATTGATGCGCATATATTCATCGCCGACATTGTCCACTTCGGTAACCTCGGCAACGTCGGCAAGGCGGATTTCGCCCACGCCGTCAACGTCGGCAAGCAAAAGCGAACGCAAATCGGAAACAGAGGAAATGTTATCGCCCACACGCAGCAGCCACTGATCGTCCGAGCCGCTATCAAGGTAGCCAGCAGGCATCGAAAAATCTTGAGCCTTGATAATGCCCGCAAGCGTTTCTTTGTCCACCAGCGCATCGATGTTCGCTTTGGAAAGGGCCTCTTCGCGCGAGCTTTCATACTGAGATCGAGCATCCGCCAATTGCTGCTTGTTGGAATCGATGGTTTGCTGGGCACTGGCAAACTGGGCGCTCGCGCTACCGAACTGTGTTGCTGCGGTAATAGAGCCCGACTGCACTTCGGCAAGCTGCTTTTGGTAGGTTTCGAGCTCTCCCGCTGCCGTTTGCGCCTTCTGCGCAAGCTGTCCGATTTGCGCCTGAACTTGAGGGTTCGTCCCATTGGGATCGACGGCCTTCAGCGCTCCGATCTCCGCCTGCAGAGAAGTAAGCTCACTGGTCTTCCCAGAAATTGCCAACGTCAAACCAGAGCTTGCCTGCCCAAGCTGATCGCTCGTTTCCTGCTGCTTCTGCTCCAGAGCGCTTTTCTGGCTGCTTAACTGGCTCTCCGCTTCGGCAAGCTTCGCTTCGCCTTCGTCGATACCTTTCTTGGCATCGTAGAGCTGGGAATTGACGCTGGCCAACAATCTGTTGTTAATGTCTTCGATCTTGCTATCGGAAAGGCGCACCTCTACCGATTTTTCCGCCGCCCCTACCGTGGAAACGTCGGCAACACCGTCGATGCGCTCCAGTTCGGGAACCGCTTTGTCTTTCACCAATGAAGTGGTGTCGAAAATATCATGGTCATCGTAGGATGCGGCAACGTATAAGGTTGCCATCATGTCCATGCTGATTTCCATGTAGTTAGGATTACCTGCAGTTTCAGGCAACTGGGAAGAAACCTCATTTACCGCAGACGATGCTTTCACCATGGCGGAATCCATGTCGGCACCGTCCTCGAACTCGAGGAATATCATGGAATAGTTATCGGCACTTTGGCTTTGAACGGAGGAAACACCGCTCACCTTCGAAAGCGAGCCCTCCAACACGTCGGTAACTTCGGATTCCACCTTTTCAGCGCTGGCGCCGGGGTCGGTGGTGATAACCGCCAGATAGGGCAAATCCATATCGGGCAGTAAGTCGGTCTTCATCTTGGTAAGCGAAACACCACCCAGAATCAGGATGATGATCACCGCAACCGTAACGATATATGGCTTCTTTACGCTAAAACGGCTAAGCACAGCAACTCCCTTAATAGTGCAATTGAAGTAGGTTTCGGGCGAGTGCCAAAGGAGCCTATTGGCTCCCGTGTGTTTTATTTAGTAAACATTGCGATTTTATGCCGCAAAGGAATGTTCTTTGGGTACGAACCCACGAAGAAAGCTCCATACACGCCGATTCCATACTATTCGGCGGAAAACCAAACGATCTGACCGGTTTGTCGAAACGGCAAAGCAAAAGCAAGGGGACAAGTGCCGTTTCCCCATTAACAAACCCGCGAAGATTATCCGAAGGTCGAAGAGCTGGCTGTAAACCGGGAGCCCAAAACCAATAGCGGGAAAATAACACCTGTCCCCATGCCCCACTAATAAAGCTCTGGCCTGCGATGAGCAAGGACGGGCATGGCTGCGCGAACTTCGCTGATCACCGAAAGGTCTATGCGGGCAGTAACCAACTCTTCGCGAGCGCTGCCGCTGGCAAGCATCACTCCATCAGGCCCGAACACAGCACTCTGCCCGATGTATCCCCTGTCAACACGACTTAAGCCCGCAACGAAAATCTCATTTTCGATGGCGCGCGCCGAAAGAAGGGTGCGCCACTGCTCCGCCTTCAGGCGGCCATCCACCCAAGCAGCAGGGTTGACCAGCAGCTGACATCCGCGCATTGCCGCGAAACGCGCCACTTCTGGAAAGCGCAAATCATAGCAAATCGAAAGTCCGATGCGACCGAAAGGAGTGTCAATAGGCTCGAACAACGTGGAGCCCGCCGCCATACGATCGGATTCCTTAGTGAAGTCGGTGTCGAATAAATGCACTTTACGGTAAACCCCGTGCTTTGACCCATCGCTCCCCGTAATAACAGCCGTATTAAAGGGATTCCCCTCATCGTTCCGCTCATTCACGGTGTATACAAGCCAAAGGCCATAACGCGCCGCAAGCGCATCCATTCCGCAACAAAACGGCCCATCGATTGGCTCAGCCTCGGAAGCGAACGACTGCGTATCTAACTCGTAGCGGGTCATAAGCGACTCAGGGAACACCAAGATATCCACCCCACGAAGAGAAGCTTCAGCGCACCATTGCTCGGCCATTTCCAAAACAGCTTCCGTACCGACTTCTTCGGGATGACAGCACTGAGCCAGCCCAAGAACAAATGTCATGGCAACTCCCTTCACGCACGATGCGGTCAAACGCAAGCTCAAATACGGGTTTGCTTCATTTTCCCACTAAAAAACGAATGGACCGGGAATAACCCAGTCCATTCGCCTGCTAGTACCTCTGTCTCGCACAGACAGCGTATGCATTGATTAGTTGTTGCGACGGCGACGAAGCAGTGCAGCGGCTGCAGCAAGGAGGCCTGCAATGCCGGCATTAGCAGCGGAAGAACCAGCGGCAACGTTGGTGGCATCACCGGTCTGAGGAGCGATGCTCGACTCGGCGGCTGCGTCGGCGTCATCGCCGGCAGCATCCTGACCTGCGGCTTCTTCACCGTTGGCGGTGTCGTCCGCAGCAGCCTGGTTCTCGGAGTAGAAAGCGTAATAGGTTACCACGCCGTCCTGGTCTTCGTCCTCGACTGCCTTGCTGAAGTCAACGGGAGTGTACTCCCAGTTACCCTCATCGTCCTTGAGGGTGGAGGACCAACCCTCGAAGGTCCAGCCATCATAGGCGGGGTCAGCAGGCTTAGCAACGGCTTCGCCCTTCTTGACCTCGGTGGAAGATTCGGTCTCGTTGAAGTTGTCGACAAACTTAACGGTAATCTGTTCAGCCTGATCATCGGCGTTCCTGGCCCACTGGGCGTAGATGTTCACGTCGGACTGCACGGGCTGGGAGAAGTCCACCTTGTCGGCTGCCTTCTGCTCGTCGGTGTAGCCGGAGTAGTCAGCGTGCCAGTACCAGCCGTCGAAGGTGTAGCCCTCGCGGGTGGGCTCTGAAGGCTGGCGCATGACTCCGTCGGAGTCGGTGAGGCCCTGCTGGAAGGTCTCGCCGGTGGCGAACTGGCCGCCGTTAGCGACGTACATCACGGCATGGTCGTTCTGCTCCTGGTTCTTGGTCCACTGGGCGAACATGGTCACGTGGTCCTTGCCGGCAACAGACTGGGAGAAGTCGACCTTGTTCAGGTCCTTCTGCTCGTCGGTGAGGTCGGAGAGGTCGGAGACCCAGTACCAGCCGGCGAAGGTGTAGCCCTCGCGGGTGGGCTCTGAAGGCTGGCGCATCATGCCGTCGGAGTCGGTGAGGCCCTGCTGAACTTCCTGGCCGTCAGCAAACTTACCGCCATTGGCAACATACAGAACATCGGTCTCGTTCTGGACTTCATTCTTAGTCCACTGAGCGAACATCGTAACGCCTTGGCCAGTAACTGCCTGGTTGAAATCAACCTTGTCGGCGGCCTTCTGCTCGTCGGTGTACTGAGACAGATCAGCGTGCCAATACCAGCCGGCGAAGGTGTAGCCCTCGCGGGTAGGCGTAGGAGGCTGACGGAGTTTGCCGTCAGCGTCGGCAACGCCCTGCATGGTTTCGTTGCCGTCTACGAACTGACCGCCGTTAGCAGCGTACAGAACGTTAATCTGGCTCTGTTCCGTTTTCTGCTCATCTGCCTTGTAGTACACATAAAGCGCGGTGATGCCCTCCAGGGAGGAGGTCATATTCACTTCTTCTTCGCTGGTCGCTGCGCCTGAAACAACCTTCGTGGGGGTATATCCCTCAAAGCTCTTTACGCAATCTGCAACGCTGCTGTCTGCGGTAACATCGATCGTAGTGGTTACGCTGGAACCATCACGTTCGCCGCCCTGGAAGAAGCTCACAACCTCAACGCTCTGAGCCTGAGCCTCTGCGTTCTTTTCCCATGCAGCAAACCAGCTGCCTGCCTTGGCGGAAGAAAGATCGAGCTTGTAATACTGCTGATAGTCTTCAGGGATACCGTCCATGTTGAGCTGAGAGTACCAACCCTTGAAGGTATAGCCTGCGCGGGTAGGCGTAGGAGCGTCAACGCTTCCACCTTCGTTTCCCATGACGGATGCACTGTTGCTGCCGTCGGCGAACTGCCCACCATTTGCCGAGAAAATAAATTGAGCCTGGGAAGACTGCTCGGAAGTAGCGCCCTCGCCATTCTCATCAGCATTATCGGCCAATGCTACTGCAGGCACGCTACCAAGAGCAAGCGTCAAGCTTAGGCTTGCCGCAATCGCTTTCTTAGAACGCAAATCCTTCATTTATTCTCCTTTTCGCACTGCGTTAGCCCACGCCGTAACGCATCAGGCTACTTATCTTGTTTATGCATTGGCTATGAAACAGCAGTTTTGAAAGGATCCGTTGCGCAACATCAGCCACTAATTCCTTTAGTGCAAAACATGCACAACGGAGAGGTTTACCTGTTAAAACAATTCGAAAATAATGCCTTTGACCTCGCATTTCTGCGTTAAAATACGAGTATCGGACTGGCAGCAACTGTTTTATATTGCTTTAACCTGTAACGACATTGCGCACCGGACAAGGATATAGATGCACACACCTAGTTCCTATATGTACTCTGATCTACGCAGCTTTGGCGGCATCACCAATAAAGAAGCTGCAAGCGAGCTCCTTACCGAGCAAACCCTGTGCGGCAATGATGCACCCCGTGATCGAATCAACGAAAGAACCTTTTTGTCAAGGCAGATCGTTCACGCAACCCCAAGTCAGGTTCATCCTGAGTTTTTTGGCGATTTCCATCAAAGTGCGCAAACAATTACAAGCAGAATCGTTTCCAATCTAGCCAAACCCTGCGCATACCACGAAGTTATAGAGCACTACGGCGGTGCAGCGGCAAGGGATATGGGAGCCCTCCTCAGGCACTATTCCCTTGATGGAAATCTGTACGCCAACGCCATTCGCAGAATCAACGCATCCCCTATGCCTGAGATATCCGATAAGGCCGTTCTTCTGGTGATGATGTTTCTGATTACGGGATGCCTCGCAAACCCCGAAATTGCAGCAAAAACAACGCGCAGTTTCATGGAAAAGAAGCTTTCGTTCACATTTTCGACGCTTCAGCCAGCGCTTGCACGCCCAGATCATATCGCCAAATGCGCCGATAAGCCCACTAGGCTCGGGCTCATCAGAGTCGATAACGATGTTGCCTGTTCCCCTATATACCCACTTTCCACTTCTGAAGAGGGGACTATCATCGGCCTTCTCGCAACAGGAAGCCAAAATATCAACGATGTCGATATCGATGTTTCCAGAAAACATCTTCGCATTTTCGAAAATGGAAGTGCCTGGTACGCCCAGGGGTTAGGATCGACAAACGGCACTACTCTAATTTCAGGAGCCGACAAATCAATCACCGTAGTAGAGCCGCGCGACTCAGCTAATAAACAGTATCCGTCCGTCAAAATCAGTCACGGCGACACCCTCTGCTTGGGCGAAACAACAAGATTTCTCGTTCTGAAAATCGCTGGTTAATAGTTAACTGGCTAGGTAGGCCCATTACCTTGTTGCGCAACATTCAAGGCTCAACGGATTGCAGTATTGATTAATCACACTGTATGAAAGAAGGGCCAGTTTTGGATTCAGTTGACCCATATTTCGGGTTCAATAACCAATCAGAACAACGAGTACCTATTCTCTCCTTGGATTCCTTTACACCAGCTTTCGTGGACCCAAACCGTACAAAGGAAGAAACAAGTCGTCGTTTTATGACATTCTTCCTTGAAAACGAAAACCAGTATTCCACTAGCATGGTTCTGCGCAAAGCCTACAACACGCTCAATGAATGCTGCGCACTGAAGTCCCCTTTGTTCTACGAAGACGGCATTGAGGCAATGGAATACAAGAACCCCCCCCCTGAAACGCTGCAAAAATACGACGAGGTTCAAAAAAAGCTTACTCTGGAAGAATATCGCAGTTCATTGGCGGTTTCACACTTAAAGGGGTTTCCCCGCGTGTTTGGGCTAGGGCACGCCAAGGGCAAGCCAGTCATCGTCAGGGAATACGTTAAAGGAATTACGCTGGCAGCAGCAACGGATCTACTTCCCCACGTAGATATTGGTACTTTCGCTGGGATCGAGCCTATCACGGTTGCCGCTATTGCCAAGGCAGTCCTGGAAACCCTCCTCAATGCTCAATCACTTGAGGGCACCTTCGTGCACCGTGATTTATCACCACGTAACATCATTATCAGAACAGATAGAGCAAGTCTTCAGCAACAAGTAGATTCGTGCTGTTTTGATATATGCCTCGTTGACCTCGGAAGCGCTTCGTACATTGAAGCAAATTCCCCATTTACCACTGCTCAATACGGCATCTGGCGGTTCGGAACAATTGAATACGCCCCACCTGAAATGCTCACCCGCGATGTAGAGGGCATCGAAAAACTCCGACATTCAGAAACGATCGATACCTATGCTCTCTGCAGCATCATGTATTTACTGCTCACGCTTAAAACGCCCTATCAGCTTGCCTCAAGAATCAACGAATCGCCTTACCTGGTTAAGATGAAAGAAGAGCCACGAATTAAGCCAGACGCTCCAGTTGGCAAATTACTAAAGCTTGCCGATATGGGAATCAAGCCATATCAAGAAGAGCATTTCAGCGTCAGAGGCCTACACGAAGAGCTATCCAGACTCGTCTAAACAGCATGCCGCACTTAAACAAGGTTAAGTTAGAAACGGACCGGGAGTAGGGAGGCTCAATAGATCATCATGCCGTCCTGGTCTTCGGCATCGACTGCCTTGCCGAATAAAAAAGCCGAGGCGCAAAACCTCGGCAGCTAATTCAATGGTGGGCGTTACCGGGATTGAACCGATGACCCCTTCCGTGTGAAGGAAGTGCTCTCCCGCTGAGCTAAACGCCCGAAATAAAAATGCCACGCATAAGCGTGGCATGTAATTAATGGTGGGAGATACAGGATTTGAACCTGTGACCGTTTGCTTGTAAGGCAACTGCGCTCCCGCTGCGCCAATCTCCCATATGTCACAGCTAAAGATTATCCCAGATTCTAAGTAGAATATCAAGATAATTTTCAACCTCTGAGACGAATCTCAGATTTGCTTGGGTCAAACGCCCTGCATGAGCGGAACGGCCTATCCTCCCACGGACTG
>ERZ506978.980-NODE-980-length-10797-cov-4.028021_pt1 | contig 10797 bp, 5 predicted proteins | sample MGYA00512888_ERZ506978 | MGnify/ENA metagenome assembly ERZ506978
TGACGATCTGGTACAGGGCGCTCTGGACAAAGGCGGTGGTCATCTCCGTGCCCAGGTCGTCCAGGATCAGCAGATCGCAGGCCATGCAGCGCTCCACGCTCTCATCCGGCTCGTCCACGTCATCCCGGCGGAATTTTGATGCCTCAAACTGGGCAAAAATGTGACCCGCCGTGTCATACACCACGGAGAAGCCGTCCTCGCTGACCACCCGGGCAATGCAGGCAGACAGAAAGGTCTTGCCCAGGCCCGGTGCGCCGCAGAGGAAGAGGTTTTTGTGGGGGTAGGTGTCAAAAAACTCCGCGTAGCTGCGGCAGCAGCTCAGGACCATCTCCATGCTCTCGCGGGGCGAGCGGCGAAACTCCGGCCAGACCTGGCGGTCGTAGTAATCCAACCGGAAGGTATTGAAGGACTGGTCCCCCAGGTCCAGCAGGGAGGACAGCTCCGCGATCTGCTCCTGCTGGCAGAGCGACTTCAGGCAGGAGCACATTTTGGGTCCCTTCCAGCCCCGGTCGTTGCAGAGGGGGCAGAAGGGGGTCTCGTCCAGGGCGTCGGGGGGATAGCCGGCCTCGTGGAGCAGGGCGGCCTCCTCGTCCTGGAGGGCTAAATTTTCCCGGCGGAGCTTGGCCAGGGTCTCCTCCCGGCCCAGTCCCTGGCGCAGGGAGGCGGCCAGGATCTTCGGGGCGGTCGTCCGCAGCTGGCGGTCGATCTCCTCGGTGCGGGGCAGGGCCTGGTAGATGGCCCGGCGCTGGCGGTCCTGGCGGTCCCGGTGGGCCTGCTGGGCCTGTTTTAAGCGGGCCTCGGCCCGGCTCAGGATGGATTCACTGTATGCCATGGATCACGGCTCCTTTCCTGGGATTCCTGGGGGTTGGGCGGCGCGGGCCAGCTCCTGGAACATGCGGTCCACGTCGGAGGAGGCCACGGGGCTGGCACCGCTGGGGGCGGGGGACGGTCCGGTGCTGGGGCGGGCCTGGGGCTTCTGATAGACCGGCCGGCGGCCCCGTTCCGTGGCCTCCACGGCGGCGGGGGTGGTCAGCCCCTCCTTGTGCCAGCGGTTCAAGATGCTGTTCATATAGCTCCACTTAAATTCCTGGAGGTTGAAGAGGGTGCGGTCGCGGGCCAGGAGCAGTAGCTCGTCGGAAAAGCCCAGACGGATCCAACTCTCCAGATAGTCCCGCTCCTGGGGCACGGGGGTGCGGCTCTCGCCAAAGAGGAGCTGAAGGATCTCGGCCCCCCGGCTGTCCAGGCGGCTCATGCGCTGGAGGTGGGCGTCGGCGGCGTCCAGGGTGGTGATGCCGGCCTTTTCCCACTTGACCGCCTCCCGGCGGATCAGGGGCAGGGTGGTGGTGCGGCCGGGGCCGCCCTTTTTGGCCTTTTCGTTGCACCAGCCCGCCAGGGTCAGGATGACCTCCGGGGGCAGGCCCAGGAAGTCATAGATCATATACAAAATTTTCAGGTCGGAAGGGGAGAGGATCTTTCCCAGCAGATGCTCCATGGCCGGGACCAGAGGCTTGAATTTTTCATTGTTCATGGCCTGGGCGATGTCCTCGCTGGTGTACTCCGGGGGCCGCTCGTCGGCCAGCTTCACGGGCCGCTGGGGGGCCACCGGCGTGTCCGAGCGGAGCAGGCCCAGCTGGATAAGGGCGCTGCGGGCGGCCTCCACCCGCTCCGCGCCCCAGGGGAGCGCCCCGCTGGTCTGGCCCGCAGCCAGACAGAGATAGAGCAGGGCGGCGTCGCCGTTGCCGGATCTGGACAGCTTTTCCACTGCCTTGCGGTGCAGGCCGATGATATTGCCGGGCAGAAGCAAGTCTTTTGCCATGGGCAGGGCCTCCTTTCTTGAGGGGATCATATTGCTTTATTGTAACGAAAAATCGGGGATTCGTAAAGGGGAAGAACGGAGAGGTGCGCCGTTTTAGGGGATAGCATAGGAAATCATTCGATGAAAATTGACAGGGTATGTTATTTTATGATAAAATGAAAACGCCCTCTCACCAGGGTGAAAGGTGCGCTGTGATCAATACGGCAGGAGGAACTTGTTCATGCTGTAGGCCAATTTATCCATTACTACAACCACCAGTGACGTCAACACCGGCTAAATTGCCTTGCACCAATGGATTACCGCAGCTTGCTGGAAGCTGCATAAAAGAAAACCAGGACCTCATTTCTGAAATCCTGGAAAAACTTTTTGTTTTTTCATCTGTCTACTTGACAGGGAGCGGTTCATCACTTCTTTTTGTCATCGTTATGATGCTGCTGTTTGGGGACAGGATAACTTACACTCAGTATACCAAAGTTCGACAGGTTCTGCAAGCAGAAAGCGCTTTCTCGGACAGCAGGCGAAATACTGGACCTTATCGGCAGAATATGCTATCCTGTTCGTAATAAGACAGGGAAAGAGAGGGATTTTTATGGTACGATACCTGCATTCGATCCTCCTGGCCGGACTTCTGGCTGGGGTGCTGGCCCTGGGTCTGGGTGTTGGCGCTGCGGCCACGGCCCCGATGGAGCCGTTTGTCCCACCGAAAGCCCCCACAGAGCCAAGTGATCCAGAGACAAACGGCGAGATGTACGGCTGGGGTACAGGCGGTGCCAGCCTCGTCTACGACCGCTCTGTCTGGTATGTCCGCGAGAAGAAGACCAGGGGCATCAACAGCGGGGAGTGGCAGAGCGAGACCTATAATGAACACGGTGACATCGTCGGTCGGGCGTACTCCTCTGGTAAGGAGCTTCATTTCCGCCATTGCTACACGCCTGACGGGGCGCTTCTTTCGGATGCGAGCCAGTCCTGTGTCTATGATGAGCAGGGGCGGCTGATCGACTACACGAACCTCGTGGATGATATTTGGATGGGCGGACCGATCCGCTATCACTTCACCTATCGCTACGGCACCGATGCCGAGGGCCGGACCTATGGTGAAAAAGTCGATGCAGACACCGGTCTGCCCCTGCTTCGCACCACCTTCGATGCCCAAGATCGTCCGATTCAGATCGTCGATCTGGACAAAAACGGGAACGCGACCGACGACGGCGTGCAGTATACCTACGACGCAGCGGGCCGTCTGACGAAGCGCGAGATCTGGGGCCGCAATACCTGCACCTGGAGCTACGACGATGCAGGGCATCTGATCGCCTATACCGATACTCCCTCCTGGGGGGAACCCGTGCGTGTGCGCTATGACTACGACGACAGGGGCTGCTTCCTCGGGGCCTATTATGGCGACAGCACGACACCGCGCACGACCTTCCACTACGACGCGCAGGGACGGCTCATCTCCTGGGAACGGGACGAATATTCTTGCCGGTATACTTATAATGAAAAGGGACAGCTCCTGCGAGCGACTTCCGAGGATGGACGCTGGCAGGAATTCTCCTATGACGCCGAGGGCAGGACAGCCTCCATCCGGTCGGACTCCGCCGAGACCACCTATCGCTACGCCCGGTACGGCAGCTTTCTGGATGTGGATGAGAGCGACTGGTATGCCCCGTATATCCAGAGCATGGCCGACAAAGGTCTGTTAAAGGGGATGGAGGACGGGACCTTTGCCCCCAACGCGAACATGACCGTCGCCGAGGCGATCACCCTGGCCGTCCGCATGGCCGCAGACGAGGGGCAGAGCTTCCGACAGGGGCAGCCGTGGTATCAGGTCTATATTGATTGGGCAAAGACGCACGATCTGCCGTGGGAGTACGCCGACTACAACGCGAAGATCACCCGGACTGAGTTTGCCCAGCTCTTCGCGGCGGTGTATCGCAGCAGTGAGACAATGCAGAAAACGGTGCAGCCGATCAACACCGTGCCGGACGGCTCCATCCCCGATGTGGCGATGGACGATGCGAACGCGGCGGACATCTACCTGCTCTACCGTCTGGGCGTCCTGGCGGGCAGCGATGAGGCGCACCACTTTGCGCCAGACAGCCAGATCCTCCGTAGCGAGGTGGCAGCAATCGCCTGCCGTCTGCTCAACGAGGGCCGCCAGAGCTTCTCTATCACATGACAAGCTGTTTATAACACTTATATAATTATTTCCAATCGAGATCACGCACGCGAAGCCGGGAGCTTTTCCGGCGGTATCCCCGCCAGCAGCAGCACCCCGGCCCAGGCCAGCACCAGCTCCGGGGCCACCCCCGCAAAGCCCCGCAGGGGGATTCGAGCAAAATTGACAAGCTCTCCTATCCTATGCTAAAATAAGTCTGCCCTGTTTCCAGGGCAGGAAAGAGCGCTGTGATCATACGGCAGGCGGTTCGGCCACTCCCTCCGAAAGGAGGTGACGCCTATGCCGATTATTTTGACGTTGCATGTCTTCGGACTTACCGTGACGATCAGAATAAAAAAGCAAAACCGCCACTCGGCCAAGTGACGGTTTTGTTGACATAAGTGATATGTCCAATAACACCATTTCGGGCTGAACCGCTTGTCGCAGCGCCCTTTCTTTACATTTATGGTAACAGGGAAATCTTTTTTTGTCAAGTTCTCTGCCACGGGAAAATACACCGGGCGGGGAACTTTTTTGCTGTCATAGCATATCTAGGATGATCGAGAGCAGGTCTTGGATCTGCTTGCGGTTTTCTGGTTTTAGATCTGTGATGCGGCGTGCAATGGCCAGGGCTTCTTGCTCCTGTGCGTCCAGGCCGAACAAGATCCGGTCTGCGCTGACGCCGAGCAGGAGACACAGGCGCTGCAATGTTTCCAGGGAGATCCCGGAAACGCCGCGTTCAATTGCGCTGAGGTGGTTCGGCGTGATGTCCAGTAATTCCGAGAGGGTATCCTGCGTGTACCCTGCCTCTTCCCGAACGAGTTGGATATGATTTCCGACCGCAATGTTGATCTCCTTTTTCTCTCGCATAGCCTCACCGCCCTTGTGTTTAGTCTAACCAATGACGATGCCATTATAAACATTGCAGTATCGTTGGTTTTTCTAATGACAGTGCATTGACTATTTGGGGGAGACGGTGGTAAAATGACGTTATTTTCATGGTCCTTGGCGGTGACGTTCTAGAACTGTGTATACCATTTTCTTATGTGACCAGAGAGGAGAGCTTATGAAAAAAAGGATCATCGCAAGTATTTTGACGGTCATAATGCTCATGACCATGCTTCCGACTGCTGCGTTTGCGGCAAACGGGGCTTCTGAAAACACCTATGAGGTGTCGACCGATGAAGAACTCAGCACCGCGCTGACGAAAATTGCGGCAAGCACCGAGAATGAAGCAACCATTGTTCTGAAAGCCGACCTGAATGCACCAGTTACCGCAGGGGGAAGCTATACAACCACCTTTGGCGTTGACAACAAGCATATTACGGTAAAGAGCGACGAGGGGGGAATGAAGAAACTTTCCTTTCCCTGGTATGGTGTTCTGACCGGTGACTGCACCTTTGATAATGTCAATGTGACCGGCAGCAGACTGTTCTGCAACGGATACCGAACGATTTTTACTGAAAACGGTCAGATCCATTTGAGCGAAACGCTCTACGGCGGCGGTTACCAAACAACGGTAGCCAGCACCTATGTGGTGATTGCAGCAAGTGGCTATATCAATCCGACTTCTTATGGCGGTCTGCACGATGTGATCGGCGGCTCTTATCAAGGCTCCGTTGAGGGCGACACCTACTTGGAGATCACGGGCGATATTCAAATGCAGGGCGGCAACCACCTGAACCCCGGCTGCATGAAGGGCGACGGCAGCAGCGGCGATGGCACGGGTGTGCCTAATGTCTATGTCGGCGGCAATGCTACGCTGATTTATGACAACAAAAATAGTACCGCGTCTCCTTCAATTGAAGGCACATACGGCTGCGAAATGAAGGGGGATGTTACTCTGGATGTTCGTGCAGGCTGTGTAGCGGGCATTGTCGGTACGGAGGAGCCGCTGGAGGAATCCATCATTCGCGGTAATTTGCATATCATTGCAGGTAATCCTGCTTATGAGAATACCGATCGGGTTCTGCGGTTAGGTGGCAACTGGCCGATTGTCGGCGCAGGCAATAGCTTTGCAACCTATCCCGGCGTTGAGGGCAATTATACGGTAGACGGCAACATTACGATCGACACCTATGAAAATGTATGGGCATGGGATAAAGGAACTGATCCCAACTCGTATGATCTGCCAGACATTTACGGAGCCCTGCGCGGTAACGTAGGCGGCAATATTACGATCAATGCCCACGGATCTCATGTGCAGAATATTTTCGGTGCAAGTGATTCCGTTGTCCAGGGCTCTGTTACAGTAAATGCAACCGATGTTGAGCTGAAAAACAGCTACTATGATACTGAATATGATGAAGGCTATCTTTTCGGCCTGTGGGAAAGAGGTATCCCAGCTACCGCCAAAGGCCCAGTGACCGTAACGGTAAACGGCGGCGATGTGGGCCTTGTGATGGTTACCGATCAAACCACTGCACCGGCTGGTTCCTCCATCAATGTAACCGGAAAGCCGAAAATCCGCTCCGGTATCCGCGGAACGCAGGCAAGTTCTTATTCGACTGATTTCCCAGTTGCCAATGTGTATGCCTGCGAGACCACGATTCCGTTTATCAAGGGGATGTCACAGGTCAATATTACCGACAATTCCAGCGTAACTGTTCACACCATGACTAATAATGCTGGCTTGATGGTAGAGGAAGGCAGCACCTTGACCACGGATAACGGTCAGGTCTGGATTTGGGGCGATACTGTCATTAACGGCACCTGGGAGCAGCTGCACAGCCAGACCGACAATTACAACGATATTTTTGTCAACGGCACTACGCAAATCGGCTCCAACGGCCACCTGATCAATCACGGCACAAGCAACCTGAGTGGTGCGGTAACCAACGATGGTGTTATGGCTTTGATGGGCTGGGCCTTACTTCAGGATAACTATACGGCGGACAATGGTGAACTGCGTCTGCCGGCAGTAGCGCCCGGTGCAAACTACGATACCGGTACGATTCCTGTACAAATCAAGGGCCTTTCCACCGGCACCACCACGGTCAACACGGTGGACCCCGCTGATTGGCAGACTCTGAAAAAGCCTGCACTTGGTGACAACTACATTCTTTCCAAGAAAAACACCGATTCCCCCGCACAGGATGTGTTTGTATTGGGCAATGCCGATGCCGTGGAAGACGGCTGGTTCCTCAAGCGCATGGCCGATGCCGATGGCTCGAACGATTACTATATGTGGCAGGTGGCCAACGGTATCCGCGTGATTTTTGATAAGAACGGCGGCGATACCGAGGCCGACCCTCGTATCATGGTGCAGGACAAGGTTGACGGTGCTGTAAATCACTTTGACCTGCCGACGACCAATCCGACCCGTACCGGCTACCTGTTCAATGGCTGGAATACTAAGGCAGACGGTTCGGGCGATGCCTTTACCGCTACGACCGATGTCAAAAATAATATGACTGTCTACGCGCAGTGGAAGCCGGATGAAGCGTATGCCGTTAAAATCGCACCGATGAACCTGACGGTTTATGTCGGCGGTGACGGCTATCACGGCGTGATCGGTCAAGATGGCAAGTTTGCTGCGAATGATCTGCCGGAGATCGGTTTCTATATCACTCTGCCGGACGATATTAACGCAAGGCTCGGCGGTACAGATGAAAACCCGGTTGATTTGAGCGGCAAACTACGACTGACCCCTGACGACGACAACGGTACAATGCGCAGCTGGAGTCTGGAGCTGTACAGCGATGAAAGCAAGAGCCATGTTAAGGAGAACGGACGTCGGGTCTATATCTACAAGCTCCGCCAGATCGACGCCGGCGAGGAGACCGTCCCCCGCGTACAGTTCACCCGTGCGGACGGCTCGGTCATGACTGAATCGAAGTTTCAGGCGCTGCTCACCGACCAGTTCCGCAACTACAAGATCAGCGTGTATCAGGGCCTGCTGGATGAACAGATATACAAGGCGACTTTTACAACCGCGGATGGCCAGACCTTCACCCGTCCAATCAAGCTGGGCACTGGCACGCTGAAGGTCCGCGGCAACAATGATACGACTTATCGTGCTATCGAGAACAACACGCTTCCGAGCGTTAATCCGCAGGAAAAGGATATCATGCTTGTCAGCACTGCACAGACAGGCACGCAGTATTATATCAATAACAGCGGTATCAGCGTACTCTCCTCTGACGATGTAAAACTGATGGTCGATCACAGTCTGGATGATGCACTTTTAAGTGCGTACATCAATCGAACCTCCAACACCGAAGGCAAGTATTCATATCAGTTCCGCTATCTCGATCTGGTTGATACCTCAAACGGCAATACCTACGTTACCATAGGTGCTGGTCAGAAAATGAACCTGTACTGGCCGGTCCCCAGCGATGCAAAGTCAAACTCTGAGTTCCATATCATCCACTTTAAGGGCATCGACCGCGACAGTGACGCTGATGTCAACAATTTGCTGACAACTCGTATCCCGGAAAACTTGACCTGTGAAAAGGTTACGATCGATGGTCAGCAGTTCATTAAATTCACGACAGACAGTTTCTCTCCGTTTGCACTGTTGTATGAGAAAGCAACCTCCTCCGGCGGTGGATATTCCAGCGGTGGCGGAAGCAGCTCCTCCAAGTATACGCTGCACTACGAATCCAACGGCGGTACTTCCTATAAGGACGAAAGCTATTCCTCCGGCACGACTGTGACGCTGGATAAGGCTCCTGTCCGCGAGAGCTACACCTTCACCGGCTGGTACGCCGACAAAGCGCTGACCGACAAGATCACCAATGTGAAAATGACGGGCAACAAGACGGTCTATGCAGGCTGGGTGGCGACCGGTGTGCCGGATATGCTCAACGGCGACGACCACGATGCCTATGTGATCGGTTACCCGGACGGAAACGTTCACCCGCAGGGGAACATCAGCCGCGCAGAAACGGCGACGATCTTCTTCCGATTGCTCAAAGCGGACACCCGCGACGGCAACCTGACGGCAGAGAATGTCTTTGCCGACGTGGCCAACGGCAAGTGGTTCAACAAGGCAGTCTCCACCATGGCAAAGCTGGGCATCGTGAAGGGCCGCAGTGCGGAGACCTTTGCCCCCGATGCGCCCATCACCCGCGCGGAGTTTGCCGCGATCTGCGCTCGCTTTAACACCAAGCCGACCAACACCAGCAACAGCTTCTCCGATATTTCCGGCCACTGGGCGGAAGCAGAGATTGAGAGAGCCGTGGCCTTCGGCTGGATCGCAGGCTATCCCGACGGCACCTTCCGCCCCGACACCTATATCACCCGCGCGGAGGCGATGACGATGATCAACCGTGTGCTCTGCCGTATGCCGCAGGATGAGAAGGATCTGCTGCGTACGATGGTGGTCTGGCCAGACAACAAGCCCACGGATTGGTACTATTTCGCCGTACAGGAGGCGACCAACAGCCATGAGTTTGAGCGCAAGGGCGCGGTCAACGAAAAGTGGACGAAGCTGACAAGCGCACCGGACTGGACGCGGTATCAGTAACAGCAAGAGCGAATTTTTCTGCATTTCCCCGCCCGATGGATTTTTCCGGGGCGGGGAAAAGTTTCTCTTTTCATTGCTTCGGCGGTGTGTTATAATTTAACCTGTATCAGCATGGGCACTTGCCCAGCGTTCTTTTACCTATGAAATATTATCAAAGGAGCGATTTACCAATGGAACTGGAAACCGTACTGTATCGCGTTGAGGGCCCCGTTGCCGTCATCAGCCTGAACCGCACCAAGGCTATGAACTCTCTGAACAAGCAGATCTTCGCCGATCTGACCACCGCCTTTAACGCCGCAAAGGACGACGTTGCTGTCCGCTGCGTCGTGATGAACGGCGAGGGCCGCGCTTTCTGCGCCGGTGGCGACATCGCTGAGATGAAGACCATCAACACCGAGCCCGCCTTCTTCGACTTCATGACCGTTGCCGGCGAGTTCACCACCCTGCTCAACACCTTCCCCAAGCCCGTCATCGCTGCTGCTCACGGCGCCATCGCCGGTGCCGGCACCTCTCTGGTCATGGGCGCTGACATCGCACTGGTGGCTGACAACGCCATGTTCATCGTGGCCTTCGGCCAGGTGGGCCTGATCCCCGACTGCGCTTGCCACTATCTGCTGCCCCGCGTCGTTGGCCCCAACCGCGCCAAGGAGCTGATGCTGACCCAGCGTGCCGTCAAGGCCGACGAGATGCTGACCCTGGGCATCGCCAACAAGGTCGTCCCCGCCGATCAGCTGATGGAAGAGGCCATGAAGCTGGCCAACAAGATCGCCAAGGGCCCCCTGAACTGCTACACCATGTCCAAGGCTCTGATGAACAAGGCCCACGAGACCACCTTCGAGGAGCTGCTGAAGGAAGAGACCGCCATGCAGGCCGCTGCCCGCATGAACCCCAACGCCGAGGAAGGTCTGTCCGCTTTCCTGGAGAAGAGAAAGGCCAGCTTCCAGTAATTTCTGGTGCAACTTTTTTGAATTCATGCAGTATTCATAAAAAATTGCATAAATTCTCGAAAGTAAGACAGCGCAGAGGGTTTCTGCGCTGTCTTTTTTCGATTTTTTAGGAAAAGGCCTTGCAAGGGGAGTGCATACTGTGTATAATGTGTTCTGTTCTCGATCTTGTAAACGCAGAACAAAAATGAAAAGAGGTTACTGTATCATGAAAAAACTGCTTTCTGTCCTGATGGCCGCCGCGATGTTGGTCGGCGTGCTGTCCCTGGCAGGCTGCGGCGGCAACGGCGGCGAGACCACCACGGATCCCGCTGCCGACGCTGACAACAGCGCTGCCACCACCGAGACCGCTGGGGACCTGACCACCGTCACCGCCGGCAAGCTCACCATGTCCACCAACGCCCAGTTCCCC
>ERZ506978.982-NODE-982-length-10787-cov-6.248136_pt1 | contig 10787 bp, 14 predicted proteins | sample MGYA00512888_ERZ506978 | MGnify/ENA metagenome assembly ERZ506978
TTTTCTTTTTCATACGCGCCGGTACGAAAGTACCGGCCTCCTTCCATTTATGGGACTTTTTTATCAGTCCTGTGCAAGAAAAGATTTTATGAATATTTTTTTATAAAACAAAAAGCACTTTACTCAAGTATTTCCCAGCCATCTATGCTGAGGATTTTTTCTTTAAGTAAAGTGCTTTTCTGTATGTTATCTTCTGTAAAATTTCTTATCTGTCAGGATGTTCTCAGGATGCTGCCTTAAGATTGTCGCTGATCGTCTGCCAGATACTGCTGTTCTCAAATCCGAGTTTCCACTGTGCCACACCTGCCAGGTTATATTTCTGGATCAGTTTTACCTTCTCGGCAATTGACTGTGCATCTTCCAGCCAGATTTGATACGTTGAATTATCCTGCTCGAAAGTCGCATAATTCTGTCCGACACTTCCATCCCAGACAGCCTCTACTCCATTTGTACTGAGTACATTCTGCGCCTCATCCATTCCGATTGCTTCACTGGTCACAGCTCCTCCGGTAGTTTTCCAGAGTCTCGTATAAAACGGAATAGCAAGGATAGTTCTCTCCGGTGTAACCTCAGCGATTGTATCCTGTACACCCTGTTCAACCCACGGAAGAGATGCAACGGAGCCCGCATCAGAGCCAACATAATGCTCATCATAGCCCATAATGATGACATAATCCACTACAAGTCCCTGTTCTTTTCTGTCATAATGACTGGTAAAATCCTCCGGAACCGGGTTATCTACGGAAACCACCAGATTATTTTTGTGGCATTCAATAGAAAGTTCTCTCAAAAATTCAAGGAAATGCGGTCCTGCATCCTCACTGAGCGACTCAAAATCGACATTAATTCCATCAAGACCTACCGATAAAGCTGTCTGTACAAGCTGCTGAATGATATTCTGTCTGGATGCCAGCTGTGAAAGTGTGTCTGTCGTGCTCACATCTGCAGTAAAGTTGTCAATCAGTCCCCAGACTTTCAGACCTTTCTCATGTGCCAGTGACACATAATCCGCTGACGCGATATTTCCGATATTTCCCGCTGTGTCCTGAATATAGAACCAGGTAGGAGAGATCACATTGACTCCACTGATATTTGCAATACTGTCAGCAAGATAAGCATTTGCCTCCTGTGTCGTCACCTGGTGCCAGCTTAAATTCACTTTATCCTCCATAGTAATGTAAGTGTATTCTTCTTTCTGGAAATCACGTTCAAAATCTTTTTTTTCCATATCGGAGAGCTTATCCTTCTGAATATACCCGATATAACCATCCATTGTCGCTACCTGTACCCAGTCTTCCAACGCTTCCATATAGATCAGCGTCGTACCTTCACTGACGTCTGTCAGAATCGGTGATTTGATTCCTCCACGGTAGCGAATACTGGTATCTTTCTTTACTGTTGCAGTATTTACTGATGTAAACTGATGCTGGATCGCAATTCTTGAAGGATTGTCATACACATATGCATCCAGATCCGTAAATTTCTTTACAAAATCAAGATTCAAATAAACAGAGCCGGCCTTTAACCAGACCTCACTGTCTCCACTCTCTGAAGCCGGATAATACTGAAGTTCTGAAGGTGTAGCATAAAGAATCTGCTGATTCGCACTGTCCCAGTAATATCTCTGATTCAGATATGTATTTACCATATCCAGAGGGAGATAAACTCTGTCTCCGGATGTTACCGCCTTAGTCTCCATAATATCTGTACCAAGAATAACGGTCATTTCATCCTCGCCCGTCTGTCCATAATATTCCGTCAGGTCCATTCGTTCTTTCGTAGGAATATACTTTTTGATAAAGTACGTTCCCACCCCAACAGCTGCCAGTACTAAAATCAATATACACACAATCACTACCGGCTTCTGCTGTTTCTTCGTTTGTTTCTCTGTCTCATGTTTCATCTGTTTCTCCCTTTTGACTCAGAGAATCTCTGAGTTTTCTACAGTTTCTTCTGAAAATTGACATATACTTTTTTATTATATCATGTTTTTTATGGCTTGTGTCGTTTATTTAAAATTTCACACTTCTGCAAAACTGTAAAGCTATTTCAGGAAGGGATTTTCTGATGTATGGTTAAGTATTATAGGGAAAGCTGCTTACAGGCAAATCAGAAAATCCCCTCTTCCTATATGCCCTAGGTGTTTTTTATCCGGTCAAAATCTACTCTTGCGATCCGTCCGTTCTCATCTTCTGTATAATCCCGCATATAACATCCGTCTTCTGCGATCATACAGGCTCTCGCTATCGTCTTCGGCTTACTTGGACTGCCATCCAGATAAAGCTCTACTCCTTGTCTGCGGTAAAGCTTCAGCTCTGACTTCAGAGGTTTTACGGAATCATTGTGTTTCTTGTCATGTGACATACTTCCTTAATCCTTTCCTCCCTTCCTTGTTATTTTGATTTTAGAAAACACCTGATAGGTTCAAGAAAAAATACCGGAACGATAATCGAACTTAATCTTAGGGAAATTGCTTGCTGCCACAGCGTGAATGCTGCAGGACATGTTTCTGGCAATGACTTTATGTAAAAAGAATTGTGTTATTGTGTAAGTGTTGGTTTGCTGTAAAAAAATGTTTTTCAACTATCCGCTACACAAATATTTTTTCTTACGGCTTATTATACCTGTATTTTGAATATATGCAAGCGTTTTTGTTATTTTATCAAAAAATTCCCACTTTTTTTCTAAATTTTTTATAAATAGGCAAATTGTATTTCTTTACATTCTGCAGGGTTGTGGTATATAATATTGCAGAGACAGGGGAACAAGAATAGGATGTGATAAAATGAAAATAGAAAAAATCAATGAAAACCAAATCCGTTGTACTTTAACCCGTGAGGATCTGGAAACACATCAGGTCAATCTCAAAGAACTTGCCTATGGCTCCGAGAAAGCCAAGAAGCTTTTCCGCGATATGATGCAGCAGGCACAGATACAGTTTGGCTTTGAAGCTGACAATATTCCGCTGATGATTGAGGCGATTCCGGTCAATCTTGACAGTATCATCCTTATCATAACCAAAGTCGAAGATCCTGATGAACTGGATACACGTTTTTCCAAGTTTTCACCATATAAAGAAAATTCACCGGCTGAACCACTTCAGCTTGACGGTGCTGATAACATCATCGATATTTTTCAGAAAATATGCGAAGCAAAAATGAAAGGTGGTTCTTCGCGAAAGCAGGCCACCACACAAAAAGACAGCCAGGAATCTCCTGCTTCTTCTTCAGATACTCCGGCAGTCAATCTGACACATCTTTTCTGCTTCAACAAGCTTGATGATGTCATTGCTGCCGCTCATGGCCTGAACAGTTTCTTTACCGGTCTCAACACACTGTACAAAGAAGGCAATGAGGCTCGTTATCAGCTTGTCATCCATCAGTCCGGTTACTCACCTGAAGAATTCAACAAAGTCTGCAACATTCTTTCTGAGTACGGTAAGAGCAGACCGTTTTCGATTGCCGGTGAAGCACACCTTAAAGAACACGGAGAACTGATCTCTGAAAATGCATTACAGCAGCTTACACAGCTCTGATTGATGCAATGCACCAAAAAATCAGAGGACGCGCCACCGGCGCCTCCTCAATATGCAATACAACAAAAAGACTGGCATCTTCGCCAGTCTTTTTCATTAAAAAATGGTTGGATATTATTCTCCAAGGAAGTCATTGATCTGCTGAACCAGTACATCAGCATCCATTCCATGAACCATAGCAGCTTCTTCCAGAGATTCCATCTGTGAAGACGGGCAGCCAAGGCAGTGCATACCTGCTCTCATAAGAATCGGTGCGATATTTGGATCTAAAGTAATCAACTGGCCAATCAGCATATCTTTTGTAACTTTTGCCATTGTAATTTCCTCCTTTTCTTACGAAAAAAATATTTCTCAAATTTTTCGTTATTTATCATTATAATATAAAAGTTAGTAGGAATCAACCTTAAATATCAAATTTTGTTCACAAATTTGTACTTGTAATCCCGAAAGATATATATTAGAATAACGATATAGAACCTGTAAGGGTACTAACGAGAAAAAAGGAGGATATTAATAATGGCATATGTAATTTCTGACGAATGTGTAAGCTGTGGAACTTGTGCAGCTGAATGTCCAGCTGAAGCTATCTCTGAAGGTGCAGAGCATTTCGAAATCGATGCTGATGCATGCCTTGACTGTGGAACTTGCGCTGACGCCTGTCCTACAGAAGCAATCCATCCAGCTGAATAATTTCATTCACAACAAAAAAAGCTGCGGCATCTGCCGTAGCTTTTTTCTGTTCTTCTTTATTTTTTCTCTACGCCATCCCGATGTTTTCTTTTTCCTTTTTTTTCGGATGCAGCCGCGGCTTCGCGCCTTGCCATCTGCTGCCTCCGTATTGCAAAATCAAGCGACCGGCACCGTTCCTCGTCTTCATTCTGAGAACGTAATTCCTGCGCGATCAATCGCTCAAGGATCGTCTGAAATTCCAGGATTTTTTCATTATTGTGTATTTCTGCTTTGACGGTATCTGTCCTCTTTTCTGTATTTATATCTTCTTCTGCTCTTGTCGGCGCATCTTCCGATATGTCCTCTGCAACACCTTCCAGCAATGCCGCCCCGCTTTCTTCGAATCCGCTCATGGATACAGTGATCTGAGGAATCAGTTTTTTGATTGCGCGAAGCTGCAGCCCCCGCCTCTTCAGTTCTTTTATATTCAAAAAAAGCTGAATATCATATCCGGTGTAATAACGGTGTCCCAGTTCATTTCTATGGATCTGAAGCTCCAGTTCTTCCTCCCAGTACCGCAGAACATAGGACTTGACTCCAGTCATCTCAACTGTCTGTCTGACTGTATAACGTGTCTCCATCCCGCACCTCCTTATGAAATTCGCTACAATTTATTATAGACAGGATTTTTCTCAAATTCAATGAAAACAGTCCGACAAAAAAACAGCCATACACCATCGGCACTGTATAATTCCGCGGTATATGGCTGCATTCAGCACATATTGTCTATTTTTTCATATTCACAAACTGTGTATAACGAGGCAACCATACCAGTTCGATCGTCCCGATCGGGCCATTTCTCTGCTTCGCAATGATAACTTCTGCAATATCTTTCTTCTCGGTATCTTTATGATAATAGTCATCACGATACAGAAACATTACCACATCGGCATCCTGCTCAATTGCTCCGGACTCACGGAGATCCGAAAGCATTGGGCGGTGATCCGGTCTCTGCTCTACAGCACGGCTCAGCTGCGAAAGCGCAATGACCGGCACGCTCAGTTCTCTCGCAAGTGCCTTGAGCGAACGGGAAATATCAGAAATTTCCTGCTGACGGGAATCACTCTTTCCGCTTCCGCTCATCAGCTGAAGGTAGTCGATCATGATAATTCCGAGATTGTGTTCCAACTTGTATTTTCGACACTTCGAACGCATCTCTGCGATACTGATTCCTGGTGTGTCATCTATGATCAGATTGGAACGTCCGATGATATCCGCCCCCTCTACAAGCTTTGTCCAGTCCTCATCTTTCAGATTACCGGTACGCATATTCTGAGAGTCTACATGGGATTCCATCGCTAGAAGACGATTCACCAGCTGTTCCTTTGACATTTCCAGGCTGAAGATGGCTACCGTGACATCCTTACGAAATGCCATATACTGTGCAATATTCAAAACAAATGCCGTCTTTCCCATAGAGGGACGTGCTGCTATCAGTACCAGATCCGACGGATGCATTCCCGATGTCTTGTAATCCAGATCAATAAATCCGGTTGGAATACCGGTTACACTTCCTTTTAATTTTGATGCTTTTTCAATGTTATTGATCGCATTCAGGACGACCTGCTGAATCGGCACGTAGTCTCCGCCGATACTTCTCTGAAGAATATTGAAAAGCTTTTTCTCAGATTCTTCAAGAATCATCTCTGTGCTCTCTTTCTCAAGATAGCAGGTATTTGCCACATCCTCTGTTGCCCGGATCAGGCGGCGGAGAAGCGCTTTTTCGCTGACGATATTGGCATAGTATTTTACGTTTGCCGAAGTCGGAACTGCCTCGATCAACTCACGGACATATTCCATGCTGCTGATATCCGGCGGCAGATCTTTTTCTTTCAGACGGTTCTGCAGGGTAACCAGATCGACCGGCTTTCCCTCATTACAGAGCTCCACCATCGCGTCAAAAATAATTCCGTACTGATTCTGATAAAAATCATCACTTGTCAGAATTTCGGATGCAACCAGAATGGCATCCCTGTCAAGAAGCATGGCACCAATTACTGATTGTTCGGCCTCCAGACTGTGAGGTGGTATTCTTTTTATCAGTGCTTCTTCCATCGTGCCCACTCCCTATTTCTTATGCTTCTTTGATCCAGACTTTAAGGCTTCCGGTTACCTTAGGATGAAGTTTTACCGGAACCTGTGTCACACCAAGATTTCTGATCGGATTCGGAAGCTGCAGCTTCTTCTTGTCGATATCGAGACCAAGCTGTGTTTTTGCTGCTTCGGAGATTTCTTTGGAGGAAACAGAACCAAAGGTTCTTCCACCTTCTCCTACTTTCAGTGTCAGAATGATTTCTTTTGTTTCGAGGTCTTTTGCAAATGCCTGAGCTGCTTCGAGGTTTTCCTGTGCAACTTTTTCTGCATTGGCTTTCTGAAGTTTCAGATCGTTGAGGTTCTTCGGAGTAGCCTCCACACCAAGTTTTTTCGGTAAGATCATGTTTCTTGCATATCCGTCACTGACATTCACGATCTGTCCTTTTTTTCCCAGAGCTTTTACGTCTTCTAATAAAATTACTTTCATTTCTTTGTTTCTTCCTCCTGATACATCTCATCTATAATTTCTTTGATCATATCTTCGACTTCATCCATCGGACGTCTGACCTGCGCACCGGCAATATTGATATGTCCGCCGCCGCCAAGCTTTTCCATCATAACCTGCACATTGACTTCATCGATCGCACGGGCACTGACGTAGACTTCTTTGTTATAAGAGGTCAGAACAAAAGATGCCTTCACTCCTGCAATATTCAGAAGTTCATTGGCAGCCTGTGCACCGACAACCGTAGGACTTTCCAGACCTTTACTCGGGCACTGTGCGATAGCAAAACATCCACGGTAGATTTCTGCAGTACGTACTGCCTCCGCTCTTGCTTTATAGGAATCAATATTATCACGTAGCATTTTACGGACACGTGTCATATCCGCACCGGAGCGTCTCAGGAAAGCAGCCGCCTCAAAAGTCCGCACACCTGCTCTTGTGATAAAGTTATTTGTGTCAATCATAATTCCCGCATACAGACAGTCTGCTTCAATATTTCTCAGGCGGAGATCATCTGAAAAATACTGCAGGATCTCGGCAACCATCTCACACGTAGAAGATGCATACGGCTCCACATAGGAAAGTACGGCATTCTGAATGACTTCATTTCCCCTGCGATGATGATCCAGCACAACGATTGTCTTTGTCAGATACAGTAAATCTTCACATTCTGTATAACTCGGTTTGTTCGTATCAACCACGACAACGACAGTATTGTCATCGACCAGATCAATTGCCTGATTACGATCAATAAACATGGACGGTTCATAGTCCGGATTATTCATATATCCTGCCATCAGCGGACGAATCGAAGTAGACGGATCATTAACAACTATGTGTACCGGTTTACCAAGAGTCTTACCTGCACGGTAAATACCAATAGCAGCTCCGAGCGCATCAACATCCGTAATCTTGTGTCCCATGACCACAACACGCTCTTTGGTACTCATAAATTCTTTGAGTGCCTGTGCCTTTACTCTGGCTTTGACTCTGGTAGTCTTTTCCATCTGCTGCGCCTTACCGCCGTAATAAGTAATCTTCTCACCATTCTTGATTACGACCTGATCACCGCCGCGTCCAAGTGCCATCTCGATCGCAATACGTGAATACTCATAATCCTGAAGATAAGTCGGGGCATTCAGTCCGATACCGATACTTAACGTCACCGTCATTTCATTACCGATATTCACCGTCTTTACCTCTTCAAGGATATGGAACTTCTGCTCTTTCAGAGCCTCAAGAGAACTCTGTCTCATAATTAGGAAATATTTGTCTTTTTCCAGTTTACGAACAAGTCCGTCATAATTAGAAAAGTATTTCGTGATCTTACGGTCAATCAGTGCGATTAGAAGAGAACGTCTTACATCTTCAACACTTTCCAGTGCTTCTTCATAATTATCGAGATAAGCAAGTGCAACTACAAGCTTGTTGTCCTCATTTGCCTGAATGTACTCTTTCAGCTCAGTCTCATCATAGAGATACATTGCGATCAGACTGGTAGTATCCGGAATATCCACCAGAAGTTTTGATGGAGCAACGGATTCACTGAGCATCACCTTCTGCATAGAGATCCGGTAAATGCGGTCTTCAAACTGCGTACTGAGTTCTGCAATGTCCTTTCCATCCTTTCCCGGAAGTTTGTCTGCTGTAATATCCGGAAAAATCGTGCTGACATTTTTACGATAGAAGGAATCTTTCCCAGTCAGCTGGGCAAACATTCTGTTGGACCAGATCATCCTTCCCTGCATATCCATCACTGCATATGGAAGCGCCAGTTCCTCAAGAACACGTTTCTCAAGAAACTCATACTGGCTGGCAAAAGCAATCAGATCATTGAATAACAGTGGTCTGTGATAAAGCAAAAGTGCAACTGCTGCCACAAGATAGAGGATATTGCCCATAGTGACAACTACACCGGCTTTTATGTTGATCACATATACCAGAATATTCAATGTAATCAGCAGAACGGATAAATACAATGGCCAGCGGGCTAAATGCTTCAGATGACCTTTTAATTCTAATTTTCCACTCATAACACTCTTTACCATTCTTTTTCTTATTCTTTACAACGATGCTACCTTCTATTATAGCAGATTCACAGAGACTTTACCATAAAATTGTAAAGAAAACAGCTTCTGTGTCTTTTTTCAGAAAAAAAACGCTGCCACCCTCCAGACAGATTTCCGTCTTTTGGGTGGCAGCAACTCATATACGCTATATCGATCAGATTAGTCCTGAACGTATGGCATCATGGACAGATGACGTGCTCTCTTAACAGCAACGGTCAGAGCTCTCTGATGTTTTGCACAGTTTCCTGTGATTCTTCTCGGAAGGATTTTACCTCTTTCAGAAACATATTTTCTGAGTTTTGCTACATCCTTGTAATCGATTTCATTGTTTTCTTTACCGCAGAATACACAAACTTTTTTTCTTCTGCGTCCGCCTCTTCTCTTCATTGGAGAGTCCGGTCTTTCGCCTCTATTGTAAGCCATGATGGTTTCCTCCTGTTCATATTTCTTTCAGTTTAAATTAAGAGCTTAGTTAAATGGAAGCTCCTCGTCGATTCCATCCGGAATGTTCATAAAGCCGTCTGCGCTTGCTGCTCCCGGGCTCGGCATTGACGGAGCCGGTGCTGCATTCTGCTGAGGATGTGATGCTGCATAGCTGTCACTGGATGCTTTGCTTTCTGCAAATTCCTGTTCTTCTACAACAACCTCTGTCGTATAAACTTTCTGTCCATCACGATTGGTATAACTTCCGGTCTGAATACGGCCTGCGATTGTAATCTTCAATCCTTTTCGGAAGTATTTCTCCACGAACTCGGCAGATCTGCCAAATACTACACAAGGAATGAAGTCTGCCGTTGCATCTCCATCTTTTCTGATCTTTCTATCTACCGCCAGTGTGTATCTGGCAATTGCTAATGAATTTTCTCCTGGGGTGTATCTCACCTCTGGATCTCTGGTAAGACGCCCCATTAATATAGCTTTATTCATATAATATTTTCCTCCTTCACGTAGTCTGAACAATTAATTGCTCGCTCTTCTTTCTTCATCTCATCCAACTTCTTCTCAGCTTCTTTGTGGGTGAGGAATAATGATTCACCGATTTTATCTATATTTTTTATTGCTTTAAAATTATCTTCATCCCAATAAGCAGGTATATACTCTCCATTATCCTGTTTTACCATTATAAGTCTATTGTTTTCTCTTTGCGTTAATCTCTCCATCTACTTCACCTCTTCCATCTGACTTTCTACGGTATCTGCAAGTAACAACATTGATTCAATAACTTTATCTGTTAATGACATTCTGTCTTTGTTATTCGCAAAATACTTAACGTGGGCCATTGCTTCCTCTAGCTTTTTTTCACATGTAACAATTTCAGATGCTTCATACATTTTTCGTTCATCACTGCTGTATGTTACTATTCTTTCATCATGAAAATTTAACATATTTGGAAGCGGAATATCGATTGCGTTTAAATGTTTTCCTCTTGCCCACCTAAATCCCTGTAATTTTGCTATTCTTAAAACTTTAGAATACTCTTCCTGTGTTCTTACAAATACGCTTTTTCCTGTTAAATCAATCATCAGAATTTCCTCCTGTAATCGCATCAATGCAAGTAAATATCTGGCTATCAATATACATTTCTTCTGGATATTTCATTCAACTCCACCGCCTTTCACGATTTCGATTGCACTGCTCAGTCCAGCATTGTATCCTTGATGTACATCAGATAAGATACATTCTGATTCAATGAATTTATCTCTTTCCAATTCGCTAATAGCCTTATCTACATCAAAAGCTGTCGGCTGTTTGTCTACAGCTTCAACGCAGTCCGTTATTGCTTTATATACTGCCCTTGAAATTTTTCTGTCCTCAGCAGATTCTACATTGCTTGGGGATTCTTGCAGGGCATAATCGTTTAAATGCAATATCAACTTATCAGCATCAATCAGTCTCATAATTTTCACACTCCTCC
>ERZ506978.994-NODE-994-length-10678-cov-5.586463_pt1 | contig 10678 bp, 10 predicted proteins | sample MGYA00512888_ERZ506978 | MGnify/ENA metagenome assembly ERZ506978
AATTCTAATTGAAATGTGATAGAAACCCTGGATGTAGCTCTACATCCAGGGTTTAACTGACAAATATTTTATTTTAATGCCTTCTTATTTGCCTTAACTTAATGACATTGGATTACTCAGTCGTTTCTTTTATGTGTTTATCGTAGTCTAATACATACAGGTAGGAATACATAACATTCAAATAGTATTCCATACTTGCACGAGAGAAGAATGCCGCAATTCTATGTCCTCTATCTTCTTTTGCGGGTAGAAATAATGGAATATCACAAATTTTTGCGAGTTCACTGTTTTGATTTGCGGTAATACAGATTGTAGGTACTTTTCTTCTTTTTAAAGTTTTTGCACTATTTACTGTATTTTCTGAAGAACCAGAATAGGAAAGCAATAATGCACAATCTTCTGGATACAATGTTTTTGCGAGATGTCCCTGTTCTCCATAGACAGGTGTAACGATGTAGTTTGTTCCTGCTCGTGTCATGCTTGCCTGGAATGCTAAACCTGCAAGATACGCATCACCAACCCCAAATAATGCAACGTGTTTTGCATTTTTCATCATAATACATGCTTTCTTCATGTCTTGTGTAGAAAGCATTTTCTGTGTTTCCTGCAGTGTTTGAATCGTTAACTTTTTTAACTGTTGAGAGATTTCTGGGATACTGTCATTTTTAGAAAATGGAAAGTTTGGATCTACGTCATTATAGTCTGTGTTTGGACGGAGTAGTTCTTGAGAAAAGCGAAACTTGAAGTCTTTAAATCCGACTAGATTTAATCGAGTGCATAATCTCATGATTGCACTTGTTGAAGTGAATGTTTTTAATGCAAGAGATTGAATGGACATTTGTAGTACATCATCTTTATGTGAAAGGATATAATCTGCGATAATTTTTTCGTTTTCTGTAAAGTTATTTTTTTCTTTTAATTGTTCTTGTAATGTCATGCATCTATTATAGCAAAATTGGAATAAAATTCCGAAATAAATTGTAAAAATGTAGAAAAGTTTCGAAACAAACTGCCACTTTGCTGGAAATGTATTCTCTTTTTTCTTATCCATGTTAGGCTTATGTAAGCGGTTAAAGGAGAAAACTAAAATGAGTGAAACAAAAGGTGTAAAAATCGTTACAATTGGTGGTGGATCATCTTACACACCAGAATTAATGCAGGGATTTATCAAGCGTTATGATACGCTTCCAATTCGTGAAATCTGGCTGGTTGATATTGAAGATGGAAAAGAAAAACTTGAAATCGTAGGAGCATTGGCACAAAGAATGTGGGATGCATCTGGATATGATGTAAAGGTACATTTAACTCTTGATAGAAGAGAAGCATTAAAGGATGCTGACTTCGTAACAACACAGTTCCGTGTTGGTTTATTAAATGCACGTATCAAGGATGAAAGAATTCCACTATCTCATGGCTTTTTAGGCCAGGAAACAAACGGTGCTGGTGGTATGTTTAAATTGTTGAGAACAGCTCCAGTGATCAAGGCAATTGTTGAAGATATGAAGGAACTATGTCCAAATGCATGGCTCATTAACTTCACAAACCCATCTGGTATGATTACAGAAACAGTTATTCGTCAGTGTGGATGGAAGAGATGTATTGGTCTATGTAATGTTCCAGTAAATATCATGATGCAGGAACCAAAGATGCTTGGCAAAGCAGAAGATGAATTGAACTTTGAATTTGCTGGATTGAACCATTTCCACTTCCATAAAGTATTTGATGCAAAGACAGGTGAAAATCTGACACATGAAATTGCTTATAAGATGATGGAAGATGATAAGAGCAACATGCAGAATATCCAGAACGAAAAGTTCTTATTAGATCAGTTGCTTGCTATGGATTGCCTGCCATGTGGATATCATCGTTACTACTATTTAACAGAAGAAATGATGAAGAAGGAATTAGAAGATTTTGCTAAACATGAAACAAGAGCTGAAAGTGTTAAGGAAGTTGAAAGTCAGTTATTTGAACTCTACAAGGATCCAGCTTTACATGAAATGCCAGAACTTCTTGGAAAACGTGGTGGTAAATACTACAGTGATGCAGCATGTGAAACTATCAACGCTATTTACAATAACTCTGGTAAGGTAATGGTTGTATCTTGCGAAAACAAGGGTGCATTACCTGATATTGAAGATGATGCAATCGTTGAAGTATCCGCAAGAATTACTAGACACGGTGCAGAACCTCTTGCATTCGGTCATTTTGAACCAGCAGTTAGAGGTATGGTTCAGTTAATGAAGGCTATGGAAGAAACAATCATTGAAGCTGCTTTAACTGGTAACTATAACAAGGCATTAGAAGCATTCCAGATCAACCCACTTGTAAAGCATGGTAAGTGTGCACAGGCCTTGCTGGATGAAATGCTCGTAGCTCATAAGAAGTATTTGCCACAGTTTGCTGAAAAGATTGCTGAACTTGAAGCAAAGGGTGTTACTGTACAGGACGAAACAGCTAGAAAGCTTTGCGAAGCAGGACTATAAGAAACCCATAATAAGATCCCCTTTGTGGGATCTTTTAAAATTCTTGAAATTTTAGTTTGTTATTACTGACTAACTTTGTTAGTTGGTATATCATAGTAAACGGATGGAGTAAGAATGCATGATGACATTAAAAGATTTAAAAATTGGACAGAGTGGAACAATCCAAAGTGTTGGCGGTGAAGGGGCATTGAGACAACATTTCCTGGATATGGGAATGGTTCCTGGTGTAGTCGTATCGGTCGTAAAGTTCGCTCCAATGGGAGATCCTATGGAAATCAAGATCCATGGGTATGAATTATCTCTTCGTTTATCTGAAGCTGAAAAAATTGAAATATCTGATATAGAAACAGTTGATAAAAGCAAGCAGAAAAGCAAAAAACTGAAAAGAACAGCACATCCAGGACTTGGTGAGAATGGAAAGTATCACATCAAGAAAGATGAACATCCATTAGCAGATGATGTGTGCTTAACATATGCGTTGGTTGGAAATCAAAACTGTGGGAAAACAACCTTATTTAATCAATTGACAGGATCCAATCAACATGTTGGTAACTTTCCTGGTGTTACTGTGGATCGAAAAGATGGGGCAATCAAAGGATATGAAAATACAAGAGTAACAGATTTACCTGGTATTTATTCGATGTCTCCTTACAGTAGCGAAGAAATTGTAAGTCGTAATTTTGTATTGAATGAAAAACCAAAGGCAATCATCAATATTATTGATGCAACAAATATTGAAAGAAATCTGTATTTAACTATGCAGCTATTGGAAATGAATACACCAATGGTTGTTGCATTAAATATGATGGATGAAGTGACAAATAATCATGGATTTATTGATGTAAACCAGATGGAACAGTTACTAGGTGTTCCTGTTGTACCGATTTCTGCCGTAAAAAATGAAGGTGTTGATGAACTTGTTCGTCATGCAATCCATATTGCGAAATACCAGGAAAGACCGGAGCAGATAGACTATTGTGATGAGAATGAAAGAGGGGGTGCAGTGCACCGTTGTATTCATTCCATCTGTTATCTGATTGAAGATCATGCTAAAGCTGCAGATATTCCTTTGCGCTTTGCTGCCAGTAAAGTCATTGAAGGAGATGCATTGATCATTGAGCAGTTAAAACTGGAACAGAATGAAAAAGAAATGATTGAACATATCGTTGTACAGATGGAAAAAGAATCTGGTTTAGATCGTAGTGCAGCGATGGCGGATATGCGTTTTTCATTCATTGAAAAAGTATGTGAACTAACGGTTGTAAAACCAAAAGAAAGCAAAGAAAGAGTACGCAGTGAAAAGATTGATCGTATTTTAACAGGGAAATATACGGCATTGCCTTGCTTTATTGGTATTATGCTTTGTGTATTTTATTTAACATTCAATGTGATTGGTGCTTTCCTGCAAGATTTATTGCAGGCAGGTATTGATGTACTATCAGCAAACGTGAGTGGATGGATGCAGCAGATGCAGGTGAATGAAGCTCTGCAAAGTTTGATTGTCAATGGTATCTTTGCAGGTGTTGGTTCTGTATTATCATTTCTTCCAATTATTGTGACGTTGTTCTTTTTCCTTTCTTTAATGGAAGACAGTGGATATATTGCACGTGTTGCTTTCTTTATGGATAAGCTGTTAAGAAAGATTGGTTTATCTGGCAGAAGTATTGTGCCTATGCTAATTGGTTTTGGTTGTACGGTACCTGCGGTCATGTCAACAAGAACACTTCCATCTGCACGTGATAGAAAGATGACAATCTTATTGACACCATTTATGTCATGCAGTGCGAAACTTCCAATCTATGCATTTTTTGCAAATGCATTCTTTCCACATTATGCAGGACTTGTGATGGCAACGTTGTATTTTGTGGGAATACTGGTTGGTGTTCTTGTTGCGGTTATTTTCAAGAAGTATTTATTTCCAGGGGAAGCAGTTCCTTTTGTGATGGAACTTCCTAACTATCGTTTACCTAGTGCAAAAAATGTTATGCAGCTGTTATGGGAAAAAGCAAAAGACTTTATCCAAAAAGCTTTTACTGTCATCTTTATCGCAACAGTTGTTGTATGGTTCTTACAAAGTTTTAATCTGCATTTTGATCTTGTACAGGATTCTAGTCAAAGTATTCTAGCATTGATTTCTTCTAGAATTGCATTTCTCTTTGCACCGCTTGGATTAAATGACTGGCGTATTGTAACTTCTTTGATTTCTGGTGTGATGGCAAAGGAAAGTGTTGTTTCTACTTTGCAGGTATTATATCCAGCAGGCTTTACAGCTTCATTATCTGTACTTTCTGTGATTTGTTTACTTATATTCTGTTTGTTATATACACCATGTATTGCGGCAATTGCTTCCATCAAGCGAGAACTTGGAAGCAAGTATGCGATTGGTGTTGTTGTGTGGCAATGTGTATTGGCATGGTTGATTGCATTTGCTGTTCATATTCTTGGAACTTTGCTGATATAATTGTTTCATGGCAAAAGTGAAAAGAATTGGAAAAGGTTGTGCAGTCAAGTGCCTTCCAAATAAATATGTTGTTGTGGATATTGAAACAACAGGATTAGATCCACAAAGTAATGAAATTATAGAAATTTCAGCATTAAAGTATGAACAGAATGTATTAGTTGATTTATAAAAATCAAAGGAAACAACGCCTCTTTAGAGACGGTTTGATTATCCTTGGTTTGCAATGTATTTTTCAACAATTTCTTTGGAAACATTGTCTATACTGCATGCAAAATACCCATCTGACCAGAAAGAATTTTTCTTCCAAAAATGGGTTTTAAGATAGTTGCTGTGTTTCTTCCAAATATGATAAGTGCTATATGATTTAAGCGTACTTACTATTTGTGAAACGTTATCTGTTGGGTTGTATTGCATCAATATATGAATATGATCTTTGTCGATTTCCATTCTTCTAACATGCCAATGCTTTCTTTTACAAATATCAAAAATATATTGCATAACATCCTCACGGATAGTTCCGAACAACAGTTGCTTTCTATATTTCACAACAAATATCACATGAATCATAAGGAGATTCTTATTGTGTCTACGATGCTGATAACTATCATTGCTAATGCTTGTCATAAAGTATTCTTTTCAATAGGTTAATATAGGATAATATATATATTGAAGGAACAAAAGATGACCGATATTGTTAGGACAATGAAATTGCATATTCACGTGCAGGATAGTGATATTAGTTCTGTTGAACATTTAACAGAAAAGTATCGTCTTGCCTGCAACTTTGTGTCTCAATATATCTTCAATCATGACTTTCCTATGAGTTCTGTTACCCTTAGTAATAAGCTATACCAGACGATACGTTCTGATTTTGGTTTAAAGTCTCAATTAACACAATCTGCTATCCGAACTGTAACTGCTAGATATGATTCAATTAAGACACAGATGAAGAGAAAACCTTACAAGTTCAAGGATATCTTTACCAACAAGTGGTATCGTGTCTATCGTACATTAGGCTGGTTACAGAAACCTGTTCTCTTTTCAAGACCACAGGCTGACCTAGTCAGAAACAGAGACTACAGTTTTGTGGCAGACAAGAAATCAGATACAACACATCTTTCTTTGAACACTTTGAATGGACGAATCAAAGTTACTTTTGATGTTCCGCCATGTTTTAAAGATTACTTTGATGGTACATGGTCTTTTGGCACAGGTAAGATTATCTCCTTAAAGGGAGAATGGTATTTCCACATTCCTATGTCAAAGAAAGGCAATGCAGCCCTTGAAAAAAACTGTTAAACATGTTGTTGGTATTGACCGAGGTTTACGTTATCTGATGACAACATATGATGAGAAAGATGAAACTTCCTTCTATTCTGGAGAAGCTGTTCGTAAAAAGAGAGAAACCTTCAATAAAGTCAGAGCTGAATTACAGTCTAAAGGCACAAAATCTGCAAAACGTGCATTGAAACGATTATCTGGACGAGAGAACCGTTGGATGAGCGATGTGAATCATTGCTTGTCAAAGACACTCGTAGATAAATACGGAAGCAATACACTTTTTGTGATGGAAGACCTTACAGATGTCAGCTTTGATGAAAATCTTGAAAGACACTCTGATCAGCAGCGCAACGAATTGAGTTCCTGGTCTTTCTACCAGTTGGAACAGTTTCTTACGTATAAGGCAGAAGCTGCTGGCTCTGAAATATTAAAGATATTACCAGAGTACACATCACAAAGATGTCCTAAGTGTGGAAGAATCCACAAAACTAACAGAGATCACGATAAGCATCTGTATACCTGTGATTGTTGTGGATATCAAGCTAATGATGATCAAGTAGGAGCTATGAACATCCAGTTGTTAGGAACGTTATGGATATCTGGAAATGAGAATCCAAAGTTCAAGCTTTCTGAACAGGAAAAGCCAGCAGCACCAACAAATTAACAAATTCCAATACGGGTGTCCGTCGATCACCCGACGATGTAGCCACAATCCTCTGTACCGAGGAAGATAAATATCTAATATGGGAGCACTATGCAATGCAGTGACGTTAGGACCATACGAGTGAGTTACAAACTTCGTCCCTTTAGGGGGCGGAGTAATTGACATCATACACTTGTACATCCAAATGAAAGTATTTCTACTTTTATTACTGGTTTAACAGGCATTACAAATGAAATGGTAAAGAATGCACCGGATATCTCAGAATGTATTCATGATTTCTATTCGTTTGTAAAAAATGAAGTTATTGTTGGATACAATATCAATTTTGACTTGAACTTCCTGTATGACAATTTAAAAGTATGTACGAATGAAATCTCAAGTAATAACTATCTCGATGTACTTTTATTAACTAGAAGAGTGTATCCATCATTATCTTCACATAAACAAACTGCAGTGGCTGAGTATTTAGGTATTAATATTCAAGGTGCGCACCGTGCAGAAAAGGATTGTATGATTTGTCAGGCAATCCTGGAAGATATTCAAAAGAAGTAAAAGAAAAGATTGCCGTGAAGCAATCTTTTTTAGATTTGATATTGTACCCATTCTCCTTTTTTAAAACGTATTCCAAGAAGAATGAAACGAGATAACTGGTCAGATAATACACCAATCCAGATACCTACAAGACCTAAAGGAATCAAAGATACAAGAGCATACGTCACAATGGAACGAATTAAAGTTACAGAAATTAATGAAGCAACAAGTGTATATTTAACATCTCCTGCACCTCTCAGACATCCGCCAAAGATGATCTGAGAAATCTGGAAGAGTACAATGACCATAATGAATCTTGAAATGAGTACACCATCATTTAAGATATCTTCTTGCGTAAAGAATAAACCAAATAGTTCTCTTCCAAAGAAGAATAAGATGACTGCTAGAATGAGTGAAATCAGAAATCCAATTAACTGGCATATATTTCCATAAGTTTTTGCCTTTTCAGGATTCTTCTCACCTAGAGAGCGACCAATTAATGAAACCGCAGCGACCTGCATACCATCACCAAACGAGAAAGCCAATGTTAAGAAGTTCATACCAACATTGTGTGCCGCAAAGGCATCTGTACCAAGGCGTGCTGCTAATAAAGAAGTTACAAGGAAGCCAACACGCATTGCAATATTTTCAGCTAACATGTTACTGCCGAGTTTTGTGATTGCGGATAATGTTGTAGAAACAGGATGAATTTTTTCTTTTAAGATATAAGGAATGGATACATAGCTTTCTTTCTTGAATAAAGAACGAATAGAAAGAATGGATGCGACAACAGTTCCTAATACCGTTGCAAAAGCTGCACCGAATAATCCGAGTTTAGGAAATCCCAAATTACCGCCAATCAAAAGATAATTAAAGATGATATTGACGATTGAAGAGGAGATATTTGTGGTCATCGCAATCTTTGTGTTGCCGCTTCCTCTTTGTGCAGCATTAATGACCATAGAGATGACATTGAAAATCATGCCGCCTTGAATTACACAGAAATATGTTACTGCAGCATCATGTGTATCAGAAGCAGATCCTGCAAAACGAATGATATCACTTGCGAATATGAGTGATACAGTTGTTAATATAACACAGAGAATCAAAGATATTACAAAGGCAGTCACAAGTACTTCATTAGCATTTCTTTGATTGTTTTGTCCTCTTCTTCTTGCGACAAGTGCACTGACCGCAACATTAATAGAAAAAAAGAAGCAAAGTGTTATGAATTTTGGCTGTATTGTTAAACCGACTGCACTAACGGCATACGTACCTAATGTAGCTACCATCATCGTATCGATCATACCAGCCAAAGAAATAAAAAAGCTTTCTAGGACTGCAGGCCATGCAGTGGAGAGCGTTTCTTTGATCAAATCTATTTTATTCATATTTTCCCCTCGATTCCTAATTATTATAAGACGGAATGAACGAAACAATTTTCCATAATATGGAAATAAGACTGTGTATGCTAAAATAATTGAGATAAAAAAGGAAATACATATATGAGTAGACAATATTGGAAACCAAGTAACATGTTAAATCCAGTACCTGCAGTATTGATTACATGTAGAGATGAAAATGGAAAAGCAAATGCGATGACAGCTGCCTGGGCTGGAACAATCTGTTCCGATCCTGTTATGGTATCTGTATCCATTCGTAAGAATCGTTATTCTCATGACATTATTGAAAAGAGTGGTGAATTTGTCATGTGTTTAACAAATCGTGCCATGGTTAGAGCGACAGACTATTGTGGTATCTATAGTGGGGCAAAAGTAGATAAGTTTGATCTTCCTGGTCAATTACATATCACGGAAGAAGAAGCAAAACTTGTCAAAGCACCTTGCATTAAAGAGAGTCCTGTATGCCTTGAATGTAAAGTGAAACAAATTCTAGAACTTGGCAGTCATGATATGTTCATTGCTGAAGTTGTCAGTACAGATATTGATGAATCTTTATTAGATGAAAATGGCAGACTGAATCTTCATAAAGCAGATTTAGTTGCTTATAGTCATGGGGAATACTTTGCGTTAGGAAAGAAACTTGGAAAGTTTGGCTTTACTTCTTTAAAGAGTGAACAGAAAGAAAACCTGAAAGAAGTGAAGACACCAAAAGGAAATCGTACAAACTTCAAAGGTAGAAAAAAAGGCAGACAACATTAATTTAAAAGATATATTAGTCATTACATGATGCATTTATGTGATGGCTTTTTTTTTGAAATTAGTTAAATGAATCTTAATGAAATGTAAATAAATCAGTGGTGTATTTTATGATATAAAAATAGTAGGAATAAGGTGTTTTCGACTCTACTCATAAATATAGAAATGTCAATCAAAAGACAAAAAAAAAAGCAGAAACTTTATTGGAAATTCTTGAAATACCTTGTGTAAAGAATCAAAAGATACAAAACCTTTCAGGTGGTGAAAAACAAAGAATAGCAATCGCTAGAGTACTTATCAGTAATACTTCTGTAATATTAGCAGATGAACCAACGGGTGCTTTAGATGAAAAGAGTGGGAAATTGATTATGAACTTGTTTCAAGAATTAAAGTCTCTTGGAAAAACAATTATTATTGTTACGCATGATGAAGATGTAGCGAAGATATGTGATTATGTATTGATAAATAAGTTTAGATACTAACTCTTTTGTCTTTTTGGCTGTTAATTATATTAAAAGTAGAAATATTTTGATAATGAAAGTGTGGGAGAGAAAATGAACAAAAGAAGATACAGCAATCGTAGAAGAAAGAATATTTTACGAGTATTCATTCTTTTAATGACTATCATAATAACCGTTGTAATGTGGAGAACAATAAAAATCGATGTGCAGGTTGGAGAATTAACATTACCGAAAATTTTGCAGTCAGAAAAGTCCTTTGTAGACACTTCGGGTGAATGGAATCTTATTTTGGTCAATCGAAATCATTATATTCCAAATAATTATCAAGTAGAATTGACAGAATTATCGAATGGTAAAAAAGTAGATTCACGGATATAACAGGAATTAGTAATGAACCATGGCATTACCGTTATGTTGGAACGACTGTCGCTAAAATAATGAAAGAAGAAAATTTATGTTTGGAAGAATATTTAGAAAAATATAAATAAAAACAAAAGAAAATCCTAACTTTTTTTATAGTAGGATTGTTATATTATTTAGAAAACAGAGGGAGGCAAATTTGCGAATGGAATACAAAACTGATTCTTTGTTAGTACATCTAGCAAGAGCAGGAGATGAAGATGCGTGTGAAAAAC
>ERZ506978.1002-NODE-1002-length-10607-cov-4.144428_pt1 | contig 10607 bp, 8 predicted proteins | sample MGYA00512888_ERZ506978 | MGnify/ENA metagenome assembly ERZ506978
ATCTCGTGTACTAACGTACCCCCTCCCCCGCAGAACCACGAAAAAAACGCTTGACAAACCCCCTGGTTTCGTGTATGATAATTGCGAAAAAAGATGCAGTCGCTTTTCCGACGGCATCTCAAACGATAATAGCAAACCCGGCGAAAGCCGGCGACGCAAAGCTATAGGGCCTTACCCCCGCAGAAAACAGGGTCTCCTGTTCGGGGCTGGCAGCCAGTTACCGAAAGGAGATCGCTGTTATGAAGCGGCTGTTTCGTTATGTCTGCGTTTTGCTCGCAGCCTTTACGCTCCTGTCCCTGGTCACCGTGGCTGGGGCTGCCGGGACCCAGGTCATTGATGCCTCCCACACCAGCGCGGGCTATGTGACCGTGAGCTACACCTCCACCGCCCGCCTGAAAGTCGGCATCCAGTACGGCAGCGGCAAGACCGCCTACCGCGACTGCCCCAGTGGCACCACGTCCTTCGCCCTGGACCAGGGCAACGGCACCTACACCGTCAGCGTCTGCCAGAACCTCTCCGGCACCTCCTACCGGGTCGTGGCCAGCCAGACCATGCGCGTGACCATCGACAGCGCCAACGCCCCCTATCTGATCTCCACCAGTGAAGTCCCCTTCACCGCCGGCGACGCCGTGACCACCAAGGCCGCCGAGCTGTGCAAGAACGCCAAGACCGACGAGCAAAAAGTGGTTGCCATCTACAACTTCATCGCCGGCCGCTACACCTACGACCAGGCCCTGGCCGACCGGATCACCTCCGGCCAGGTGAAGAGCTACATCCCCAGCCCCACCGCGACCCTCAGCGGCACCAAGGGCATCTGCTATGACTTTGCCTCTCTGTTTGCCGCCATGTGCCGCAGCCAGAACATCCCCTGCGCCCTGACCAAGGGCTACGCCGGCAGCAGCTACCACGCCTGGAACAAGGTCAACGTGGGCGGCAAGTGGTATCAGATCGACCTGACCTACGCCGTGCTCTACCGGACCAAGACCCCCGCCACCAAGCTGGCCGCCTGCGTCTCCCCCCTGACCTACACCAAGCAGAGCGACGCCCTGGCCGTCACCGCCGCGTGAGAACAAAAAAGATACACGTGAGAACAAAAAGATACATTTTCACTTCGATAATGCGAGTCGCCACAGGAAAACCCGGCGAAATGTACTTGAATTTTGCCATGAGTACGGTATAATACAACCATCAAAGGAAATCGTTCCCCGCCCCGCGGCGACCCGACGCCGCGGCAACGGGGGGATAGGGTCTCAAGCATCCCCCAAGGTCAGGAGAACGAACATACTGCACAAACCCGATCTGTGCGTCTCGCAAGAAGTGGAAGTTTGTACAGACAAAGGCAAACCCGGCGAAAGCCGGGGACGCAAAGCCAAGGGCCTACCCGGGACGCAACCCCTATCCTTCCCCGTAAGGCAGCCGGTTACCGAAACAACATTACCTTCTTCGAGCCTGCACGCTCAAAGGAGGTAATTTTTTATGTTTGAAAAGAAGAGAGGAAAGCGCTTCTTGGCCAGCGTTATGGCCCTTGTCATGCTGCTTTCTCTGGCACCTGTCGGCGCCCTGGCAGCAGACGAGACCCCCACCAACGAGGAATGTTCCGCCGTGCCCCTTTCCGCTGTGGAAGGTGAGAAGCAGCAGGCCGTGGCGGATGAAGATAACAACACCCCCACCCCCCAACCCGCCGTGGACCCCAAGCCCGTGGTGGCAGACCCCGTGGAGAGCAGCTCCGAAGCAGTCATTCTCCCGAAAGGGGACCCGCTCGACCAGGATTTTAGCGTGAATCCTCCTGAGCCGAGAGAACCTTCCACTCAGTACGAAAGACTCTATGTTACCATCCTTAACGGCACAGAATTCCCTAATGAGCCTGGATTTTCTCATAAGCATGGCTATGATTTCGTGAAACAAAGTGGTAATGGCGGATATAGCATTGAGGCCTACGATCAAACTAGCTATAGTTCCAATCAGCAGGTTTTTAGCACTCAGGCGGGTAACTTTATTAAGGTCAGCGACTTTAATGCAGCCGACCTTACAACTAACGGGAATGTAACAGGCCTTTATAATGCAAATGGCATTGATCTAACTGAATATACAAACTTTACTGAAGAAAACGCCAATGCTATTGCGGCAGCGTATGCAAGCTATAAGCAATTGGATACAAGTGCAACCTATAAACTGGTCCCTTATGTACTCAAGTATGAGAATCACGGATCGGGATCGGATTTTCCTTCTACTGGATATCATTTGGACTGCATCGTGGTCAAGAATGAGACGGTGCTTGTGAAGTATGATGTGAATGGGGCTACTACGGACTTCCAATTACCTGACAATACGTATGTTGTTCCGGGGTCCGATGTTACCATTGGTAGCTGGAAGAATTCTAGCGGTACAGTAGCCAATAACATTACAGCAAAAAAAGACGGAAAAGATGTAACTTTCGTTGGTTGGTCTACGAATCCGAATGCCGATGCTGATAGTCAGGGCTTATATCAGGCTGGCAATTCATTACAGAATATAAAAGCAGAAACTACGCTGTATGCGATTTGGAAGAAAAAGGAAGAAGAACAACCAACTCCTTCTACGGATACCGTTGATGCAAAGTATTTCGTCCTGATGCCGAGTGCTAACGCACCGTCTAGCGGTAGGAGCCAGGGCTGGGAAAATTACTTCCCTAGTGAACGTACAGAAAATGGAAAGAAAATCACAGATGATGGCGGTGTTGAGGGTGCTAGCCGTGCAACTGGATATGCCGGAAAAATTACCCAGGATGCTGCTAATTTGGTAAAAAACGAGGGTGACAACGGATACTTTAAGGAAACGGGTGTTGAAGACACTTATCTGGCAGAAAAACCCACAAACTTAGGCTATTTTGATAGACAAAATTACAATCAGACAGTCAGTCCATGGACATATACCGGACATGGCCCGCTTCCTGCTACACTAAGTGGCTTTACTATGGAAGGGAAAGAAGTTGTCTGGTATGTTATTAAGAATGCAGGCACTACAACAACACCTGACTATCATGTTGATGGCTACGTTAAAGGTGTAGACATCGAAGTGAAGTACCACCAGAATTTTGCCGAAGGTATATCCTGGACCCAGACAGGCCTTGAATCTGGCGATACTGTAGAAATCAAGAACTATACAGAAGTTTGGCAGGATTCTTCCCATGAAGGATATACTTTTACCGGCTGGAATACTAAGGCGAATGGCACTGGCGATTCCTATGTAGCTAATACCGATGCAGTTTTGAAGACCAGCATGGATTTGTATGCTCAGTGGGAAAAGGACGTGTGGACGGACGCAGACGCAAAGGATAACCCTTCTGCGGAAGATAAGGATAGCAAGGACAAAGGCGACGGTATCCCCGATAGTCAGCAGATTCTGATTGAGTACAAGGCTTATAAAGAAGGTAACGGGACTGTTGAGCCTGGCTTTGAAGTTATCACGGTCAAGAAAGATGGAACGCTGACCCCGACTAAGGGTAGCACCGCAAACGCAGAGACTGGTTATGTGTTTGTTACTTGGTCTGATAAGAATGCAGTGGTCAACGAAACAACGGTTGACAGTATTGTTTCCAGCGCCGCTGCTACTACAAAAACTGCTAAATGGACCCCCAATCTTACCGCCAGCGATAAGGGAAAGACCTACACCTATACCGCCATCTTCCTGGAAGATAAGGTCGGCGACAAGAACGAAGATGGAACCGACAAGGGCGACGGTATCCCCGACGCTTGGCAGTACAAGGTCACCTTCCAGGTGGTGAACGGTAATTGGAATGTCAGCAAGAACAATAAGAACATTGTGGTCTATGTCAACGCCAAGAATCAGGCCGGCGAGGTTCTGGATTCTAAGCTGACTGCAAGCCAGATTCCTACCGTGGGTAGCGAACCTAACAGTGGTTACAAAGCTTCCGGTAACTGGGATAAGACTCCCTCTGATGGTCTGGCGATCAACGCAGACACTACCTTTACCTTTACTTACAGCAGAAGAAGCAGCAGCGGCGGTAATTCCCGGCCCTCTACGCCTACGGTTACCATCCCTGATGATGTGCCTACTGGTCTGAACGGGAAGGACCACTACGCTTATATCATTGGCTACGGCAACAACGACGTGCGGCCCCAGAACAATATTACCCGCGCCGAGGTGGCCACCATCTTCTTCCGCCTGCTGACCGACGAGACCCGCGAGGCCAACATGACCAAGAGCAATGGCTACAACGACGTGAAGGACGGCGACTGGTTCTGCTGCGCCGTGTCTACCCTGAGCAAGATGGGGATCATCAAGGGCTATGAGGACGGCTCCTTTAAGCCCAACGACCCCATCAGCCGCGCCGAGTTCGCCGCCATCGCCGCCCGCTTCGACCCCGACGGCGACAAGACCCCTGCGACCTTCGCCGACGTCACCAGCCACTGGGCCAAGGACGAGATCAGCATCGCCGCCAACCACGGCTGGATCAAGGGCTATTAAGCCCGACCAGAAGATCACCCGCGCCGAGACCATGACCCTCGTCAACCGCGTGCTCAACCGCCTGCCCGAAACCAAGGACGACCTGCACAAGGACATGAAGACCTGGGTCGACAACATGGACGAGACCGCTTGGTACTACCTGGCCGTCCAGGAAGCCACCAACAGCCACTACTTCAAGAACAAGACCGGCACCAAGTTCGAGCAGTGGACCGACCTGCGCGACACCCGCGACTGGAGCGAGCTGGAAAAGTGAGCCACAGCAGGGAACGCTGAGAACGAGAAGTACAACACTGAAATAAAAAAGAGACAGGCCGCGGCCTGTCTCTTTTTTGCGGGGTGGGTGGTCTGCGCTGGTACACTACGGAGTGCTTGCGCGGCGTGGCCCTCATCCGTCTGCTTCGCAGCCACCTTTGTTTAAGGATGATTTTACTGAATCAAACTGTCCCCCGGACAGTTTGACCCCAGGGGAAGGCTTTTTCGGGTGGTACCACTCTGCAAAGTTGTACTGCGTTGACAGAGCCTTCCCCTGGGGGGAAGGTGGGCCGGCGAAGCCGGGTCGGATGAGGGCCACCTAGCGATCGGAATCGGCCGTGCACGAAGGGAACACCGTACCTTACGGAACCACGAATTCGATCCTCCGGCGAAGCCGGATACCATGGCTCCCCTTCGTTGACCTTTCCCGTCTTGTCGCGTATAATGGGGGAAAAAGACGCAAATCAAGATTCAAATTCGGAGGGAATGCTTTTATGATCCGACTGGAATGTGACTACGCCGAGGGGGCACACCCCCGCGTGCTGCGGCGGCTGACGGATACGAACTTCGATCAGACCGTCGGATATGGAGAAGATACGTTTTGCGACAAAGCCCGCGCCCAGGTCCGAGCCTTGTGCGGGGGCGGGGAGGATCTGTCCGTCCACTTTTTGGTGGGCGGGACCCAGGTCAACACCACGGTGATCGCCGCGGCCCTGCGGCCCCACCAAGGCGTCATCGCCGCCCACACCGGGCACATCAACGTCCACGAGACGGGGGCCATCGAGTCCACCGGACACAAGGTTCTGCCCATCCCGTCGGAGGACGGGAAGCTCACGGCGGAGGCCATCCTGGCCCTGTGGCGAGCCCACTGGACCGACGCCACCCACGAGCACATGGTCCAGCCCGCCATGGTCTATCTCTCCCAGCCCACGGAGAACGGCACGCTCTACTCCCTGGAGGAGCTGGACGCGATCTGGCAGGTCTGCCAGAGCAAGGGGCTGATCTTGTATATCGACGGGGCGCGGCTGGGCTACGGCCTGATGAGCAAGGCCTGCGACATGACCCTGCCCGACCTGGCCATCCGCTGCGACGCCTTTACCATCGGCGGGACGAAACAGGGGCTGCTCTTCGGGGAGGCGCTGGTCATCCGCAACCGGGCCTTGAACCGGGACTTCCGCTACCTCATCAAGCAGCGCGGCGGCCTGCTGGCCAAGGGGCGGCTGCTGGGGGTGCAGTTCTCGGCCATTTTAGAGGAGGAGCTGTACTTCACCCTGTCCCGGCAGGCGGACGAGTTCGCCATGAAGATCCGCCGGGCCTTTGAGGCCAAGGGCTGCCCCATGCTCTACGATTCCTACACCAACCAGCAGTACCCCATCCTGCCCGACAAGCTGCTCCACGAGCTGGAGAGGGAGTTTGCCTTCGCCTTCTGGTGCAAGACCGACGAGACCCACACCGCCGTCCGCATCTGCACCAGCTGGGCCACCACGCAGAGGGCGGTGGACACCCTCTTGCGACGCCTGAAACAGTTCGCCTGAACACGCACGAAAGGAGACCGCCCATGAAACTTTACACCGTTGCCGACGAGAAGCGCACCCTGGTCTGCCGGGAGACTGCCCCCGGCACCTTGCAGGTCCTGCCCTACGCCACCATGAACGACCTGCTCACCGACGACCCCGCCCACCGGGAGACGATCCTGGCCCGGCAGGCAGGGGAGACCCTGGCCCTGGCCGAGGTGCGGGTCCTGGCCCCCATCCCCGCCCCCCGGCAGGACGTGATCTGCCTGGGCATGAACTACCAGAAGCACAAGACCGAGGCCGAGCAGTTCAACGCCGACGCCTTTACCCGGGAAAAGGGGAGCGCCGTCTATTTCTCCAAGCGGGCCACCCACTGCCCCGGCCCCGGCGACCCCATCCCTGGGCATTTTGACCTCGTGGATAGCCTGGACTATGAGACGGAGCTGGCCGTCGTCCTGGGGAAAGATGCGAAACACGTCCGGGAGGAAGACGCATACGACTACGTTTTCGGCTACACCATCGTCAACGACGTCTCCGCCCGGAACCTGCAGACCGGCCACAAGCAGTGGTACTTCGGCAAGGGCCTGGACGGCTTCACCCCCATGGGCCCCTGCCTCGTGACCCGCGACGAATTTTCCCAGCCCCCCGCCCAGGCCATCCGCACCTGGATCAACGGCGAGCTGCGGCAGGACGCCGTGACCGACGAGCTGATCTTTTCCATCGCCCACGTCATCGCAGAGCTTTCCCAGGGCATGACCCTCCAGGCCGGGACCATTATCGCCACCGGCACCCCGGCGGGGGTCGGCATGGGCTTCGATCCCCCCAAGTTTTTGAAAGCGGGGGACGTGGTCCGGTGTGAGATCGAGGGCATCGGCGTCTTAGAGAACACGGTCGAATAACTTTTTTCCACAAGAGAACCGCCCCGCCGCCTGGAACAAAAACCAGGCGGCGGGGCCGTTTTGCGTTTAGAGAAGAGAAATTTTAAGAAATTTCTCCAAGGTAGTTTATCCTAGCGAACCGACGGTAACGATGTGCATTGTATCATGAACTAGGTAGGAAGTAGGAAGGTATCTTCCATTAGAAACACGACCGTCAGCAATTTTAACAAAGCCAAGATAAGTCTTACTGGATTGATTTTGCAGATAAGTGTATGCATATCCAGTTACCGCATGATTTCCATAATATGAATGGTCATGTAAAATAATACAAATGGGCTTATAAGAATTAATTGCGTTTTTGACAAGCCTATATGTTATTGATGATTGCGTATTTACAGATACATTTATATTAAAGAGTGAAAATGATTCCTTTATGTAAGTGCTAACACTCGAATTAAGGGTACCACCATTATCTTTAAATTCGGCGTTTTTATAATACTCGTTTTTTAATCCAAGTTGAACAACAGGATTAAATATTCCAGAACCAGTTGATCCTGATTTTGATGTAACAGGGGTATATCCACGATAGTATCCAACTATTTCTATAAGGTTTGTAATTGCGACAGGTGCACAATGATTGGTATAACCATAATATAGCGACGTATATCTGAATTTACAGTTATTTTCAAATGGATTTTTCCACTCAGTAGCTACGTATGGACCTCCATAATGCTCGTTAGCCCACACAATGGGATCGCTAATTGGATAATCGGCTTGTGTCTGTGCAGAAGAGGTATTTCTGGATGCTTCTAAAGGTTCTGAAACATCTTTTTTAAGAAGAGTAGTTCCATCGATGGCTGTAACTAAATTGCTATCCTTGGCTGACTTAAAATAATTAAGATTACCGGTATAGATGATAACGTCATTAGCATCCAGATTGAAACTTTCATATACAGGCGTAGATTCATCAGAGAATTCTAGAATACCATTTTCTATATCAGGATAGGCTGAGACAACTACGTACCCATTGTCACTGCCATTAGTTTGTAGTTCAAAAGAATATGCAGAAATTTCGCCATCAGGTGCATACATTGTCTGCGAATTTACAATGCTGGTCTCTTCAGACCAAGTTATGTCAGGCATGGAGAGCATATCTTGGATGAAGTAACCTGCTATAATTTCGGCAACATTTTCGGGGATACTTGTAGAGGACGTTGTGGAAGATAGGGATGAGTCGTTGACTGCGCTTGCACTTACCGTTAGGAGACTTGTTACTAGAACAAGGGAGAGAAAGCATGATAGAAGTTTTCGTTTCATGGGAATCTCCTTTCTTACTGTAAGTTGACTTGGTAGGAACGATGAATGATAGGTGAGAGGGACTAGAATTTCTTATATTCTACTATAAAACCAATCAAAATACAAGAAAAACAAACAAAAATATTGAAAATAAATCAAAAAATAGTATAATGTGTAAAAACGAAAGGAGGGAGAAGAATGAAACGATGGAGTAGGATGCTTTTTCTCTCGATCTGTCTCATGTGTGTTCTCTGTGCCTGCATGGGACAAAAAGAAGATATATTGATCGGAGGAGAGGAAGATGCGACTGGAACCATCCAATCCATCGAAGAAGATGCTGTCTTCTTGCGGATCGATCAAATTGACCAGAGAAACGATCAGTTGAAGACAGGAGATGTGGTGGCGCTCAGAACATTGGAAATGAAAGAGCTTGATCCGGAAGAGTTTTCTTCCTTACAGGTAGGAGAGGTCCTGGACATCACCTATTTTAACATGAACGAAGAGAACGATATCCCGGTCCTGTATGTTTCCCGCTGGGAACTTCAAACACAATAAAGAAAGCCCAGTCTTCTGCGGTGTCGTAGAAGACTAGGCTTTTCTCAGAACAAAAAATAGGAAATCTCAGAAAGTTTTCCCCAATTCATAATATATTATTGGTTTTCTTCGTCAGCGACGGCGAAGGTGGTGAAGGGGGGCTTGCCGCGGGTACCCAGCAGGCGAACGCCGGAGCGGTAGAGGGTTTCGACCGTCTCCACCAAATTGGCGGTGATCTCCTCGCCGGGGGTGACGAGGGGGATGCCAGGGGGATAGGCCCAGATGTATTCCCCGCAGACCTTCCCGATGCCGTCGTACAGGAAGGTCAGGCCGCCGGGGGCCATGGCGGCCTCTTCCAGGGATATGCGGCGGGGCGGCAGCTCGTAGGCGGGCAGGGGTTCGGCGGGGGGTTCCTCGTTGGGACCGGCGGCCTCGTCCAGGGCCAGCAGGGCCTCGGCCAGACGGGTGGGCATGGTGTCGTCGGTGCCCAGGCCGGTCATGGCGACGGCGTAGTGATCCAGGGCCATTTCCAGCTCGATCTTGTACTCCTCCCGCAGGCGATTTTTTAACTCCACGCCGGTGAGGGCGCTGTTGCGGGTGGAGATGAGGATCTTGGCCGGGTCCAGGGCGAAGATGCCGGGGTAAGAGGCCCCTGCCTCGGCTCCGTGGCCCAGCAGACGCAGGTGCTTCAGGCCGCTGGCCAACCGGTCGAATTTGTCCAACCGGGCTTTCCAGGCGGAGAAGAGTTCCTCGCCCTGCTCCTCCAGCAGGCGGATGCACCCGTCCATGGAGGCCATGAGCAGGTAAGAGGGGCTGCTGGACTGGAAGATGCCCGCCTGCCGGACGACCTGGGGCAGGGACAGCCGCGCCCCCGTGGCGTGGAGGAGGGCGGTCTGGGTCAGGCTGGGGAGCATCTTGTGCAGGCTGGCCACGGCCAGGTCCGCCCCCTGGCCCATGGCGCTGGGGGGGAAGGCGGGGTGGAGGCCCAGATGGGCCCCGTGGGCCTCGTCGACCAGGACGGGGATGCCCTTTTCATGGGCGATGGCGCAGATCCCGGCGGTGTCGCTGAGGATGCCGTCGTAGGTGGGGCTGGGGTAGACAATGAGCTTCACGTCCGGGTGCTGCGCCAGGGCGTCGGCCACTTGCTCCGGGGAGATGGACCCAGCCAGGCCGAAGGTCGGCTCGGTGGCGGGGGTCAGAAAGACCGGGTCCAGGCCGCAAAGCTCCATGGCGTGGTAAATGGCCTTGTGGCAGTGGCGGGCGACTAAGATCTTGTTGCCCCGGCGGGTGGTGCCGCGCATGGCGGCCAGCAGGCCGCCGGTGCTGCCGTTGACCAGCAGACAGCTCTTCCGGCTGCCCCAGAGGGCGGCGGCGCGGTCCATCATCTTCGCTAAGATGCCCTCAGGGGCGTGGAGATCGTCAAAGCCGGGCAATTCTGTGATGTCCCATTCCGCGCCCAGCTGGGCGAGGTAGGGGGCCAGGGCGGCGTTTTCCTTGTGGCCTGGCATGTGCAGGGAGAGATACCCCGCCTGGTGGTGGGCCTGTAACTGCTCCAGCAGGGAGGGGGTGGTTTGTTCTGACATGTGCATCCGACTCCTTTTATTATTATCCTATATATTAAAGTGTTTTCACAAGAAAGCAGACGCGGCAGGGGAGACCTGCGCGA
>ERZ506978.1005-NODE-1005-length-10591-cov-4.055429_pt1 | contig 10591 bp, 9 predicted proteins | sample MGYA00512888_ERZ506978 | MGnify/ENA metagenome assembly ERZ506978
TGAGCAATGCTGGCTATGGCTCGTTCCAGGGCTGCACTGCGCTGACCAACCTGACTGTTGATTCCAGCTCCACTGCCCTTGTTGTACAGGACGGCAGTCTTTATGAGAAAAATTCGGATGGCGTAAGCTATACGATGAACACCTACTCTCCCACTTCTACTGCGACTAGTTTTACTGTACCAGAAACTGTGAACAGTTTGCCTGTTACCGGCATCGGACGCATGACATTCCAGAACAACGCTTATCTTAGCAGTGTTACCGTTCCTGCGAATGTTGTGACGTTTGACTCTTCCTGCTTTGACGGCTGCTCTGTTTTGAAAAAGATTTCCCTGGGCACGACGGAGGTGCCTACCCTGAAATCCGGCTGCTTTACCAGCCTGCCCGCAGGCAGCGTGATCGAGGTTGCAAACGAGGACGTAAAGAACGCTTTTGAATCTACGGATAAGTACACCACCTACTACACCGCGGACAATACCACCGTTCAGGTCAAGGGCAGCGAACCTGAGGTGGAAGCCACGCCTGCTGCTTCCCTGACGGTCAAGGGCGCTGGCGTGAAGGACGGCTACTCCTACTACACAGTAAAGCTGGATAGCGCCGCCAATGTCAGCACCATGATCATCAACCTGTCCTTTGACGCTTCTCAGGTTTCCCAGGACGCACAGGTGACGGGAAAACCGGCCGCTTACACCAAGGTCAAAGACAAACGATTCACGTTGACTCCGAAGTGGAAGAAAGAGGACGGCAAGGTCAAGGTAAGCCTGATGCTTACGACCGACAACAAGGCTGTGACCTCGGAAGAAGCTTCCGACCTGCTTCTGCTGGCTCTGCCCGTTAAGACGGGTGTCACCGGAAACATTGCGATGACTGTGGACAGTGCAACGTGTGGCGGTGTGGTTTCTGGCACTACTACCGGGGGCACCGTTAGCGTGAATGGCTCCCCGGCCTCCAACCGCGTGACCAGCTATGACGTGTATAAAGACAGCAAGATCGACATTCTGGACATCACCGAGGCACAGCGCTTCTATCAGGCCACCAGCACCGGCAGCGACTGGGCTACTGCCCAGAAAGCCGACGTCAACGGCGACAACAAGGTCGACATCCAGGACCTGATCGACATTTTCCTGCAAATCAAGTTCTAAGCGAGGTACTCTATGATACGTTCTATGCAAAAACGACACCTGATGACGCTGCTTGCGCTCGTGCTGGCCCTGTTCGCGCTGGTGCTGCTGCACCCGACGGCGAGCGCCGCCGAGGACGAAGAGGAGCTGTCCGGCGCAAACATCCAGAACGGTGTGCTGCTCGGCTACTACGGCTCAGAGTCTGACATCACCCTGCCGAACACCGTGACCAGGATCAATGACGAGGCCCTCAAGGGCAACAAAAAGATCGTCAGCGTCACCATCCCGGGCAGCGTCAAGGACATTGGCAACAACGCCTTTCAGGGCTGCCCCAACCTGAAAGAGATCATCTTCACCAACCCGGACCGGAACAACAACAACCTCATCATCCGCGTCAGCGCCTTTCAGGACTGCCCCAACCTGACGACGTGCGAGATCCCCGCCCGCGCCTACCAGGTCGTCGGCAACATCTTCAAGGGCTGCACCAGCCTGAAAGAAGTGAAGGTCAACGCCAACAACCCCTATTATTTCACCCAGGACGGCGTGCTCTTCGGCCCCGCGCTGGTCAATTATCAGCCTCAGTATGAGGATGCCTATACCCTGCAATCCTATCCAGCTGGCCGCGAGGGTGCGTACACCATCCCCTCCTCCGTCAACGGTAAGACGATTGACCAGATCTGGACCAGTGGCTTTGAGGGCGCGGCCAGCCTGACGGACATCACCATCCCCGCCTCCATCGGGCGGCTGGGCACGGCGGCCTTTGAGAGCACCGGACTGACCCATGTCACCATCCCGGACACCGTCAAGCAGGTGGACCCCGCCGTTTTCCAGAACTGCACCAAGCTGGTGTCTGTCAAGCTCCCGGCTGGCCTCGCCGAGATCGACCAGTATATGTTCGCCAACTGCATCAGCCTGCAATATGTGGATATGCCGGATTCGATCACGAAGATCAACATCTATGCCTTCCACAACTGCACCAGCCTGACCTCCCTGGCTCTGCCCAAGGGGCTGACCTCTCTGTCCGTGGGCTGCTTTGAGAAGTGCTATAACTTGCAGCATGTGGTCGTGCCGCCCTCCGTCATCAACTTCCCCAAGGATGATGATGTGGGCGTCTACAATCCCTTCAAGTATTCCCCGGTGACGGTGTATGTCCAGAAGGGCTCGAGGGGGGACAGCTTCTTCAACAACAACCTGGAGGAATTGCTGGCTTCGGCAACGGCCTCCGGCGGTTCGCTGGCTGTGGTCACGCTAAACAGCGTGGCCGACCCCGCCGCCATTGAGGTTGAATCTCTGGAATTGATCGATGCGGGCCACAAGGTCAGCGTACAGGGGAAGTTCAAAATCGGCTCCTATCTGAACGTCCAGCCTCTGACCTCCGGCAGGGATTACAATGCGTTCGCCGCCAAGGCGAACGACAAGGCCTTCCAGGCCTATGACCTTTCCCTGCTGCCCAGCGGTACGACGGCGAACGGTCCCTTCACTCTGACCATTGGTCAGCCGGAGGGCTATGCCTCTTCTGCTACGCTGTATGGCGCAAACGCTTCCGCACTGACGACGGATTATGCGGACAACTGCTTTACAGCCTCTCTCTCCGCCCTTGGCCCGGTGGCACTCATCGATGTGAACGAAGCCACCGGCGGTACGGAGGTCACATCCGTTACGCTGAACAAAACGACCCTGAGCCTGGACGCCGGCAAGACCGGCAAGCTCACCGCCACGGTCCTGCCTGATTCGGCTGCGGACAAGTCCATCACCTGGTCCAGCAGCAAGACGGACGTGGCCTCCGTCAGCTCGAACGGCACCGTGACCGCGAAAAAGGCAGGCACGGCAGTGATCACCGCCACGGCCACCAACGGCAAGAGAGCCTCCTGCACCGTGACCGTCACCGGCGGCACGACAGACCCCGATCCCGGCCAGCCGGAGGCTGTCGTTTCCGCAGACGTGGCCCTGCGCAATGCGGGCCTGGCCGATCGTAACCCCAGCTTCCGTCTGGCGCTGAAACATGCGAAAAACGTGACCACCGTCAGCGTGCGCTTTACCGTTGATGCCAGCACCGTATCCGTCACCGGTCTGAACGGCTTCCAAGTCTTGGGTCAGCCCAAGGGCAGCGTGGCAAACGGCAAGTACACCGGCGAGGTTATGCTGGCTTACCTGAGTAACGGCCGCACGGCATTCACCCAGACAGGGGAGACCGGCATTGCCTCTTTCGTGACGAATGGCGACACGCCGACTCTCAAGATCACTGACGTGACGCTCTCCGGCTGGGACAGCAACGGCAAGGCCATCTTTGGCACCACCGGTTCCATTGACCCGAATGAGGTCAAGTTCGTCGCCACGACGTATGACCTGAACGGCGACGGCAAGGTCGACCAGCTGGACATCACCGTGGCGCAGGCAGCCTACCAGGCCCGCTCCACCGAAAGAGACTGGAACACGCCGGGCACCAACGGCGTGGCCCCCTCGGCCTGCGACGTCACCGGCGACGGTGTGGTAGACATTCAGGATCTCATCGCCATTTATCTGAACTTTACTGTGTAATCAAAACGGATCAAGCAGGGTGTGCCCGCCGCGGCGGGCACACCCGCCCACAGGAGGATGTATGAAAACCAAGATAAGATGTTTGCTCTGCGCGATGCTCTGCGTGTGCCTGGGCCTGCCGACGGCCTTTGCTGCCACGATCACGTCGTCCGTGACGCAGATCTTCCTGCCCAAGGGCGAGACCAAGGCCAGCTTTGACGTGATCCTCACCGTAGACAAGGACTTTGCCGGGGCGGAGTTCGGCCTCAAGCCTTCCGCCGACGATGTGACGCTGGTGTCGCTGACGATGCTCGGCGAGATCGGCGACAGCAGCCCCGTCCAGGCGGACAGGAACGGGATCCACTACTTCGGCTTCTTCACCGGCAGCAACGCTTACAAGCCCGGCAGATACAAGGTTGCCCGGCTGACCTATACCTACACCGGCTCCGCCGCCCGCACTGTGACCCTGGCCAGCTCCAAGATCGTCACGGTGAACGAGAACGAAAAAACCACCGAGGGCGATACCTCTTCCCAGCCCTTCACCGTCACCATCACCCGCGCCGGAACGACCACGGACGGCGGGACCGGCGGCGCGGGTGGCGGTGGGATCGGTGGCGGCGGGGGAGGGACCGTGACCCCTGCTCCCGGCGGCGCCACGCAGAACCCCTTTGTGGACGTGAAGCAGGGGGATTATTACTACGACGCGGTCCAGTGGGCCGTAGGCAAGAAGATCACTTCTGGCACCTCGGCCACTACCTTTACGCCTGACGGCATCTGCACCCGCGCCCAGACGGTCACCTTCCTCTGGCGCTCTCAGGGCAGCCCCAAGGCGGCCGGTGCGGAAAACCCCTTCACCGACGTATCCAAGGATGCCTATTATTACGACGCCGTCCTCTGGGCCGTGGAGCAGGGCATCACCAACGGAACCAGCGCGACCACTTTCAGCCCCGACGCTACCGTGACCCGCGGGCAGACAGCGGCCTTCCTCTGGCGGGTAGCCAAGCAGCCCCAGGTAGACCAGACAGCGAACCCCTTCGCCGACGTGACACAGGACGCCTATTACTACAACGCCGTCCTCTGGGCTGTGGCAAAGGAGATCACCAACGGTACCTCCTCCACGACTTTTTCTCCAGACCAGGGCTGTACTCGCGCCCAGATTGTCACCTTCCTTTGGCGAACCAATTCCAATTAACACACAAGGGATGCACTGCAGCTATATCGTTCAGACGATCGAAGAGGACTTGACCTATGACTATCTGCACTCATCCGAAGATAACCTATGGAGTATCCTGCGAGGAAATCCAATGAAGTATTTATAAAACTGTATATAAAAAGCATCAAGTATACAAAAAACGACACTGTTTGAAATAGTGTCGTTTTTTGCATTTCTAAACTAGGCCATGAGTGCCAATTAGGGGATCAAGCGGAAATTGCTGATCGTCATAGCAGCGATTCTGACTTGCATACGATTGAAGCAATGCAGCTTCAAAGGAGGCACTAACTATGACCATCACGCATACATATCGAGGCTCATGGGAGCCCAATCTTGATCGTCAAAAGAGTCGAATGGCAGCCTGTCATCGGCGTTGTTTGCTGCGGCTTCTCCAACTTCGAGCGGCCGAGACGCGGGCGGCGTGAGGTGGATTTATGGATGCCATTTACGCACGCCAGAGCGTGGAGAAGCTAGACAGCCTGTCTATTGAGGCGCAGATCGACCTCTGCCGAAAACTGTCCAGTGGGGAGGTACTGGTCTTTGAGGACCGCGGTTTCTCCGGAAAAAATACGAACCGTCCCGGCTTTCAATCGTTGATGGAAGGGGTTCAGAATGGAACAATCCAGCGCATTTTTGTCTACCGTTTGGACCGCTTCAGTCGCTCGATTGCGGACTTCGGCCGCGTGTGGGAGGTGCTGGAGAAGCACAGTGTTGCATTCGTTTCTGTGACAGAACAGTTCGACACTGGCTCCCCCATGGGGCGGGCGATGCTGAACATCATTATGACGTTTGCCCAGCTGGAGCGGGAGACGACTGCACAGCGGGTGAAGGATAACTACCACCATCGATTTTCTCTGGGGGCTTGGCCGGGCGGTCCGGCCCCCTACGGGTTTACGCTGGGGAAATGTGCAGGGCCACAGGGTGGGCAGGCCTCCACTTTGATCGTCAACGAAAAGGCGGACATTGTGCAAGAGATTTTTACACGTTACCGGGAGCCGGGCTTATCGCTGCGAGCCTTGGCTAGGGAACTGACGGAGCGAGGCATCCCTGGGCCGCGACGTGTGGCTTGGGACAATGTAACAATCTCTCGCATGCTCCACAGCCCGCTTTATGTGAAGGCCAGCCCGGAGATTTATTGGTGGTACATGAGCAAGGGCGTGCAGCCCCAGCAGGAGATCGAAGCCTTCGATGGGGAACACGCCTGCAATGTGATCTGTCGGAGAGACCGGGCGAAGGGTATGTATTCTTCTGCGGAGCATCAGTTGCTTACCGTCTCGAATCACCTCGGCTTCATTGCGCCAGAGCTCTGGTTGGAGGTTCAGCAAAAGCTGGAAAAGAACCCGCAGATCCAGCGGAGCAACGCGGGAAAATACACCTGGCTTACGGGCCTGATGAAGTGCGCACGCTGCGGGTATTCCATCAAGGTGAACTACCGAAAGGCAGAGAATCGGTATGTCCTCCTCTGCTCCGGCCGCTCTAATTTTGCGTCCTGCGATGCGTCGATCCAGATCGACCTTCGGGAGCTGGAGCGGGCGGTGCAGCAGGAGGTGGAACGGGTTCTTGCGGCGTGTCCGGAGGAACCGGTGGCCGCGGCGGACAGTCAAGTGTCCAAGGATATTTTGGCTGTGGAGGAGAAGATCCAGCGCTTGGTATCGGCCTTGGCCGAGAGCAGTGCCATCTCAGCTTCCTACATATCCCAAGAGATCGAACGCCTTCACAAGGAACGAGAGCGGCTGGCAGCCCAGGCTGCGCAGCAGAACAAGAAAACGGAGCGGATCGACTTTTCTTCCTTGTCCTTTGCAGAGAAGAAAGTAGTTGCCGCCGAGTTCATCCAACGGATCGAACTGGACGGCGAGAATGTGAACATTTGCTGGAATTTTTAAAGCCCCACACAGACCGGGTTTTATGGATCTGCGTGGGGCTTTCTGCATCATTGGGAGGGTGGGTGGAACATGATGCAAACTCTTTTTTGATTATATCTTTTTAAGACAACTTAACATTAAGGTAAGGGTTCCCTTGGGAAGGAGTAAAACTCCTTCCCCTTGCGACATCTATGGGAGCCTGAAGTACAATATTAAGGAGAAAATGAGGAGGTTCATGACGTATTATGGCATTTTTTAAAGTCGTAAGCAATAATGCGGAAGGCCAGGGGCCCAAATATCACGATGACAACGCGATTCGTGATGTTCTGGGATATGTGCTGGCTGAGAAAAAATGTCCGAGCGGATGCAAATGTACTTATTTTTTAATGGGTATTTTTTCCCATGGATCAGAGAAAGGAACTTACCGACTTTTGTATCAGATGGAAGTTGATCATTCAAAAGAACGAGCATACCGCCTCGGACTTGATGCGCTAGAATCTCGGCTTCTCGACCCTGTTGAAGGATGCGAATGGCAGAACCAGCTTCTTTGCACTTTTGACGGAAGAGTTGAAGGAAGAAACGGCGAACTGCTTTTACATTTTTCTTTGTAAAAACAACAGCTAGGGATGGATATTTTGGAACTGGGGCAACGATTTTGGCGAGCAATTGGGCGAAGTCATCCAAAGCCTTCACCTTCCCACCAGTAATGCGGTAGAGAACCTCTAAAAAATCTGTATTTTGTTGTAGAATAGAACAATGAAAGGGAGCGAGCGAAAGAAATTTTACAGAATGAGGAGTGTGTGTCATTTCCTTGCATTCTTCTAGCAGTAGTTTCTTACTTTTAATAGAATAACAAAGCGTATAATAAAATGCGTTTATATGAATATTCATCAAGGAATGATAACTGCTTGGAGCGGGACGGGAGTTTATCTGTGGTTGCAGATGTTGCAGACGTTCTAATGTATAAATGTTAGTGGAAAAGTTGTAGGGACAGCCTTTGCACTTGTGGCTTTTCTTTCGAGGAGAGCGCTTTCTCCGAGAACGAGGGGGAATCAATCGATTCATACAGATTAGCTGGTTGACAATCCCATTCTCTGTCCGTACACCTACGTCCGATGAATATTGTCAAGGCGGTTTTTCAAATGAAACTGTAAACACTTTGCGAACGAGCCGGATTTGCAAGGATTTTTAGGCAAAACAAACTTGAAATCAGGCAGGGAAAATCAATGCTTGCCGGATTCATATAGAAAGATGCCATCAAATTCAAACTTGCAGCTTACCCGGCCGAAAACACAAAACACCCCGCACCATGCGTCCTGTAAACGCACGGTGCGGGGTGTTCGTTCTGTTATGCGGCTCTCGTCAGATACACGATCCCGGCGGCTAAATCCACGCGGTCAACGTCATATTCTGCGTTGTAGATGGTATTGGACAGCGGTCTGTCCTGCGCCGGATACCAATAGGAAGCATACTTGTACGCCGACTTACAAAGCGGCTTTCCGGTCAGCTCCTCCACCTTGGAAAACGGCAGCGCAATCGCTTCGTCCGTCTGCGCGGAGAGGTAGTTTCCAATGGGCGCAAAGCTGGAATTACAGGCAACATGAAGCGTTTTCAGGGCTTCCTGCGCGGCTTCCGTTTCTTCCTCCGGCAGCGTCACCTTGCTGATGAAATTGAAGTAAATCTCGATCTGTTGGTCGTACTGATAGCGGTTGATCTTCTTGCGCTCGTAGACAATCACCCTGTCGATAAACTCATTGAGCATGGGCGTTGTCAGCTCGGTGCGGAGAGCTTTGCGTGCCGCTTCTCCGGCAAACGTCCGAGGGCGTAGTCCTCATAGAGCTTTTGCAGCAGCGTGTCCAGCTCGTTTGTGCGGCGCATGATACGGTCAAGCTCCGTTGGCTGCGTCCCCGCTTCTTTTTTTGCTTATTTCTCGTCCTCGTTGGGCTTGTCCGCTTCCGCCACGCCCTGGATCACATCCGTCACCACGGCGTTAAGCTGGGCGGCGTTCTGCGCTGTGACGGCGGGCCGCCCGGTGTCCGCTTCGATGGCACGCCGTGCGTCTCCCGCCACCTTGCCGCCGCGCCGGGCAACGATCCGGCTTTCCTCAAAGCCCTCCGGCTGGTGGGCCTTAGAAAGCTCCGTGGTCGTGGTTTCGGCCAGCATGTTCAGCACGATCTCCAATGTGCTCATGTTGTCCCGGAGGTTTTCCTTTTTGAGACCTTTCAGGTTTTTGTATTGCCGGGTGGTCATGCCGGACCAGGCCTTTGTGATCTCGTCGGTGAGGATGGCGTATTCCCGGCCCTGCTCCACGCCCCGCGCCTGCCATTCGGCGGTGAGCTCGTTGCGGACGCGGATAGAGAGGATGCGCTGGTGGATCCAGTCGGCATCATAGCCCTTCTTCTGGTAGGTCTCCAGTGCCCGGTCGATGGCCTGCTCCGGGTCGATGGTCTCCTCGATGCGCTCACGACCAATCTGTGCCAACCAACGCTTGAACGGTTCTGCCTTCGGCGAGGGGATGGACTGGATGATGCGCAGGATGCCCTCGGTATTGGCGGCCTGCACCTTTCTCTGCTTGCCGTCTGCGGCGAGCATTTGAACCGGGGTACAAATTGTACCCCAGTTGGCCGACAACTGCGGATCACGGGCGCGCATCTTCTTGATGTACTGCTTGGGGTCAGTGCTTTCCGACAGGACCGCAACAACATCCTGCACGGAGAAATACCATTCTTCCTTTTCCTCGTCCCATGCGGTGCGGATCTTTCTATCTTCAAAAAGCTGGATGGAGTTATTTTCGTCCATGGGCTTTTCCCTCCTTCGATGGGCTATTCCCATTCTACCATGAAATGATGATTTTTTCTATCAGGGAACGCGATTTTGCGGCAGCAGCAGTCGTAGGCGCTGTGGGACTGTGGGCAAACGGCCAAGCCGGGCGGAGCTGTGGGAAAGCGGTTTGCTGTCCTGTGGGAAAGGCCTGTCCTTTTCCATTAGGCGGTGAATGGATTTTCCATCGGCAAAGCGGCCGTTTTCCACATTTCCATAGCGCGGGCCTAATTCTCGGTGATGATACACGCACCGCCTGCCGTCAGCAGGCAGTACAGCAGCGCGGCCGACGCCACCGGCAGGATGGTCTTGCGGAAAAAGTCTTTTAAGGCCTCGCCTCTTGTCATGGGGTTCGCCTCCTTCAAAATCGTTTGCATCTTCATTATATCTGACGTTTCGGCAAAAGCCCAGGGGAAAACGCAGATCGCGGCAAAAAGTTTGTCCCAGGGGTCATTCCAGCTCCATATCCTTCTGCCGTGCCGGCGCCTGCCGGGGCGGGAACAGGAACTCCTCCACATTCCGGCGCACGGCGGCGTAGTCCTGCTCCTCCCGCCGTGCCTTCTGACGCTCGGCGGTCAGCGCCGCCCTCCGGGCGGTGAGCGCGTCCATTTCGGTCTGCATCCGCTCCGCGGACGGCAGGGGTACGGCGCCCAGACGCTTGCACTCCCTGGCGGCGGCCTCAAAGAGAATGATCTCCCGCTCATAGCCCCGCAGGAACTTCTCCTTGTCCTTCGACGCCTGATAGCGGTCATAGATGGGCTTGAGCTGACGGTAGGCGGCGACGTGCTTTATTTTCAGCGTCAGCTCCTCGATCCGCGCCCCGGTCTCCCGCGTTGATCCGCTTGGCGATCTGATTGATGTTCCGGCCGATGGCGGACAGGGCGGCGTTCATCCGCTTGATATCCGTGGTGTCAAGCTGGATGATATACCCGTCTATCGCCATCTTCCGCAGATACGCGCCGTACCGCCGTGTGGGGAGCTGCGCCATCTTTTCATCTATGAGCCGCTTTTTCACCTCACGAAATGCTGGCCTGCACAGCCGTTTGCTATGCAGCGCGTCT
>ERZ506978.1011-NODE-1011-length-10565-cov-3.509134_pt1 | contig 10565 bp, 11 predicted proteins | sample MGYA00512888_ERZ506978 | MGnify/ENA metagenome assembly ERZ506978
GCCCAGCTGAGCTGCCATCTTCACCGCCGCCTGGATGTGGGTGATGTGGGAGTGTACGCCGCCATCGGACAGCAAGCCCATGATGTGGACAGCCGTCCCCTGATCTTTGGCGGCCAGCATAGCCTTCTGGTAGGCCGGATTCTGGAAGAAGGTGCCCTGGTCGATGTCCCGGGAGATCTTGGGCAGATCCTGATAGACCACACGGCCTGCGCCAATATTGGTGTGCCCCACCTCGCTGTTGCCCATTTGCCCTGCTGGCAGACCTACATCAATGCCGGAAGCAGAGAGCTTGCTGGTGGGATTTTCGGCAAAGAGCTTATCCAGGACGGGAGTGGGGGCAGACTTGATTGCATTGCCCAGTTCTTCATCCCGCAGTCCGAAGCCGTCCATGATAATCAATGTTGTCGGTGTTTTCATGTGGAACCTCTCTCTCAACGCCAGCACAGCCGCTGAACGCAGCTTATGCCGGTTGACTCAAGTGTATTCAGAACAAATACGGATCGGGCGGGGGAAAGACCCTGCCCGATGCTGCGATGGCAGCCAGCCAGGGGGTTATTCCTGGTTGGCTGCGTTGATGATCTCGGTAAACTTCTTGGGCACCAGGGAGGCGCCGCCGATGAGACCGCCGTCCACGTCCGGCTGTGCCAGCAGGTCATGAGCGTTGTTCTCATTCATGGAGCCGCCGTACAGAATGGTCACGCTCCGTGCCACCCGTGCGCCGTACAGCTTGCGGATCACCGTGCGGATCTCCTCGCAGACTTCATTGGCCTGCTCTGCCGTTGCGGTGTCACCGGTGCCGATGGCCCACAGGGGTTCGTATGCAATGACCACATGCCGGATCTTTTCGGCAGGGATGCCAGACAAAGCGGTTTTCACTTGCAGGTCGATGACCTCTTTGGTCACGCCCAGCTCCCGCTGGTCCTGGTCCTCGCCCACGCAGAGAATGGGGCGGAGCCCGGCGCTGAGGGCGGCGTGGACTTTTTGATTGATGATGTGGTCCGTCTCGCCGAAGAGGGCGCGGCGTTCGCTGTGGCCGATGATGACGTATTTCACGTCTAAGTCTGCCAGCATCCCGGCAGAGATCTCGCCGGTAAAGGGGCCGCTGCTCTCCCAATGGAGGTTCTGGGCTCCCACGGCTACGCGGCTGTCTTTCAGAAGTTTTACGGCAGCGGGGATGTCCACATAGGGCACGCACAGGACGATGCTGCACCGCTTGGCCCGAGGCAGGGCACCCTTCAGGCGCTCGGCAAAGGCCTTGGCCTCGGTGGCGGTCTTGTGCATTTTCCAGTTGCCGGCGATGATGGTCTTGCGATACTTTCTGTTCATTGGCTCCCCTTTCCCGTCAGTCAGTCCTTGTCAGCCAGGCAGGCGATGCCGGGCAGGACCAGACCCTCCAGGAACTCCAGGGAAGCGCCGCCGCCGGTGGAGATGTGAGAGAGCTTGTCGGCAAAACCGCTCTTCTCCACGGCAGAGGAAGAGGCGCCGCCGCCCACGATGGTCACGGCGTCCTTCTGGTCGGCCATGGCCTTGGCGACTGCATTGGTGCCGTTGGCGAAGGCGGGGAACTCAAACACGCCCATGGGGCCGTTCCAGATGACAGTGCCTGCCCCGGCGATGGCGCCGGTGAAGTCTTCAATGGTCTTGGGGCCGATGTCCATGCCCATGAGGTCGTGCGGGAAAGCCGCGGCGTCCACCAGGATCGGATCGGCGTCGGCGGAGAACTCCTTGGCAGCCAGGTTGTCCTGGGGCAGCAGGAGCTTCACGCCCATCTCCTGGGCCTTGGCGATCATGTCCTTGGCGTAGCCGACGTGGTTGGCGTCCAGCAGGGAGGTGCCGATGTCCCGGCCCAGGGCAGCCTGGAAGGTATAGGCCATGCCGCCGCCGATCAGGATCGTGTCGGCCTTTTGTAGCAGGTTGTTGATCACGCCGATCTTGTCGGAGACCTTGGAACCGCCCAGAATGGCGACCAGGGGACGCTTGGGGTCATCCAGGGCTTTGCCCATGAACTCCAGCTCCTTCTCCACCAGCAGCCCGGCGACGGAGGGCAGGTAGTGGGATACGCCCTCGGTGGAGGCGTGGGCGCGGTGGGCAGCGCCAAAGGCGTCGAAGACGAAGATGTCGGCCAGGGAAGCCAGCTCCTTGGCAAATTCGGGGTCGTTCTTCTCCTCTTCGAGGCGGAAGCGCAGGTTCTCCACCAGCACGACCTGGCCGGGCTGGAGGGCAGCGCACTTGGCCTTGGTGTCGGGGCCGAGCACGTCCTCGGTCAGGGGCACGGGCATCTCCAATAACTCCTCCAGATGGTCCCGCGCGGAGAAGAGAGACAGCTCCTTCTTCCACTCGCCGTGGGGCCGGCCCATGTGGGACAGCAGGATCACGGCGGCGTTGTGGTCCAGCAGGTAGCGGATGGTGGGCAAGGTGGAGACGATACGGGTGTCGTCATGGATCACGCCCGTGGCCTTATCATGGGGAACGTTGAAGTCACAGCGCAGGAGGATCTTTTTTCCGGACACGTCAATGTCGCGGATGGTCTTCTTATCATAATTCATCGGAATAATGCCCCTTCTTTTCATATTTTATAGATAACTGCTTGTGCTCGGTCCGACAGACGGTGCGTCCGGACGGGGAATGGCCTGGTTACTCCGACCCGGTCATTCTGCGCCCTGCAAGAGAGCGGGCGGCGTCTGCCCCATTTCTCCTTCCCCTTGCAGCTGTAAAAAGTCCAGCTGACGAAGGGCCTCATAGGTAAACACTGCAACGGAGTTTGCCAGGTTCAGGCTGCGGGCTTCGGGCCGCATGGGCAGGCGCAGGCAGCGCTCCCGGTGCTGTTCCCGGAACCATTCCGGCAGGCCGGCGGTCTCCTTGCCAAAGAAGAGCCAGCAGCCGTCCCGGAACTTCGCCTGAGAATACGCCTGCGGCGCTTTCGTGGTGGCCAGCCACAGGTCCTGGATGTCATTGCGCTGAAACAGCTCGTCCAAATCATCATAGACCCGGAGATCGACCAGGTGCCAATAATCCAGCCCTGCCCGCTTCACGGCCCGGTCGCTGATGTCGAACCCCAAGGGGCGCACCAGATGCAGCCGACTGCCGGTGGCGGCGCAGGTCCGGGCAATGTTCCCGGTGTTCATCGGGATCTCTGGTTCCACCAAAACGATATTCAGCATGATATCCTTCGCCTCGCTCCTGACAAACTGTCGTTATGATACAGCTTGCATTTTACTGCAAGTGCGTGAAAAATTCAATATCTTCCCGTCAAAAGGTGAAAATTAAGCGGTTTCCTTAAAAAAAGGGGAGGGTTTCTGGTGATTTTAGCTTGTACCCACAAAACCCCTCCCACCTGAAAATGCAAGAATCCCTTCTTTTTTGGGAAAGTGACGGGAGGGAAAAGCGACAAAAATAAAAGTGGAGCAGGCAACAGAAACGTTACCTGCCCCGACCCTCTATGGATATTTGGCTTAGTGCTTAAACTCTATCTTAAGCGTAGGTTTATCGATCTCCTTATCGTGGTTGTTATTGATCTCTACAGAGAATTCAACAGAGTTGATTTCTTCTGGAGAAGTAATGTCATTCTCGTCTAAATACATACTCCACAGCTTGATGGGGACCACAGAAGAAGTGTTGTTTTTTACTTCGGTATAGTCCATCGATGCATCCATCATGTAACCGTTTATAGAGAAGGAGTCATACACATCATCCAGAACGATAGGATTTGCAGAATTATTTTCTACGAGGAGCAGGAGATAAAGGTCATCACTATACTCGGAATTGTCTTTGACGATTCCTTTGGAGATGATTCGTATATCGTTGTCGTTGTAGATTTCGTCGCCTTTGCTATCGAATTTAACCTTTGCATCTGGATTGGTTATCGTAAGATCGGTGGGTGTACTGATGTCGTTACCATCAGAGTTTTTGAAACTCATAGATAGAGAAACCGTGCCAACCTCTTTGATCCCATACTCTGTCAGCATGCCATTTGCCATATCAGAAAGGGAAAGTGTGGCAATGCAAGTCTTCCCAGGGTTGATCATGTCAATGCTCCAAGTCCCACTATAGACCCCTAAGCCATTGACAGAGACCTGACTGGTTGTGACATCCACTGTCTCATTAGAGCCATTGACGATCTCAAGCAGGAGAACGGTCTCATCATCTTTATTGACACAAAGTGCCGAGGAAACGATGGAAATCCCATTTTGGTCATACAAGGCATCATCGGAAAAGTAAGAGACCGAATAAGCAAACGCATTCTGCAAGGCTTTGCTTGTGATCATTTCTCTGTAGTAGGGAGTGTCGTAGTTGTGTGTATCTGCAAGGCTCGTTTTCAGCGGGCAAGGACCGGTGTAAATTTTGTTGTAATCATCATCTGTGATGGTAAAGCCAAGTTCAATATCGGAGAGCTCAAAAATACCGTAAACCATGAGGGCGTCATAACTCAAAGTAATGGTATCATTGGCTTTTTTGCCGGCGGTCACATCACAATTCAGATATCCATCAGGGATCATATAGCCGTTCACAGAGTTACAACTATACCCTAGCGTGCAGGCGGTAAAGGATAGATCCTTATTAGAGTTATTTTCAATGTCCAGGTTAATATCTACAGATGTGCTGTTATAACTCAGGCCCGTTGCTGTGATGCGAACGTCTTGCGCGTCGTAAAGCACGGTCTCTTCGATCATTGCTGTTTTTTGAAACTCCTGTAAAGTCGCAGAGTTTCCAGTGCTTACAGTTTGGGAGGATGCTTCTGGAGAACTGGTAGTGCAGGAGGCAAGGGACACAAGCAGTGACAGGAAGAGTACAGTGGACAGTATCTTTTTCATAGTTACATCTCCTCGTTTTATGAAAGGGCGGCGGCGGTCAACTTTTGGTTGACTCTGGTCACTACTTCGAGGTAGTAAGCAGAATCCGCGGCGGACATCGTGTCAGAATCATAACGATCGAGTTTTTCGGTGAAGCTGGCATACTTCGCCAGCATCATAGTGTAGTCAGCTAACATGGCTGCTGTATTCGAGGAGTTTTCATACTTTTGCATGAACTCGATATACTTGTCCATAAACTCTTCGTACTCATCTAGGAACGCTTTCAGGTCAGGGTCCACACCTGTGCTGTCATCAGTCGCAGAAGAATCGGTTTTCTCTTCTTTTGTTCCTTCTGCGGGTTTTGTTTCTTCAGTGGTCTCTTTTGACTCAGATGAAGGATCCGAAGACGCAGCGGGAGCAGGCTCTTCCGGTTCATCTTTCTCATAGGGAGCACGGATGTAGAGATACATTGTATCCTGGCGTTTATAAGCGATCTCCACGTAGTATCCGTCTTCGTTTTCAGCGTGGTACGATGTGTCTGCATTGGTGTAGTCTACGTTGAAACCGGCGTCACTGACTTTATCTACATAGGATTGGTAATCGTTTTTGGAGGTTTTTCCAATATATACGATGAACTGATTGGAGGAGTCTGTCTCGATTTTTCCATACGTAGAAGCGGGCTTCGGAAGCATTGTGGCCAGTCCCTTACTCGGCCACGAGAAATTAGCCATTTGAATTGGAGCTGACAGGGATATAGATATGGAGTGGTTGTAGTCGTGATAGGAGACATACAACTCATAGCCTTCGCTGTCATACGCGTGGTAATGGTCAGAACTCTTTTCGTTTTCCTCAGTGAAGCCCTTTTTCTGACACTTTGTTACGTATTTTTCGTATTTACTTTGATCGACTTTCTCCAAGTCAGCAGAGAAAGCTTTCTCCGTATTATAGTGAACCTTTCCGTACTTTGTGTTTGGATCAGGCAATTTCTCAGCCACTCCGCTAGTTGGCCAGTCCAATTTTTCTAGCTTGTCATTGTTTGCACACATAACGAAGGGGACGATTAGGACGAGGGCGATGACGGCGAAAAGGGTATGAAGAAATTTCTTCTTCTCTTTCAAAATCTCCATTCCCATCAGCCAAGAGGATGCAAACAGCACCACCTGGAGCAATGCGATGATTCCGCGTAGCATGTGCCCACCTTTGAACGATGTGAGCATTACGATCAGGCAGAGGATCGTACCCACGATGCAGAGCTTCGCGAATTTACTTTTCTTAAAACTCGGTTGCTGGGGGTATACTTCTTTGCACATAGCTTTGTTCCTTTCTCTGGTATTCTCTTTATTTAGAGTGCGTGCTTATCTCCTTTCTGAAAATATTTAGATAAAGTATAACATGGAATACTTTGTACTACTGTCTACTATCGCAGACAATAGTCACTCATTTCTCCTATAAGCTAAAAACAAAAATAGGGAGAAATGATGGTATGCAGTTTGACAATTCGGTAGTCGGGAAAACGATTCGGGCTTTGCGGAAAGAGAAGGGATTATCTCAGGACGTGTTGAGTGGGTTGGCTGGTATCGCACGCACCCACCTGACGATGATCGAGAATGGAAGCAAACAGGCCAATTTCGAGACGCTTTGGCGTCTCGCAACGGCGCTGGGGCTGCGGCCGAGTGAGTTGGTGGCGCAGATCGAGCGGAGGATAGAAGCGTCGGAAAATCATTGACCGTTTTCGGTTATTCTAGTATACACCGTTTCTGGTTACTATTCAAGTGGAAAGTGAGGCTTGAATAGTATGATTTCTTATGACGGGCTTTGGAAGGTGATGAAGGAGCGGGGGATCTCACAATATGCTCTCATTAACCAGTATGGCATCAGCCCCGCCCAGCTGACCCGCCTGCGGCACAACGAAGGGGTCAACACCCACACGATTGATATGTTTTGCAGGATACTGGACTGTGAGGTGGGGGAGATCATGCGGTATGTTCGGGAAGAGGAAACGGAATAGTTTATATTGTATTGAAATGAGTCATTCGGAGGAGTGGCTCATCTTTTTTACATAAGGTAAAAGTTATAGCCACCGGTCAAACCGGTGGCTATAACTCACAAAACATTGTTTTATTTTAGGTGCGTTTGAATCCAGGTCAACAGCGCTTCTTCATCAGCTTTTCCGTCTGCGATTGCAATGAACATATCTGCCAGTTCTCCCTGACGTAATGAAAGCGGATACCCATTCCATGTTAAGAGAAGCTGTGTCATCATGGCTCCGATCCGTTTATTTCCATCTAGAAAGGCATGGTTGGCAGCAAGGCCATATCCCAGGCGAGCAATTTTTTCAAGATCAGATGGAAAAAAGTCTTGCCCGGCAAAAGATTGAAAGGGAGCGGCAACCGCTGCTTCTAGGCCAGCACGGTCACGAAGCCCATCAATACCACCTGTGGAGTGAATGATCTTGCTATGAATCAAGATCACATCTTCGGATTTGATCCAAATCATTCCGCCATCCTCTGATAGTCGGCGGCAAATTCAGAAAGCAAGGCATCTGTATCGGCCAACATTTTTTCTTGTGGTATGGTGTTTGCGGGTTCTTGGATCGTGACAGAAAACGGCATACCGTTCGCACGAACAAAGGCATTGGCAAAAATGTTGAACGCTGTGGAAGTCGTCATTCCAAGCTGTGCACAAATAGCGGCCATTTGGGACTTTACTTCCGAATCCATTCGGAAGGTCATATTGGTATCCATGTCGGCACCTCCTAGCATGACAATTATAGTACATATTATGTGCAAAGTCAAACGCAGGATACGCATGATGAGAAGATATGTTGGCCTGAAGTAGAAAAAAGATATAACGGCGCTGGGGCTGCGGCCGAGTGAGCTGGTGGCGCAGATCGAGCGGAGGATAGAAGCGTCTGAAAATCATTGACCGTTTTCGGTTATTCTAGGATACACCGTTTCTGGTTACTATTCAAGTGGAAAGTGAGGCTTGAATAGTATGATTTCTTATGACGGGCTTTGGAAGGTGATGAAGGAGCGGGGGAGGGAAATCCCTGTGGGTCATTCTGAAAAAGTGAAAACAGATTCCTGTTTCTCTCTTGAGAAACCAACCTTCCCATGATACAATAACAAGGTTCCAGAAAACGACGGGGCTTGTTCTCCCTCAAAAATAAAGGAGTAGGATCAACTATGAAGTTAGGTATTGGAGTGGAGAACTTCGATAAAATAACTCTATATATTCCGATATATCTCGATTTTTGAGGAAAAATTAAACTTTTCTTAGGATGTAAGTTGATATAAATTCACATATCTCCCCGCCAAAAGGGTGAGTAAACGGTGAGTGAATAACATGAGTGCGAGCTGTGTAACATTGTTTAGAAGGCTGGTTTGCTGTGATGATCGGCAGGCCAGCTTTTTCTATGGAGCAGGGAAGGGAAATCCCTTGCGACCCTTGTTGCAGTATGATAAAATGAGACGGTCATAATAATATAAAAAAACAGAACCTTGGTTACGGATGGAGCCGAGGGATCTATCCGTAAGCGAGGTTGCCGCAGCCGTTAGGCTGCGAATATGCTTCTTCTGCTGAAGACAAAGTTAGGAGGGGTGCAGCTATGATGATGGAAGAAATTTTAGCCGGAGAATCCAAGAACGTAGAGTTCAAGGAACGGCTGCCAGGAAGAAGTATTCAATACATGAAGTCTGTGGTAGCCTTTGCCAATGGCAGCGGCGGCAAGATCATTTTCGGGATCGCAGACAAGACCAGAGAAGTCGTGGGCTTTGAGGAAGAAGATGCCTTTCGGACAATGGACGCCATTGCCAATGCGGTGTCTGATAGCTGCGAACCGGCTATTATCCCGGATATTACCTTACAAACAGTCGAGGATAAGACCATCATTGTGGTTGAAGTCCCTGAGGGAAGACAGCGGCCTTATTACATCAAATCGATGGGATGGAATGCCGGTGTCTACGTCCGAGTTGCCGGAACGACCCGCCAGGCCGATGAGTATATGATCAAAGAACTGATGTTTGAGGGGAGCAACCGCTACTTCGACCAGACCAGATGCCTTGGGTTAGAGATCACGGAGGCGGATATTGACGCACTTTGCAAAGCGATGAAAGCACAAGCAGTCAAGAATGCTCATAGCGACGAGCAGAGGGCAATGGTGAAGGACGTAGGCCGCCAGCAACTACTTTCCTGGGGTGTGATCATTGAGCGGGCGGGGAAAGTGTATCCCTCTAACGCCTACGCCATTTTGACCGGCTGTGGTGCGCTCCCGGTGGCGACGCAGTGCGGAGTTTTCAAAGGGACTACCAAGGAAATCTTTGTGGACCACCGGGAATACGAAGGACCGATCTGGGAGCAGATCGAGGAAGCCTATCAATTTGTTCTGCGGAACATTCATATGGGCGCTGTTTTTCAAGGCATCTATCGCCAGGATGTCTATGAGATTCCACCAGATGCGATTCGGGAGCTGATCATTAACGCGGCAGTGCACCGGAGTTACCTAGACCATGGAAATATACAGGTGGCCTTATACGAGGACCGGCTGGAGATCACGTCCCCCGGTAAGCTGCCTATGGGACAGAACTTGAAACGGATGAAGGAAGGGTATTCTCAGATTCGGAACGAAGCACTGGCACGTGCCTTCTCTTATATGAACCTGATTGAACACTGGGGAAGTGGTATTCCGCGTATCATCCGAAAGGTCCGGGAAGCTGGTTTGCGGGAGATGGAGTTCCTTGGTGGCGATGTGGATCTGAGGATCAACATTTATCGAGGCCAGGTTTCCGGCAATGTCAGTACGGGTAATGCCGATAAATTGCCGGAAGATTGCCGCAAAGTTGCCGTAAAATTGCCGGGAAATGAGCAAGAGCAGTCAATTTATCAGTTTGTCCTAGAGAATCATTCCATCACCACGTCGCAAGCGGCACAGCTTTTGGGTGTTAAACCACGAAGAGCAAGGATGATCCTTTCAAATATGGTAGAAAATCATTGGCTAGAAAAGATAGGTGCTTCTCGTAATATTTCTTATCGTATCAATGAATGAGTACTATTTGCGAAAATAAGGGATTAGATATAAATTTTTGCGAATTTTGAAATTATTGTGCCACTCGGAAAGCGCTTTACCGCTCTCCTCAAACTTCTGCAAAGACCATGGACAGAGATTTTCCGCTGCCCTGCGTATGCCAGAAGACCCCGCCCTTTCCGTCTGTCTCGGCTGCGTGCAGGGTGGATGCCACGCCCTTTTACGCCAGACTTGCCCCGAACTGCTCCAGCGTGTTTTCTGCGTCTCTGTCGGTGACAGGCTTATTCATCGCCTTTTCAATCAGATTGAGAAGACTCTTTGCTCTGTCAATGAAGTAGCCATTGAAGTTATCTGCCTTCAATTCCGAATAGTCGATAAAGTGCGATTCTACCCGTGCTTGCAGTTCATCCTCGGTCAGGCCATCAACCTTCTTTAGAATTGCTACCAGATACTCACTCGGCGCATTTCCGCCAATCGAGCGGTTAGTTGCTGGAAGAATCGGCGTCTTGTTAATGATGGAGTTATATCGTTCGCGCTTGATGCCCGTTTTCTTGCAATATACTTCCGGAAAGATGTGGTGAATGTCCGGCGACTCAAGCATACTGTTCACAATGTCAATCGTCGTGTTGTTCATAAAATCACGGCATTTCTCCTGGTAGAGAAGAGCCATAATTCCCTTATAAGCTGCGCTCAAGCGAGTTTGAAGAGTCAGAAGCCGCGTAGAAGAAAAGACTGCGCTGTTAATCGTGTGC
>ERZ506978.1025-NODE-1025-length-10437-cov-3.329416_pt1 | contig 10437 bp, 8 predicted proteins | sample MGYA00512888_ERZ506978 | MGnify/ENA metagenome assembly ERZ506978
ACCGGCTACTGTTTTGATATCCTCCGGCACCACATAGTCTCTTCCCCGGATCCATGCATACGCCTGAGATGCCCGAAGAAGCGCCATCGTTCCACGTGGACTCACACCGGACAGAATCTCTTTGTCTTTTCTTGTCGCCTGTACCAGATCTGCCATATACTCCAGCAGAAGTTCATGTACATGAACCTTCTTTACCTGCTCCCGTGCTGCCAGAATCTGATCTTTTTTACATACTGCCTGCAATGTTTCATACGGCTGATCCAGTATAAAACGCTTTAAAATTCCCACTTCTTCTTTCTTATCCGGCAGTCCCATCGACAGTTTCATAAAGAAACGATCCAGCTGTGCTTCCGGAAGGGGGAAAGTTCCTGTCGTTTCCAACGGGTTCTGGGTTGCAATAACAAAGAAAGGTTCTGCCAGTTTTCTTGTCACCCCGTCTACCGTCACCTGGCGTTCCTCCATACATTCCAGAAGACTTGCCTGAGTTCTCGGAGTCGCGCGGTTGATCTCATCTGCCAGAATAATATTGGCAAATACAGGACCCGGGCGAAACTGAAATTCACCTGCCTTCTGATTATAATAGTTCAGTCCGGTGATATCCGAAGGCAGAAGATCCGGTGTAAACTGAATACGTCCGAAATCAGCATCCAGTGATCTGGATAATGACTTCGCCAGCATCGTCTTTCCGGTTCCCGGTACATCTTCCAGAAGTACGTGTCCTCCCGCTGCCAGTGTAGTCAGTACCAGATCAATAGTCTCCTCTTTCCCGACCAGAACCTTTCCGATATTTTCTCTTAACGCCTGCACCCAGGCTCTTGACTGTTCCATGCAAAAAATCCTCCCATATAAAGTCTTCAGTCAGTATTTATCGGCATTTTGCCTGATATTTCTTCCTGTTTTTGTAACACTTTCGTCACTATTGAACGAATAGTTACATTATAACTTTATATGAGAGGACTTGCAAGTTATTTATGCCACACGGATCATACCGGAAATTTCTTTCACGGTAGACATTCCTTTTGCCACTGCCAGTGCATCTTTCAGATTCTTTTCTTTCACTTCATCTGTGATCACAACGATCTCTGCATACTGGTCTTTCTTTCTTCTCTGGATAACCTGTGCCAGACTGACACCACTGTTGCCGAACACGCTGGCGATATTTGCCAGGACACCCGGACGGTCTTCCACGAACATACGGATGAAGAATTTGCTGCTGATCTCGTTCATATGTTTAATCGGAAGGTTCTTATAGCAGGTACATCCGATTCTTCCACAGCAGTCATTCAGAATATTTCTTACGATATCAAAGACATCACCGACTACCGCACTCGCTGTAGGCAGTTCTCCTGCGCCACGGCCGTAGAACATCGCGTCCTGCACCGCATCTCCCTGTACAAATACGGCATTGTATGCGTCATTAACCGATGCTAACGGATGATTCACATCGATCAGCATCGGATGGACTCTCGCCTCGATTCCTTCCGGTGTGTTTCTAGCCACGCCAAGAAGTTTGATCACGCATCCCATCTCGTTGGCATATTCGATATCCGTTGCCGTGATTTTGGTGATTCCTTCGGTATATACATCATCAAAAGTCACTCTGGAATTGAAAGCTGCACTGGCGAGGATCGCCACTTTTCTTCCCGCATCCAGACCTTCTACATCAGCGGTCGGATCGCTTTCCGCATATCCCAGATCCTGTGCCAGTTTCAGAGCATCGGCAAATTCCATACCGTTCTGGCTCATCTTGGTCAGGATAAAGTTAGTCGTACCGTTCACGATACCCATAACTTCAGAAATATGATTGCCTGCCAGACACTGTTTGATCGGGCGGATGATCGGGATTCCGCCGGCCACTGCTGCTTCATGGAGAAAATCTTTTTTGTTCTTTGCAGCGGTATCTAACAGAATGTGACCGTCCGCTGCGATCAGATCCTTATTTGCCGTCACGACATTCTTTCCTGCCTCCAGTGCTTCCAGAATATAAGTTCTCGCCGGTTCGATGCCTCCGATCAGCTCGATTACAATCTCAATCTCCGGATCGTCTACAATCTCTTTCCAGTTATTCGTAAGCAGTGACGGATCGTCTGTCTTCTGAGCCGCTTTCTCTATATTCCGAACCAGTATCTTCTTCAGTTCCACTCTGGCTCCCAGCTTTGAAACCATCTCTTCCTGCTGCATTTTTAACACTTTATATACACCACCACCTACGGTGCCAAAACCAAGCAAAGCTGCTTTAATGACTCTTTCTGCCATATCTTTTTTCTCCTTTTCCGCCACAGAGGGCAACATCACTTTTCGCCCATTTTACCACACTAAAGTGAACTTGTGAAGTGCGAAGTGTCTGCCACACTGAAATTTCTCCGAATTTTCCTGCCAGACACTACTGTTTCTGAATTTTCTCTTGCATTTTCACCTGTTCTGATACATAATAACACCAAGACAACCTTTATATTGCTGACGGGGAGCTGGTGAAAGCCGGCTGAGAGGAGACGTGATTCCGTTTCGACCCGAAAACCTGATTTGGATAATGCCAACGTAGGAAAGATATACCGGATAAAAGAGGTAGACATACACACACTGTTTCTTTTTTCCATCAGACAGATCACAGGATCCTTACTCAGGTAAGGGTCCTTTTTACTTTGCTCAGTATATCCGGCTGTCAAAAGCGATACATCGGGGACACCACCTTGTACCGCTGTAAAAAAGACAAGATCTTATGATTTTGTTCAGCATCAGAAACCCGGAACCTGCTTTCTGATGCAGGCGTCAGCAACTACTCCTATATATTGTCCGGACGTATAGATTTTTGTTCTGCATGGATACGTCTGTGTTTTGCTGACGTCAAAAACAGATACTTTTTTATTATGTATGTGAAAAGAATGGAGGCAAAACAACATGAGAAATTACACCACTCAGATGGATGCGGCACGCAAGGGAATCATCACACCCGAAATCAGCCTTGTAGCCGAAAAGGAACATATGGATGTCAGTAAACTGATGACGCTTGTTGCAGAAGGTAAAGTAGCGATCTGCGCCAATAAAAATCACACCTGTTTAAGCGCGGAAGGTGTGGGAAGTATGCTCCGCACAAAAATCAATGTCAATCTCGGTGTTTCCCGTGACTGTAAAGACTATGATATCGAAATGAAGAAAGTAATGAGCGCTGTGGAACTCGGTGCTGAAGCCATCATGGATCTTTCCAGCCATGGAAATACCCAGCCTTTCCGCCGTAAACTGACAAGTGAATGTCCAGTTATGATCGGTACGGTTCCCGTCTATGACAGCGTCATTCATTATCAGCGTGATCTTGCAACTCTGACCGCAAAAGACTTTATAGATGTGATCCGGATGCATGCGGAGGACGGTGTGGACTTTGTCACTCTCCACTGCGGAATCACACGAAAAACCATCGAGCAGATCAAAAAGCACAAACGAAAAATGAATATCGTCAGCCGTGGAGGAAGTCTGGTTTTTGCCTGGATGAGCATGACCGGAGAGGAAAATCCATTCTATGAGTATTATGATGAAATTCTTGATATCTGTGAAGAATATGATGTGACCATTTCTTTAGGTGATGCCTGCCGGCCGGGATGTCTGGCAGATGCAACCGATGTATGCCAGATTGAAGAACTGGTTCGTCTCGGAGAACTGACAAAACGTGCATGGGCACATAATGTACAGGTCATGGTCGAAGGTCCTGGACATGTACCACTTGACCAAGTCGCAGCCAATATGAAAGTTCAGCAAAGCATCTGTATGGGCGCTCCATTCTACACACTTGGACCACTCGTCACAGATATTGCTCCTGGATATGACCATATTACTGCTGCCATTGGAGGCGCAGTTGCTGCCATGAACGGTGCTGCTTTCCTTTGCTACGTAACACCTGCCGAGCATCTGGCACTGCCAAATGTAGACGATGTAAAACAAGGAATCATCGCTTCTAAGATTGCCGCCCACGCCGCTGACATTGCCAAAGGTATCCCTGGTGCAAGAGATATTGATGATAAAATGGCTGATGCACGCCAGAAACTGGACTGGGAAGCACAGTACGCCTGTGCTCTTGACCCGGATACTGCAAGAGCGATCCGCGACAGCCGCCGTCCGGAGGATGACCACAGTGATACATGCAGTATGTGTGGTAAATTCTGTGCCGTACGAAGCATGAACAAAGCACTTGCCGGCGAATACATCGATATTTTATAATTCACCTGCCACTTGTTGCTGGAATCTTCTCAGGAGATAGAATACATAAGAAAAAGGAATACATAGAAAAAGCTTCCAGATACAAATACATTTCATCTGGAAGCTTTTTCTCTAAAAGCCGTTTTATTTATTTTCCTTTTTCCATCTCTTATGAATGTCATTCAGATACTTTTTATTGTACGCAGCCCATTCGTACTGTGACATATACTCCCCTTTATATGCATTCATAAACTCTGCATCTTTTTTATTGAATTTGTAATAGTCACAGTCGATCATCTCCGGAACAATGGCAATATTATTGTAGCTTTTCTCTATTACATCTTCTGCTTCCAGCTCCTTCAACGTCTGTTGCAGTGATGACAAAATCTTCTGAATATACCACTGTTGTTTTTTATCATAGGGTTCATTTTCAAATAAAACTGCTGCCAGTTCCTTCACTGAGCAGGAAGAACCGTTGCGATCCACCAAATATGCCATTACCTCTTTCGCCTTCGATCTGCTGAAATGTGCCGGCTTTCCAGTTCTGTCATATACTTCAAAATTGCCAAAGCACTGAATTTTCAATCTTGGTTCATTTTCAGCCGGCAATGGATAGCGAAGATCTTCCGTCTCTTTTCTGACTTTCCCAGCCGTTACTGGTTTTTCAATATAACCGCTGGCATGTATTGCCATTGCGTCTTTTGTGTACTCATCATATCCTGTAACAAAGATAATATTAATGTCCGGAATAATTTCTTTTAACTGTTTTGCCACATCGATGCCGCTCACACCACGCATACAGATATCTAAAAATGCGATTTTACATCTCGTCTCCTTTGCAAACTCCAGTAATCTGGACGGTTTGCTAAACGGGTAAATATTTGCTTTCGGGCATACCTCCCGGACAGCTTCGCACGTCATCTCCAATGCCAATGGTTCATCATCCGCTATTATAATGTTCATGATTGTCCCCCTTTCGGTAAATTAATTCGTATTTTAGTTCCTTTTCCCTTCTCACTGTAAATATCTACAGTTCCATTGCACATCTTTTGAAACCGGATTCTTGCGTTACGGACTCCTATGTGCTGTCTTCCATCACTTTGCTCTTCCATCTTTGATATATCAAACCCGACTCCGTCATCTATGACGCAAAGTTCAATCTGTTCTTCATTCTCTCTTGTCGTAATTCGAACAGTTCCCCCATCTTCTTTCTGTCCAACTCCCCAGTTTATTGCATTCTCAACAAAAGGCTGCACAGATAACATTGGTACTTTAAAATCAGTTTTCTGCAGATCATATTCTACATGCAGATCATCTCCAAATCGAAGCTGTTCCAGATATAAATATATTTTAACATATTTTAGTTCTTCTTCAAATGGAATTGATTCTTTTTTGTCAATTGCGTTTATATGATTGCGCCAGTAATCCGCAAAATTGATGATTGCCTTCTTCGCTTCTTTTGGATCTTTGCTGCAAAGCTGCGCCAGTGCTGTCAGCGAATTATATAGGAAATGTGGCTGAATCTGGGCAATCATCATCTGCATCTGATTCATGGACAATTCATGTTCCTGCTGTATCAGAATCTTTTCCTGTTCCACGATCCGATCATACTGTGCCATATGGACACTAATGCAAATATAGATCAGCACCAGCGTTGTCGCCAGATTAAATGTGGTTGATTTCCAAAGCATTTGTGCCGGAATCGATGCAATCGGTATTAATCCGTACATAAGAAGGCTTAACACATCATGTCTGACAAGCGCTTTCCTGTGTTTTAACAAAATCACAATGTTTCCACACATCACAATAATACAATAAAACTGACACAGCCAATAAATCGAACCTTGTGTATAATTCCCCTGTGTGTCCAGATAATAAAACTTCCCACTGATATCACTGGTGATCCATAATATGATTGCAATCACTGTTGACAGCATGACCAGATACACGTAAGTATTTCCAATCTTCTCGTGTTGATAGATTGTCTCTTTTACATAATAGGTATAGACCATACATTCCAGAGAGAGACAGGTAAAAGTCAGATTCAACATAAATAGAAGCCACACTTCATTCTTTCCGAAATCCATAGCGGTCCAGCTCAGTACATCTGCCGTAAGTACGATCATGTGAATCACAAGCCAGATGATCAGAATATAATCTAATGTATTCCTCTTTGCATCCTTCGATGTAACATGTTTGATTCCACGTTGCATTTTAATCTTTGCAATACATGCAAACAGCAATACGAATGTAACTAATGCTGCGAAACTTTCCAAAGCGGTATTGGCAAAAGCTATTTCACCCGACATAAAAATCCCTCCATTTTTATTATCCGTATAATTATTATGTATCATTTGATATCTTGTAAAAAGAAAAGGATCCTTCTTTCTCGAAGAACCCTTATATGCACATCTATATAAAAAAGAAGCTGGAAATCGGACTTGAACCGACGACCCCTTCATTACGAGTGAAGTGCTCTACCAACTGAGCTATTCCAGCAAATGTTGTGATTGACGTACGACAACCACAACTACTATTATATCGAATCTTCTCAGATTTGCAAGAACTTTTTTAGTTTCTGAAGCATTTTTTACTTCTTGCTTCTTATCAGTTCTCTTTTCCCATCTGGACAGTCAGATGCGGATATGCCATCTCAATCTCATTCTCATCCAGTTTCAGTTTGATTTCTTCCAGAATCCTCCATCTTGCATTCCAGTAATCTTCATTCTTCACCCATGCACGGGCACCAATGACTACCGAACTTTCTGCAAGTTCATGGACAAATACCAGAATTTCTTCATTCTTGATGGTCGCATCGTCCTGTCTGATAATCTCCTCAATGACCGCCTTTGCTTTTCGCAAGTCCGCTTCATAAGCAATATCTACTTTCAGATTCAGCTTTCTCTCCGCCTTAGCCGTTGCATTCGTCAGACTGTTGTTGGTCAGCATTCCATTTGGAATCACAATCGTTTTATTATCAACGGTCGATAACTTTGTATAAAAAATCTGAATTTCCTTTACCGTCCCTTCGTTGTGGTTTGTATCCTCAATAATATAATCTCCCACTTCAAATGGTTTCAGAAGCAGAATCAATACTCCGCCTGCAAAATTAGAAAGGCTTCCCTGCAGAGCAAGACCGATTGCTACACCGCCAGAAGCAATAATCGCTGCCACTGAAGTTGTATCAACTCCTAATTTTGCTGCAATCATAAAAATCAACAGAAAATATAAAGAAAATTTCAAAACAGAGTCTACGAACTGCTCTACTCCTTTGTCTGCACTGGACCTTGCCAGCGATTTTCTCACAATTTTCCGTATAAATTGGATCAGAACACGCCCGATCATAAATACTGCAATTGCGATCAGCACTTTCACTCCAAATCCGATCAGGTCTGAAAGATGATCCTGCAGATACTGCGTTGCCTGATTCACCTCATTCACTGCATCCTGCGTTGCATCTGTCACTCCTTTTGTCGCATCTGCCACCCCTTGTGACACATCCCCTGAATCCACTTTTAAGGATGTTCCCTGTGTTGTTGCCAATTTTAACAACATGCTATTCATATTATTGTCTCCTGCTTTACTTTCTAGTTTACATTTTCATATCCAGTCTCTCTATTTCTTCAGGGCAAGAAATGCACTCAATGTTCCGCGTTCATTTCCTGTTGTTCTGTGTGAGAACAAAATATCCGGGTTGCAGTGTGTACATACATTGGTCACTGCAATATGCTCCGGAAGAATTCCTGATTCTAAAAAAACAGACTCATTTGCCTTCCATAAATTCAACTGATATTTTCCATTTTCTTTCTGATAAAAAATTTCAGGCCAGAGATTTTCGTCATAATTCTCACGGAATTTTTTAATAACATCTTCACTGACTTCATAACAATCCATACATACTGATGGTCCTACTGCTGCAAGCAGATCTTCCGGTTTGGATCCAAAATTCTCCTGCATCAGCTGAACAGTATTTTTTCCAATCTTTCCAACAGTTCCTCTCCAGCCGGAATGACTCAGCCCGATTGCCTTTTTCACCGGATCCACAAAGTAAAGTGGTACACAATCTGCATAGGAAGTCACAAGACAGATTCCCGGAACATTTGTGATCATCCCATCCACATCTGTATAATTGCGTTCCCGCATAACACCTTTTCCCTTATCTTCCGCTGTAACCACACGGACATTCGTTGTATGTGTCTGCTTCGACAGAACCATATCTTCGACATTAACACCCATTGATGCTCCGATTCTTTTAAAATTCTCTAATACCCTTGCCGGGTCATCTCCACGATCAAAGCTTAGATTTAGAGAAGAATAATGGCCCTCACTGACTCCTCCAAGTCGTGTAGAAAAAGCACTCGTTACAATGCCCGTCTCCTGAAACAATGGATATTCCAAATAAGGAGTTTTCTTTTCTACTTCATCAAAAATATGTGCCGCGTTCTTATAAATCAATCCTAAACTCATATTCTGTCCTTTCTTCTCTATCCGCAAAATGCATTCTTCACCAGCTGGATCCTTGTCCCTTCAATACCGATCACATCAAATCTGCATGGGACATCACTAATATGATATTCCGTCAGATAATACATTGCTGCCTGAAATATCTTTCTCTGCTTTCTTGCATCTACAGCTTCCAGCGGACTCCCCTTGCCAGGACCAGTCCTGTACTTCACTTCACAGAATACCAGATTCTCCCCCTCTTTTGCAACAATATCAATCTCTCCTATGCGACAGCGATAATTGTACTGTAGTATCTGATAGCCATGCTGTTCCAGATAAAAACCTGCTGCCTGCTCATAGTTTCCACCTGTCTTGCGGTTATTCTTTTCTTTTTTCGGATCCTTCATCTACCTGATTCCCCTCTTCTAATCCGTCGAACTTTCGGATTTAAGAAGAGCTGCCATTGGCAGCTCTTTCTTTTATACAACTCTGATATCATTAAATAAACTTCTTGATAAATGTCTTTCTATGTATCGGTGTCGGTCCATATTTCTTGATTGCCTCAATATGTTCTTTGGATCCATATCCTTTATGGCCTGCAAATCCATACTCTGGCATCACTTTATCATATTCTACCATCAGCCGATCCCTTGTCACTTTTGCAAGAATACTTGCCGCTGCAATAGACACACTCTTCGCATCTCCTTTAATAATCGGAACCTGCGGAATGATCATCTCCGGAATCGTCACAGCATCATTCAAAAGAATCCCTGGTTCTACTGCCAGCTTTGAAATTGCTTCACGCATTGCCTCATAAGTTGCCTGTAGAATATTAATTTCATCGATTCTCGCCGGACTTGCCATACCTACTGCCGCTGCAACCGCTTTCTCCATAATCTCATCATACAACTCTTCTCTCTTTGCAGCAGACAGTTTTTTTGAATCATTCAGATAGAGAATCTCACAATCCTTTGGGAGAATCACTGCACCGGCTACTACCGGTCCTGCCAGAGGACCTCTTCCTGCCTCGTCAATTCCACAGATAAAACTATAATCCGCATATTTTCTCTCGAATGTTTTCATTACCTCGAGGCGTTCTCTCTCCTGAACAAGTGCCTGCTGCTTCTTCCGATATCTTGCTGTCAGATTTCTTACACCTGTTCTGGAATCCGTCTCGTATTCCTGACAAAGTGCTTCCCACTGTTGTTCTCCTGCCTGTTCAAATTCTATCTTGATCTCGCTAATACTTTTACTCATGATGTATCACCCCAATTTGACTCAATGGCCACACGCGAATCCATGCCCTTCCGATCAGATCTTTTCTATGGATTAAACCAACATCGGATGCTCTGCTGTCGCTGCTGTTATTCCGATTATCTCCAAGTACAAAATATTCATCCTCACCCAGTGTTAATGGTTCTTCTGCAATGCCCGGATTCTCCATTACTTCATTCCCATAATGTTCATCCAGACGCATCCCATCAATATAAACCATTCCGGATAAAATCTGTACTGTCTCTCCCGGCAGCCCGATGATCCGCTTAATATAATAGGTATTGTCCTGGTATTGATATGGAAATACTACGATGTCATATCGTTTCGGATCTCTGAAGCGGTAAGTCATTTTATCAACAATCAGCTGATCCTTATCTGACAGTGTAGTTTCCATAGAAGAACCACTGACTTCTGTTCTCTGCCCCACAAAGGTAACCACGGTCCAGGTAAGAGCAATGATCAGTACAATATACAGAAGCCATCCAATGATCGACAAGTTCTATATAATTAATATTCTGATCACGAAATTTA
>ERZ506978.1028-NODE-1028-length-10395-cov-5.042940_pt1 | contig 10395 bp, 9 predicted proteins | sample MGYA00512888_ERZ506978 | MGnify/ENA metagenome assembly ERZ506978
AAAGCATGTGAGTATGGCGTAACTGTTGTCAGAAATGAAGAGTCATATACAAGTAAAGCAAGTTTCCCGGACAGCGATGATATCCCGTTTTATGTAGAAGGTGATGGAACAAAACATCATTTTTCTGGAAAACGTATTCAAAGAGGCTTGTATCGTTCATCAGATGGAACTGTATTGAATGCAGATATCAATGGCGCTGCAAATATTTTAAGAAAAGCAGGCTGTGATACATCATCAGTAATATTAACAAATCTGTTGAATCCAGAAGTATTTGCATTTGCAGATTTAAACAGGTAACTGTGTAAAAACAGTAGAGGCCGAGTGAACCGGCCATTGTGAAACCATAGTGACAGCCGTAAGGTGCGTAACTACAGATCACAAGAATCAAAATTCCTATGGTAATACCCTTCTCTGTATGAGAAGAGTACATCACAGGGATACCACATCGGAACTACGTATCAGGTGTGGTAGTTCATGCAATGAGTGCCAATGCATTTGTAGAAGATGAAAAACAATCCATTGAAGCTGGTATGAATGGACATCTATCTAAACCAATTGATTCTAAGAAACTACTTGAAGTACTCAATCAGGTATTTGCCAACAAGTGAAAGAGCTTGTTGGTTTTTTATATATTCAGATCAATGATGATATCTTCAGGCTTGTTATCTCCAAAGAATCCAGCCATATAAACAGGCAAGTAAATATTTCTATCATCAACTTCTATATTCGTTGGCGCTAGAATGTACGCTTTCTTGATTGCGTATTCTCTAGTATCCAATAATTTATCTAATGCTTTATGGAGTTTAAAATCTTTTCCTGATTTAATTTCTAACGGGATGATTTGATTACCGTATTCCACCATAAAATCAATTTCGCCAATCTTCTTATTTTTATAATAATATGGCGTGATATTGTTACTTATGAATTCTTGAGCGATATAGTTCTCAAATAGTGCACCATTATTGATTTCATTTTCAAGATTCATATTCAAAAGTTCTTTACTTACATAGTCTGGATAACAAGATGTTAACAAGCCTACATCAGCCATAAACAACTTGAATTGATTTGTTGACTTAGAAAGAATCAACGGTGCTTTTGGTTCATTCGCAATGTATATAGGAATAGCTACCGCAGCATCCTTAAGCCATAGAAAACTATTTTCATATCGGTCAAACTTTAATTCTTTATCTAATTGTGTAAACACAAATCTTCTATTTTGCTGATTCAGTTGAGCTGGAATAGAATCAAAAATCGAAATGATTTTGAGTTTTTTATCATCATTTTTATATTTGATGAAATCTGCTTTATATTGTCTAATAATATTTTGTTGTTCATTGCGAACTTCGCGTAAATTTCGTGTTTTGACAAATGTATTCACAACAGACGGCATTCCACCACAAATCAAATAATAATAGAAAGCATTCAGCATACGCTTATGAATGATTTCGTCAACTGGCTGTAGTTCATCAAAACATTCTTTTAGATATTTGATCGTAGCGTCCTGAATCCCAATCGCATCAGCAAATTCAAATAAATTCATAGGAAACATTTGAAACATATCCACGTAGCCTACAGGAATACTTTTAATACCTTTTAATTCGACTCCCAAATTAGATCCACTTAAAATATATCTATACTTACCTTCATCAACTAAAAATTTAATTTTTGTGATTATATCAGGATAGAGTTGTACTTCATCAAAAAAGATAATTGATTTGCCTTCTACTAATGGTACATCTGAATATAGTGCTAATTTCATTGTCATATCTTCAGAATTACTTAAATTGTTCATTGCATTTAAGATATCTTCTCTTTCCTGGAAGTTAACTTCAAAATAAGAGATATTATTCCTCTTTAACATTTCTCTTATTAGATATGTCTTTCCAACTTGTCTAGCACCATATATAAGCAAAGCTTTTTTACTATCATTGATCCAGTCTTGAATCTTCTTTTCATATTGTCTTTTCATCTGAAGCACTCCTTTTTCTTTATCATACATTATTTTGCCCCGTTTTTCTTGATTTTTTTGATGCGTTTTGCCCCGTTTTTCTCAACTTTTGAGTACCATTTTGCCCCGTTTTTCCAAAGTATATATTTTTTTCATATCAATTCAGTCATTTTTCTCTTGTATAACCGTTTACATTATTCTACAATGGAAACCAGAAAGGGACAATTGGTTTCCGCATGAAAGAAACAATCATTCAAGAAGCAATCAATTTATATCGCATCAAAGGTCTATCCTTCACAATGAACGATATTGCCAAAAACCTGCACATTGCTAAAAAAACAATCTACAGATACTTTGACTCTAAAGAATCTCTTTTACAAGGTATCGTGGAATATGGTTTTGCATTGATTCAGGAAAACAAAAAACAAATCTTATCTTCCAATCTGCCATACATTGAAAAACTATCCCAGTTATTAATTGCGATGCCAACCGATATTGCATCCATTGATTTCAAACAGCTAGAACCATTATCTACACAATATCCTGCTGTATTTGCATCTATCAATCATCATTTAAAAAGTGACTGGGAACCTGTCTTTGCTTTTATCCAGCAAGGCATTGACGCACATATCTTACGAGATATTCCACTGTATATGATTGAAATTATCATCACTTCCAGTATGAATTCTTTGTTGTCATCTAGTGATGATACACATACCTATCAACAATCTCTACACGATCTATCAGACATCTTAATGAAAGGAATCATTTTATGAAAAGAATTGATAACGCCTGGCAGTTTACTCCTATCTGGAGTGAAGAATTCTCACATGGAGAAAACGAATATGAAGAGATTCGTATTCCACACACAGTAAAAGAGTGTCCTCTCCACTACATTGATGTTGATTCCTATCAAATGATTTGTGGGTATCGAAGACACTTGAATATTCAAGATTTAAGCAAAAGATATTTCTTACAGTTTGATGGTGCAGCACATATCGCTACATTATACGTGAATGGGAAGCAGTTAATGCACCATGAATGTGGATATACTGCTTTCCGTGTTGAAATTACAAGTGCATTGCATAAAGGTGATAATCTTGTCTCTGTCAAATTAAATACGACAGAAGATACTTCGATTCCTCCATTTGGATTTATGATTGATTATCTGACATATGGCGGTATCTATCGTCATGTATGGTTGGACGAAAAAGAATGCACATACATCAAAGATGTCTTTGTACAGCCACGCAGTGACTTAACAAGTATTACTTCTACGATTACGTATGATGTAGATACATCAGATATGCATGTCAAAGCACAGATCTTTGATCAGGAACATATCTGTGTTGTACAAAAAGAATATGATTCCTGTCTGGATACAATGACACAATTCATTCCTTCTCCAATTCTATGGAATGTACATCACGCATATCTTTATACATTTCACCTAGAACTATATAAAGGTAATACATGCATTGATGTTTCAGATACACCATTTGGTCTTAGAACAATTACTTGGGATGAGAATAACATTCTCGTCAATCATAAGCCCGTATTCATTCGCGGTTTGAATCGACACCAGTCATTCCCATATGTTGGTTATGCGGTATCAGATTCCTTGCAGAAAGAAGATGCACGTATCTTAGATGAAGAGTTAGGTGTCAATGCGGTAAGAACATCACATTATCCACAATCTCATGCATTTATTAACGAATGTGATCGAAGAGGTATCTTAGTCTTCACTGAAATTCCAGGATGGCAATATGTATCTTCCAGTCAGCACTGGAGAGATATCTGCATCCATAATGTTGAAGAAATGGTAACACAATACCGCAATCATCCTTCTATCTTCATGTGGGGTGTCAGAGTCAATGAAAGTCAGGATGATGATGCACTCTATACAAAAACAAATGCACTTGCACATTCTCTTGATCCAACACGCCCAACAAGCGGTGTTCGCTACATAGAAAAGAGCTCTTTTCTAGAAGATATTTACAGTTACAATGATTTCTCTCATAACGGAACAAATCCAGGATGCAAAAAGAAAAAGGACGTCACGTCAGACACAAAAAAACCATTATTGATTTCTGAATGCAATGGACATATGTTTCCAACAAAATCATTTGATTCCATCAGCAAGCGACAGGAACATGCATTACGTCATGCACGGGTAATGAATGATGCAATCCAAGATAAACAACACGCAGGTTTGTTTAGCTGGTGCATGTTTGATTACGCAACACACAAAGACTTTGGCAGTGGAGATAAGATTTGTTATCACGGTGTTATGGACAGCTTTCGTAATCCAAAGCTTGCCAGTTATGTCTATAGTTCCCAGCAAGAAAATACGCCTGTATTAGAAGTTGGCACAACCATGGATATTGGTGATTATCCTGCAGGGCAGATTGCATCATTCTATTGCTTCACAAATGGAGATTCTATCCGTTTATATAAAAATGATGTATTTGTCAAAGAATTTTTCACAACACCATTTGCATCATTAAAGCATGGTCCAATTCTCATTGACGATACGATTGGTGATCTATTAGAAACACAAGAACACATGCCAAAACAACAGGCAAAAGATATTCGTAGTTGTCTACTGGCTGCTAGAGACTATGGCCTGGCAAATTTACCACTGAAAAATAAATTACAATTCGCTAAGGCTATGATGAAATATCACCTTACATTCCAGGATGGTGTTGATCTTTATGGAAAGTATGTCAGTAACTGGGGAGATGAAGCAACACAATGGAGATTTGATGCCATCAAAAATGGTAACGTCATTGCTTCTAAAACAAAATGTCCAGGCTCTTTCCTTCAGATTGAAGCAAAGATTTCTTCTACTGTCTTAGAAGAAAGTGATACATATGATATGGCATCGATTCGTATCCGTATCTTAGATGATCATGATTCTGTAGCTTCCTATGCACAATTACCAATCACAATCCATGCTTCTAACAATCTAGAAATCATTGGAGGAGAACACATTGTCAGTGAAGGAGGAATGTGTGGAACATACATTCGTTCCAAAGCTGTTTCTTCTCATGAGACGATTACGATTTCTTCACCAGGATTAGAACCTGTCACATTCCATTTACAAATTCGAGGATAATATTGTATGAAAAAATTCAGTTTCAAAGAAAAGGCTGCCTATGGTCTAGGTGCTGTTGGAAAAGATATGGTCTATGCCTTATCTTCTTCCTATGTTATGTATTACTATCAGGATATTTTAGGATTACAGGCAACATTTGTAGGTTTGATTTTAATGATTGCACGTGTATTTGATGCCATCAATGATCCGTTCATGGGTGTTCTTGTCGCAAAAACAAATACAAAATACGGAAAATTCAGACCATGGATCTTATCTGGAACTGTATTAAATGCATTTGTCTTATATGCATTATTCAGTGCTCCAGATTTATCAAAAACAGGGCTCATGGTATACTTCGCAATCATCTATATTCTATGGGGTGTTACGTATACAATGATGGATATTCCATACTGGTCAATGATTCCAGCCGTTACTGAACAGCCAAAAGATCGTGAACAGTTATCTGTTGTTGGCAGAACATGTGCTGGTATTGGTTCTGCACTGATTCAAGTGGGAACTGTATTATGTGTTGCCTTTTTAGGAGGCGGCAGTGAAGTGAAAGGTTTCCGCTACTTCTCTATGCTTGTTGCTTTGATTTTTGTACTTACAGAAGCAATTCTCTTCTTTTCCATCAAAGAAAAGAAAAGTGAAAAGAAAATGGAAACAACATCCATCAAAGATATGTTCTCTGCTTTATTCCACAATGATCAAGCAATGTTAACGGTCATCACAATTGTGCTGATTAACAGTGCTTTATACATTACAAGTAATTTAATTCTCTATTTCTTTAAATATGACCTTGGTACAGAATTATGGAAAAACAACTATACGTTATTCACAACCATTGGCGGAGCAACGCAGATTCTTGGAATGATGGTTTTATATCCTGTATTGCGTAATAAACTATCTAATACAACAATTTTCAAAACATCGTTATGTATGGCAATTTTTGGCTATGCTTTATTACTGTTTGCTTCGTTTATGAACCTTGCACACAATATGGTCATACTTTGTTTGATTGGTGCTCTTGTATTCAGTGCGAATGGAATGTTAAGTGTGCTTACAACAGTTTTCTTATCTACTTCTGTTGATTATGGAGAAATGAAAACCGGCAGAAGAGAAGAATCTGTCATCTTTTCCATGCAGACATTTGTGGTAAAAGCTGCAAGTGGTCTCGCTGTATTTTTAACAGGGATTGGTCTTGATATGATTGGTCTAGCTGGAAACAGTGAAGATGGTATCCCTGCAGTTCAAAGCGCTTCCACAATTACAGGCCTGCGTTGTCTTATGACATTACTTCCAATTCTTGGATTATGTATTGCTTTGATTGTATTCAAAAAGAAATTTATATTAACAGATGACAAAGCACAGGAAATCGCAGAAAAGTTGAGAGAAAAACATGAAATGGAAACTCACAGTTAAAGTTGATCAAGAAATGATCCAGGAAGAAGTAGATTCGCTTTCCAGGCTTCAAAGAGAACTCCATGGAAAAATCCAATGCATCAAAGCAGAAACACAATTAGATTTGGATAAAAATGATGTTTTATTCTTCAATGGCTATCAGACATGGACATATAACAAAGAGATGCAGATTCGTGACAAACAGAAAGGTGTTGATCACATTCCTTCATTTCTTTTAAACAAGTATCATTTTGATCGATATGGTGACTACCATTTTGTAGAATACGCAAAAGAATCAGGTATCTTTCATGGATTCACATACATGTATATTCGTCATGAGAATACATACCATTTACTTGCTTCTTGTGATGAAGAACAAGCATATACGATCTTCCACTATGATCATGGAACATTAACCATTGAAAGAGATTGTAAAGATTATCCTGTGGATGGCTTATACACATGTTTTGATATTCTCGATACAACAAGCAGTGAAGAAGAAGTATTTGATGCCTGGTTTGATCGAATGCATATACAGCCATTAGAAACAAAAAAACTTTATGGATATTCGAGCTGGTACAACCATTATGAAAATATCTCTTCTAAAACAATTGCGGAAGATTTAGATGGATGCAAAAAGATTCTACAGAAAGGTGATTTATTTCAAATTGATGATGGCTGGCAAACTTGTACCGGTGACTGGCTAAGCGTGGACAAGCAGAAGTTTCCTGAAGGATTACGCTATGAAGTGGATCAAATTCATAACAATGGTTTTCTAGCTGGCTTATGGCTTTCCCCTTTCTTAGCATCCGTTCATTCAGATCTTGTGAAACTTCATCCAGACTGGCTATTAAAACACAATGGCTCCCCTTGGTTTACTGGATGCAACTGGGATGGTGCATATGCTTTAGATATTGATCATCCCCAAGTAATCCAGTATTTAAAAGATGTATTTCATCTTGTATTCGAAGAATGGAAGTTTGATTTTGTAAAACTGGATTTCTTATATGCAGGCGCGCCATTTCCTACAGAAACGAAGACACGCAGCCAGAAGATGTTCCAAGGCATTCATTTCTTACGTGAACTTTGTGGAAATCATCCAATTCTTGGATGTGGTGTACCAACATGTACAACATTTGGATTGTTTGAATATAACCGTATTGGATGTGATGTCTCTTTAGACTGGAATGATGTATGGTATATGCGTTTGTTTCATCGAGAACGTACTTCAACAAAGCAATCTTTAGCAAATACAATTTTCCGTCGATCATTAAACAACCGTGCATTCTTAAATGATCCAGATGTATTTTTCTTGAGAGATGAAAATATCAAACTCAATGCAAAACAGAAAGATCTTTTAGCAACTCTCAATGCACTGCTTGGAGGGGTATTTCTTACAAGTGATAATCCATCAAATTATACAGAACAGCAAATCAAACAATACAGATATTATCGTCACTTATCCCAGGCAGAAAATATCCATACTTCCATGCATGGATTTACGTTAACAATTATGTATACATTAGATGATAAAAATCATATATTTACATGTGATACAAGAATGTTTTAAAAAACTCCAGAAACTGGAGTTTTTTTACATATCTGATGCAAAGAATATGATTTCTTTCTATAATCGTAATCCTTTTACATCTTTGATACGTGACAAAATCATATTACAGCTGCAGCTGATCACACCAGGCAATGGATCAATGACTGTATGTAAAAATTCTTCCATTTCTTCTGCAGAAGAAGCAACAGCATGCACATGCAGTTTATCTTTTCCCGTGACACGATAAATCTGTGTCACCGTATCATTCGCATTCAAGCGTTCTGTAACTTTTGCCAAGTAATTCGGTGTTGTTTCAATTTCAAAATAACAAGAAACTGCTCCACTAATCTTCTGTGGATTGACAATTGTTGTATATTCTTCAATGATTCCACGCTGTTCCAATGCTTGTATTCTTGCTTTTACCGCCACTCTTGAAATACCGATTTTTTCACCAATATCAGAATAGGAAATACGTGCATTCTCTATCAGCAAGCTTACAATCTCTTGATCCAATTTATCTAATCCATCCAAAAACATAGCGTTTCTCCATAAAACTTCATCTTTGCGTTGATAATAGCACCAGGATTTCGAAAAGTAAACGATACATTGACGAGTGTCATTGTTGTATCTATAATAATTTCGATATGTAACTTTAAGCTTACGAAACGGAGGTTTGTCATGAATCGTGATTTAACAAAAGGATCCATCATCAAATCTATGCTTTTATTTGCCATCCCAATGATTTTGGGAGACTTGCTGCAACAATGCTATAACATTGCGGATACTTTGATTGTTGGGCAATTCCTTGGAAGAAATGCTCTTGCGGCTGTTGGTTCCTCTTTTACATTGATGACTTTTCTAACTTCCATCATTCTTGGATTATGCATGGGAAGTGGTGCTCTATTTTCCATACGCTTTGGAGAAGGCAATGAAAAAGCACTTCGTGAAAATCTCTGTGCTTCATTTTTCTTCATTGCCTTTGTAACTGTACTTTTAAATATCTTGTCATTTTTATGCTTGGATAGTCTTCGAATATTTCTTCAGGTTCCACTAGAAGTGTGGAGTGATATGCATTCCTATTTGTTTATCATCTTTCTTGGCATTCCTGCCGTTTTTCTATACAATTATTTTTCTTCTTACCTGCGTGCAATTGGTAATTCAGTTGTTCCATTATGGTTTCTGGCTGTTTCTGCAATATTGAATATCATTCTTGATCTCTGGTTTGTGATTGGATTGCATTTAAGTGTTGGCGGCGCAGCAGAAGCAACAGTCATTGCACAATACGTTTCAGGGTTTGGTATTGCGATTTATACACTCACCCATTTTTCACAGGTACGTTCGATATGGAATATCCACTGTCTAAAAAAAGAAAGAATTCATGAAATCATCTCCTTCTCTACCCTCACATGTGTTCAACAGTCCGTAATGAACCTTGGGATTCTTATGGTACAAGGGCTTGTCAACAGTTTTGGACCAATTGTGATGGCTGCATTTGCGGCTGGTGTAAAGATTGATGCATTTGCCTATATGCCCGTCCAGGATTTTGGTAATGCCTTTTCAACATTCATTGCACAAAACTATGGTGCAAGAAAGAATGATCGTATCCGTTCTGGTTTAAAAAGTGCAGTATGCATCTCTATGGCTTTCTGTATTGTCATATCTGCACTCGTCTTTATCTTTGCAAAACCACTCATGTCTATTTTTGTGGATGCAAATGAAATTGAAATCATTCAAGAAGGTGTACGCTATCTCCGCATTGAAGGAGCATTTTATTGTGGTATCGGTTGTTTATTTTTGCTTTATGGATTGTATCGCGCACTAGGCAGGCCTGGAATGAGTGTTGTACTTACCGTTATTTCTTTAGGTACACGTGTTGTACTTGCATATATTCTTTCTTCTATCGTTGGGGTATGTGGTATCTGGTGGTCTGTTCCTATTGGATGGTTTTTAGCGGATATCACTGGTTTATTCTATTACAAGGCAAAAAAGAAAGAATTATTATTTTGACATAACAACCTTATATTTTTCTCTGATGTGATTGACTGCTTCATCTGCATTTACAACTTTTCCTTGTATAGTAGACACGCAACATCACTTCCATATATTTTGGATGCTTTGTTCAAGCAATAATCATTTTTGGAATACGCATCTCGAATCTGAAAAAGAGGAGCACATTCTTTCTCAAATGTTTTCTGCCCAGAAATGTTGTCACTTACACACATAAGATACGAACTAACCTTGCTGGTGTGGTGGCAGCCACGCAGCAGATATTAAGTCTGGATACGATGCCAAAGTGTTATCAAAAATATGAAAAAGAATCGTGGAAAAGTCGTGGGCTTCGTGTATTACCAGTAGACAATTATGTGGTACTTTATATTCCAGACAACAATAAAAAGGTTG
>ERZ506978.1029-NODE-1029-length-10392-cov-4.309761_pt1 | contig 10392 bp, 9 predicted proteins | sample MGYA00512888_ERZ506978 | MGnify/ENA metagenome assembly ERZ506978
TGAAGATCGTATTGTAACGTATGCAAATCATCAGAAGTTTGTTGATGGCTACATAAAAAAAGATACACCATGGGATCATACTGTGATTGATGATACAAAAGAAAGAAAACATCATGTAGAACATGGATTGCCTCTTGGTACATTTTTGATTGGAGATGAATCTATCATTGATCGCTTTTCTACAACACTTCCAGATTTGAAGTTTGCGTGGTCTTATAAAGATGGCTATGACGTATTCCTGAAAGATATTAACAAGTCTATTTCTGTCAATCGTGCATTAAAAGAATATGGTTTAACATGGGATAATGTCATTGCTTTTGGTGATGCGGGAAATGATACACCATTTATTGAACCTGCCTATATTGGTGTTGCTTTAGGAAACGCAAAGGATGATGTTCAAAAGCATGCAGATATTGTTGCACCAGCTTGTATCGATGATGGTGTTGCGGTTGTACTGGAACAATTAGGTATTGTAAAATAATGTAAATTAATTCTTGCGTGATTTGTAAAATTTACAATTGAAAATCACTTTGATTGACATTTGTTTCCTTGCGTATTAATTTAATAATTGTTAAAAGTACTGACGAGAAAGGGGAGAGATTTATGAAAAACAATGTTGCTATGTTAAATTGCTGCTGTTGTTTTAATTCAGGCTCTCGGATTTCTCAGGCAGAGTTGTTTTAAACAACACATATAAACTGTTAGAGTAAATATGACCGAGAGATATATTGATCCTCGGTCTTTTTCTTATTTGTTTCAGGATCAATATATCTAGCATGTTGGTACTTGAAACGTGTAAGAAAAGAGGAATAAATGATGAAAAACATTAAAACATCCGTTACAGAATTGATTGGACATACACCAATGATGGAATTGACACACATTGAAAAAGAATTGGGTTTACAGGCAAAAATCATTGCGAAGCTTGAATATTTCAATGCTACGGGATCCGTAAAAGACAGAATTGCGAAAAAAATGATCGAAGATGCAGAAGAAAAAGGAATATTGAAACAAGGCTCTGTTATCATTGAACCAACTTCTGGAAATACTGGTATTGGACTTGCTTCTGTTGGTACAAGTAAAGGCTATCGCGTCATTATTGTAATGCCAGAAACAATGTCTGTTGAAAGAAGAAAACTGATGAAAGCGTATGGTGCTGAACTTGTTTTATCAGATGGATCTAAAGGAATGAAGGGCGCAATTGAAAAAGCAAATGAAATTGCGAAGAAAACAGAAGGTGCATGGATTGCCGGGCAGTTTGATAATGAAGCTAACTGGAAAGCACATTATGAAACAACTGGTCCAGAAATCTATGCGGATACAGATGGAAATGTGGATTACTTCATTGCTGGAGTTGGAACTGGCGGAACAATTACAGGGACAGGCAAATACCTGAAGGAAAAGATCAAAGATCTGAAAGTGATTGCGATTGAACCGGATTCTTCTGCAGTATTGTCTGGTGAAAAGGCTGGTGCGCATAAGATTCAAGGCATTGGTGCAGGATTTGTTCCAAAGGTATTGGATACAGATATTTATGATGCAATTGTTCGTGTGAAAAATGAAGATGCATTTACAACAGGAAGACTGGTTGGTCACAAGGAAGGTGTACTTGTAGGAATTTCCAGTGGTGCAGCAGTGTATGCCGCAATTGAACTTGCGAAGAAAGAAGAAAACAAAGGAAAGACAATTGTTGTATTGCTTCCAGACAGTGGAGATCGATACTTGTCAACGGATTTATTTGGAGAATGAAATGAATGGAAATTGTAATGTATTGAATCAATTGAATGAATTAAATCTGATCAAAAATGAAAAACAGATATTGCCTGAAAGAGGAAGGATCATTTCTATCATCAAGCTTTCACAGGTTGTTCTGTTTCCTGATTTTTATCACTACTCTGATCTTTCACAAGAAGAAGCATATATTGAACTGGAACAAGCATTACGGTATGAAATTCGAACATGTTTAGCTTTTGATCATAGAAATACTGCACAGGTAGATGAACTGACAGATACGTTTCTTAACTGTCTGCCTTTAATCAAGAAGAAACTATTAACAGATATTCAGGCAATCTATGATGGCGATCCAGCAGCGAAAAGCAAAGCAGAGGTGCTGTTGTGCTATCCTGGTTTCTATGCGACGAATATTTATCGTATCGCACATGAATTATACCGTTTATCAATTCCATATATTCCTCGTATCATGAGTGAATATGCACATGAAAAAACAGGAATTGATATTAATCCAGGTGCAGTGATTGATGAATATTTCTGCATTGATCATGGAACTGGAATCGTCATTGGAGAAACAGCAACGATTGGTCATCACGTAAAGCTGTATCAAGGTGTGACAATTGGCGCAAAAAGCTTTGATCTGGATGAAAATGGAAATCCATTAAAGTGTGGAAAACGGCATCCAGATATTGGTGATTATGTTGTAATCTATGCGAATGCTACGATTTTAGGTGGTAATACGGTCGTTGGAAGTCACAGTATTATTGGCGGTAATACATGGCTATTACATTCTGTGGAAGAAGGATCAAAAATCTATTATAGATAAGAAAAAGGACAAAATAAACTGTTCGTTCAGTATTTGACTGGGGATGATTCTTTCTTGTTACAAGGCAAAAGTACAGTTTACGCTCGAAGTGGAAATTAAAATAAGGGATGCAGATTGCATCCCTTTAGTCTTTGTGATCTTCTGGCATTTTCTGAAAGAAATGAATGATAAATGGAAGGGTAATAATAGAAGCAATGATTTCAGAAATGGATTGTGCTGTTTCTAGACCATTGAGTCCAAAGCATGCATTCAGGATAACAATACATGGAATGAGGGACAAGCCAGAACGCAGTGCTGCTAGAAAAGAAGCAACTTTTGCTTTTCCGATGGATTGAAACAACATATTTCCATACATTGTAATTGGCATCAATATGAGTGAAATGGAATACCAGTGTAGTGTTCTAACACCAATTTTGATGACTTCTGGATCATCTCTGAAAATAGATACGAGAGAAGAAGCATTGAAAAATGAAAATATGGATAAGATGACCATAATCAATGTTCCAAGTTTCATCGCAAAGAAGAATCCTTGCTTCACTCTAGAATAGTATTTTGCACCATAGTTAAATGCAGAAACAGGCTGGAATCCTTGTCCAATACCAATTGGGATACAGAACATGAAATTGATGATACGCGTCACAATAGAAATGGCTGCAACTGCAGCATCTCCATAAATACCAGCTGTTCCATTTAATACCATTGTTGAAACAGAGTTTAAGCCTTGACGGAATAATGAAGGCATTCCTGTAGAAATGATATCTTGATATACAATGCGTCTTGTTGAAAAATCTTTGAGATGAAAACTAGATTGTGTTCTTCCTCGTAGATAAGGAATCATTAATACAAACATAGAAATATATTGAGATATGGCAGTGGATAAGCCAGCACCTGCAATTCCCATATGAAAGATATTAATCAGGATATAATCACCAAAGATATTCAATACGCCACCAAGTGTCAAACCAATCATCGCAAAGAATGCTTTCCCTTCATAGCGAAGAATGTTATTCATGACACAGCTGCTAGTCATTGCTGCACCAGCAATCAGAATGTAGATACCATAGGTACGTGCGTATGGAAGAATTGTTGATGTACTTCCTAACAGTCTCATGAATGGATCAATGAAAAGAAGTCCAAAAATCATAATTAAAACACCTATAAGAATTGAACACCAGAAAGAAGTGGATGCATATTCTTTTGCACTTTGTACGTCATGATTGCCTAGTTTTCTTGCGATATTTGCACCTGCACCATGTCCAAACATAAATCCAAATGCCTGCAAGATTGCCATGAGTCCAAAAACAATTCCCGTAGCGCCAGATGCACTTGTTCCAAGTGTTCCTACAAAGTAGGTATCTGCCATATTGTAGATGCTTGTTACAAGCATACTGATCACCGTAGGCAGACCTAGAGATAAAATGAGTTTTGACACAGGTGTCTGGGTCATTCTTTGGTACTGTGAATCAATTTGTTTTGTATTTTCCATAGCATGTATTATATTCATTTTTTGAAAAAGGGAAAGAAAAAGGAATGAAATATTGTTCCATTCCTTTCAGAGATTATAATTCTTCGCCGTTTGTTTCGATCACATGTTTGTACCAGTCAAATGACTTTTTCTTGCTTCTAGACAAGTCACCTTCACCAGCATTGTTTTTGTTGACATAGATGAAACCATAACGCTTATCCATTTCACCAGTAGATGCAGAAACGATATCAATTGGTGCCCACATCTGATAGCCTAATAGATCAACACCTTCTTCATTGACAGCGTCTCTCATTGCTTCAATGTGATTTCTTAGATATGCAATACGGTAATCATCATTGACGGAACCATCTTCTTCTTTCTTGTCATATGCACCAAGACCATTTTCAACAATCATCATTGGCAAGTGATAGCGGTCAGCCAGGTAGCTGAGGGAATAACGTAATCCAAGTGGATCAATTGGCCATCCCCAGTCAGATGTTTTAAGATATGGATTTGTTACAACATCACTTGGAGTACCATTATCTTCCATAGCGAAGTTTCCTTCAGAAAATTCATAGTGATCATTGCCTTCATGCCATGCAGTTGCCATAGACATATAGTAAGAAAAGCCAATGTAGTCAACAGTGCCTTTCTTGAGATCTTCTCTTTCTTCATTGCTGAGAGCAATCTGATATCCTTTTCTTTCCCAGTATTTTTCAAGATAGCCAGGGATGATACCTGTGCAGTGAACATCAGCGAACCAGTATCTTCTATGATTTGCGGAAGTGAATTCCATCATATCTCTAGGATTACATGTAGCAGGGTAGATTGGAACAAATGCAATCATGCATCCAATCATGTTTTTTGGATCAATTTCGTGACCAATCTGTACTGCTTTTGCACTGGCAATGAGTTCATTGATACCAGACTGATACATCATAAACTGATTTTCTGGGTTGTCATCTGTTGTTAGAATTGCACCTTCCTGCAGCATATGATGTGCACATTCATTTGCCCCCTGGTTATTGATTTCGTTGAATGTCATCCAGTACTTTACTTTGCCTTTATATCTTTCAAAGCATGTTTTAGCGAAAGTAACAAAGAAATCAATACATCTCTTATCCATGAAACCGTTGTATTTTTTTGCCAGATTATATGGAAGTTCAAAATGAGAGAGTGTGATGACTGGCTCAATATTATACTGATGCATTGTATCAAACATGTCGTCGTAGAACTTTAAGCCTTCTTCATTTGGCACAGCATCATCTCCATTTGGATAGATTCTTGACCATGCGATAGAAGTACGGAAAGCTTTGAATCCCATTTCTGCGAATAAAGCAATATCTTCCTTGTAGTGATGATAGAAATCAATGGCTTCATGGTTAGGGTAGTTTTCACCTTCTACGATACCATCTGTAATACGACGTGGAATACCATTTCCACCTGCAGTCATAACATCGGCAATAGATGGTCCTTTCCCACCTTCATTCCAGCCACCTTCCAACTGGTGAGCAGCAACAGCGCCACCCCATAAGAAATCTTTACGAAATCCCATTATGTTTTTCCTCCTGAATATGCTTTCATTTTATCATTTTGAAAAGTTGTTTAAAAGAATGATGTATAATCTTTGTATGGATATTAGAAATTACATTGCAGACTACAAACCTTATAATGAACAGGAAGCAAATGATCAGAAACAGATGCTGAAATGGATTGATACGGGATTGGATCTATTTACAAGAGAGAATGGAATGGCACATTTTACTTCGAGTGCATGGGTATGTGATCAAAGTCATCAGCATATCTTGATGGCATATCACAATATTTATCAGTCATACAGCTGGCTGGGAGGTCATAATGATGGTGATCAGGATTTTAAGCATGTTGCCTGTAAAGAAGTGAAAGAAGAAAGTGGTGTTGAACATGTAAAGCTGTTAAGTGATGATATTTTTTCTTTGGAAATATTAACAGTCGATGGTCATATCAAACATGGTGTATATGTACCAGGTCATCTGCATCTGAACTTAACATATGTATTTGAAGCGGATAGGAATGATCCTGTATTTGTGAAGGAAGATGAAAATAGTGCAGTGAACTGGTTTACAAAGCAGGAAGCCATTGAAAAGAGCAGTGAAGAATGGTTCCGCACACATATCTATAATAAACTGAATGAAAAATTAGAATTACTGGATCAAAAAAAATAGCACACTGTGCTATTTTTTAGAATACGTATGTTTTTAAACGGTCAAATGCTTCTTTGACTCTAGAGAGTGGTAAAGCAAGATTGATACGGATGGAATAAGGTCCATGGAATGGTCTGCCATCCTGCCAGTATACGCCATATTCCCATCCTTTATGAAGGATTGTCTCAATATCAACATTATTTTCTTTGCAATATTGTTCACAGTCAATGAATAACATATATGTTCCCTGTGGCTTTGCTAGTGTGACGCCCTTGAAGTTTTCTTTGATAAAATCATAGGCATAGTTGACATTGCCAGTAATAGTTTCACAAAGTTCATCAGCCCATTCATAACCTTCTTTTTTATATGCACCAATCAGAGCATACATGGAAAGAACATTCATGGAATTATAATGTGAAAGGGAAGATTCCTTTTCAACACGTTCTCTCAGCCAGTCATTGTAAATAATGTGGTAAGAGCCAATCAGTCCTGCAAGGTTGAATGTCTTGCTTGGTGCATACATTGCAGCTGTATGTGTTCTAGCATATTCATTGACGGACTGTGTTGGGATATGTTTGTTGCCGTCTAAGATAATATCTGACCAGATTTCATCTGAAACAATCCATACGTTATGCTTTTCAAATAATGCAACTGCTTTTTCAAGTTCTTCTTTTTCCCAGACTCTTCCACATGGGTTATATGGACTGCAGATGATCGCAACATGAATATGATTTTCTACGATCTTCTTTTCCATATCTTCATAGTCCATTCTCCAGACATTATTTTCATCTAATTTCAGAGGAGATAAGACCATGTTATAACCATTATTTTCAAGTGCGTGTGTAAAACCAATATATGTTGGAGAATTTAATAAAACATTATCACCTTTAGAAGCCAGTACATTCAAAGCAGAAATAACGCCGCCTAAAACACCATTTTCATATCCAATGTGCTTTTTCTCTAAGCCTTCCACATTATTTCTTGTCTTATGCCATTGAATGATACTGTCAAAGTATTCTTCTCTTGGTTCAAAGTAACCATATGTTGGATGGTTTACTCTTTCAATGATACTTTCTGCGATTGTAGGGCATGCTGGGAAATTCATATCAGCGACCCACATAGGAATGACATCAAAGCCTTCTTTTCTTTTGACATCTTTAAATGCGCCAGCCTGATTTGTAGGTAAGTCAACAGCGATTGCATCTTTTCCAGCTCTGTCTAAAATTGATTCAAAATCATACTTCATTGCTTTTCTCCTCCCAAATTTTGAATGAACATATTATAATCACTTTTTGTTCGTTACATTGTTACAAAAATCAAAAAATAAGTAATCTTTTAAAAATTTATCTGAAATATTTATTTTATTTTCATTGACTGGGTCAAAAAATGAAATTTGATAAGCAAATAATCCCATTTTTTTAAAATCTCTGGATGGTTTTCCATACATTGGATCATTCACGATTGGTAAACCATTTGAAGAAAGATGCACACGAATCTGATGTGTTCTTCCTGTTTCCAGGATACAGCGAACAAGTTCATAATTCTTTTTTTTCTCAATGATTTCAACATGTGTCAATGCATCTTTTCCATTCAAAGAAATACGGTATTTATTTGATACATGTCGATTTTTTCCAATTGCCTTATGAATATCAAAGCACGCACCTGCTTTTATATTTCCATACGTGATTGCAAGATACGCACGATGAATCTTCTTTTCTTCCATTGCCTGATCTAAATATGGCTGAAAGAAAGGAATCAATGAATACAAGACAATACCTGTCGTATCTTTATCTAAGCGATGTAAAGGACGTACTGAAGTATGAATGTTATTGTCTTTGAAGTATCTTGCAACTTGTGCATTGAGGCAATCCTGATCATTTTCTTCTCCATGAATAATACATCCTGCATCCTTATGTACTGCTAAAATAAAATCATCTTTGTATAGAACCGTACATGGCTTTTTTCCAATGACCCAGTCAATGTCATGTTTGTCTAGTAACAGTTTAATATCTTTTCCGTTAATCTTTTCATGAATATCTTTTACGACAGTGTCATTTAAATATAATTGCTTATTTAATAACAAAAGGTAACGATTCTTTTTTGCCTGTTTATAGTGTTCTAGAAAATCCAATATCGTTTCAAAACAATCTGTGTTATGAAATGTAATAGATGTGTTCGTACATTCGTAATTCATATATCCATTTTAGCAAAACTAAATATGTTATGATACTGCATATGCAGACAAATAGAACATATATCGCAATTGATCTGAAATCATTCTATGCTTCTTGTGAGTGTCAGGAAAGAGGACTGAATGCTTTGAAAACGAATCTCGTTGTGGCGGATGCATCAAAAACAGACAAGACAATTTGTCTGGCGGTTTCTCCATCTCTGAAGAAATATGGCATCAGTGGCAGAGCTAGATTGTTTGAAGTTAGAGCGAAAGTGAAAGAAATCAACGAAGAGCGTGCAAGAAAAATTCAGTATCAGTCATTTCGTACTTCCAGTATGTATGAGGATGAATTGAAAGATCCATATACAAAACTTGATTTTTTAATTGCACCGCCTAGAATGGCAACATATATTGCATATTCTTCAAGTATTTATGAAATCTATCTTCGCTATATCGCAAAAGATGATATTCATGTATATTCCATTGATGAAGTATTTATTGATGCAACGGATTACTTGAAAATCTATCACATGAACGCACATGATTTTGCGAGAAAATTAATTCAGGAAGTATTGAAAGAAACAGGAATTACCGCAACAGCAGGTATCGCAAGTAACCTGTATTTATGTAAATGTGCAATGGATATTGTTGCGAAACATATTCCTGCAGATAAAGATGGCGTTAGAATTGCGGAGTTGGATGAGTATTCATATCGAAACCTGTTATGGACGCATCGACCATTAACGGATTTCTGGCGTGTTGGAAAAGGCATCGCAAAACGACTGGAGAATGCAGGTATTTTAACGATGGGGGATATTGCGAGATGTTCTGTTGGTAAATACGAAGATGAGTATAATGAAGATCTTCTGTATCAGATGCTTGGAATCAATGCAGAACTATTGATTGATCACGCATGGGGAATAGAAACGTGTACAATAAAGGATATCAAAGCATATCGACCATCGAACCATTCCTGTGGGATTGGACAAGTCTTAGCAGAGCCATATACATATGAAAAAGGGAAAATCATTGTCAAAGAGATGTGTGAACAATTATCATTGAAACTCATTCAGAATCATGTAAATGCGGAAAGTATTACATTAACTGTTGGCTATGATATTTCTTCTATGACAACAAATTATACAGGTGAAGTTGTTACGGACTGGTATGGAAGAAAGCTTCCCAAATCAGCACATGGATCGTATCGGTTTGATGTACGTACTTCTACGACTTCTAAATTGATTATGGCATGTATGAAAATATATGAAGCAAAAGTGAATTCTTCTTTGCTTATTAGAAGAATTACTTTAAGTGCGGCAAATATTAAAAATGCATCATTAGCACAATACCAGCAGACAAGCTTATTTGACGGGCAGCCTGTTGAAGAAGATGAAAGTGAGAAAAAGGCGGAAGAAGCAATTTTGAAAATCAAGCAGAAGTATGGAAAAAATGCAGTATTGAAGGGAATTGATCTAACAGAAGGTGCTACAACAAAATTAAGAAATGCACAGATTGGAGGACATAAGGCATGAAGTATGTTTCCAAAGATCAGAATGATCCACATCGCTATGATGATCTTTTAAACATGGAACGTCCACTTTCTCAACATAAAGCATTATCTATGGCACAGCGTGCTGCACAGTTTGCAAGCTTTGATGCGTTGGTGACGCCGGCGACGATGGCGATGTCAGCACTCCAGTTCCAGCCAATCTTTGCGCCGTCAGGATGGACCACGATGCGCTTTGCGTCTGCGTTCATTCTGGGGGGCTTGCCCATGCCAATCTTGTAGTTGCGGTCTACGCCCAGTTCGACGATGACGTCTGCGATGCCGATGGCGCCTTCACCGATGGTGAACAGCTTGTCCTTCAGCTCGTCGCCGAACATGCCTCTGGATTCCATCTGGGCAAAGACGGGGATGTTCAGGTATTCTGCCAGCTCCTTGATGACCTCCGGTTCTTCGGAGCAGTAGGGGGCAACCTGACCCAGGACCAGGACGGGCTTCTTGGCAGCGATA
>ERZ506978.1036-NODE-1036-length-10309-cov-4.225961_pt1 | contig 10309 bp, 9 predicted proteins | sample MGYA00512888_ERZ506978 | MGnify/ENA metagenome assembly ERZ506978
CAACATAATTTCTGCTCTCTATATATATGAGCGTTACAAATCTCAAAATCTTGAAGCAGCAAAACAGATGCTCATGGAAAAACCTGTTTCTGCCGATCATAAACATGATCATAATAGAGGATTGAAGCTCGAAACAGCGAAAGCTTTGGACAGCAAATCCCTTATTGTAGAACAAAGCATCTACTTTAATGGAACGCTTAAAGATCCGGAAATGATCGAAAAACTGCAGATTTCGAGAAACAGCTATTACAAATACAAGAAAGAGTTACGTCAGCAGCTGGTTGCTGTAAGAAAAAAAGAAGATACAGAAAGCAGCAAGTAGTTACGACACAAAAGACTGCACTTTTTGATACTCTTTTTTGAGTGAAAAGGTATATTATGTATATGGTGAAGTTGGAGAGTTGCAAAGCATAACTCTCTTTTTTGCATATTTATACAAAAATAAATTGTTTTATGTAGATTATTGTAGATTCAAGGTGTAAAATATACATATCAAGGGAGGTATTTTGCCATGGCAATTGATACAAAAAAAGAACAGGAAAGAGATGAACTGCATCGTGCAATCTGGAGCATTGCCGATAATCTGAGAGGCGCAGTTGATGGATGGGACTTCAAAAACTATGTGTTGGGAACAATGTTCTACCGTTACATCTCTGAAAATATAACAAACTACATCAACAGAGGCGAAATTGAAGCAGGAAATCCAGATTTCGACTACGCTCAGATGAGTGATACAGATGCAGAAGAAGCAAGAAAAGGTTTGGTACAGGAAAAAGGTTTTTTCATTCTGCCTTCAGAACTTTTCTGTAATGTGCAAAAGAATTGCAAGGACACTACTGCGACTTTCAAGGACAGAGAGGGCAATACAAAGAACCTGAAAGACAATCTGAACGAATTTTTGGAAATGGTTTTTGATCACATCGAAGATTCCGCTCGTGGCAGTGCATCAGAAGCAGACTTTGAAGGACTGTTCAACGATTTTGATGTCAACAGCAACAAGCTGGGTGCTACAGTTGCAAAGAGAAACGAAAACCTATGCAAGCTTCTTGACGGCATTGCTGATATGAATCTTGGCGATGTGAAGAATCATGATATTGATGCCTTTGGTGATGCCTACGAATACCTCATGACAATGTATGCTTCCAATGCCGGCAAGTCTGGAGGAGAATTCTTTACACCTTCTGATGTATCAGAACTTCTTACAAGACTTGGAACAGTCGGAAAGACTGAAATCAATAAAGTTTATGACCCAGCATGTGGCTCAGGTTCCCTTCTTCTGAAAGCTGAAAAGGTGCTTGGCAAAGACAAGGTTCGTATCGGATTCTTCGGACAGGAAGTGAATATTACGACCTACAACCTATGCAGAATCAACATGTTTCTGCATGATATTGGATTCGACAAATTCAATATTGCCTGCGAAGATACTCTCATCAATCCAGCTCACTGGGATGAAGAACCTTTTGAACTCATCGTTTCAAATCCTCCGTATTCCATAAAATGGGCAGGCGACGATAATCCTTTACTGATCAACGATCCTCGTTTTGCTCCTGCTGGAGTTCTTGCACCAAAGAGCAAGGCTGACTTGGCGTTCATCATGCACAGTCTTTCATGGCTTGCTTCCAACGGCGTAGCAGCAATCGTATGTTTCCCGGGAATCATGTACCGTGGTGGTGCTGAACAGAAGATCCGCAAGTATCTTGTAGACAATAACTTTGTGGATTGCATTATTCAGCTGCCAGATAATTTGTTTTTCGGCACTTCCATTGCGACGGATATCCTCGTAATGAAGAAGAACAAGACTGACAATAGTATTCTGTTTATTGATGCGACAAAGGAATGTGTGAAGGTTACAAATAACAACAAACTCACTCCTGAAAACATTGATCACATTGTAGATATCTTTGCCAGTCGTGAAGATGTTGAATATGTAGCACATAGAGCTACGTATGAAGAAGTTGTTTCCAACGATTACAATCTCTCTGTTTCTACATATGTAGAAGCTGAAGACACAAGAGAAAAGGTCAACATCGTTGAGCTGAATCAGCAGCTCAAGGAAATCGTTGCCCGTGAACAGGAACTGCGTGACAGAATTGATCAGATCATTGCAGAAATCGAGGTGTAATTATGAATGAAAAAGAAGCGTTGAAAAAATTGATTGATAATCCAAAACAGCCTAATGTTAGTGAATGGGTTTATGAAGTCGAGGCATTTTTGGAAGAAATTAATGAAAATAACGAAGAAGCGTGGATACTTATTGATGGCATAAAAAAGCAAGGGGATGCTTTTCAGCGTTGCGAAAATTTAGTGGCATTATTACGCCAACTTTATAAGAAAAAATATGATAAAGTGTCTATTCCACCAATAACGAAAAGAAATCAAATATTTGTTGCTATGATGTTTGCGGAGGAAACTGCTTCTACATACGAACAGGTATATAAGCCTGTTATTCAATCGTTGAACTATTCAGCCATGAGAATTGATGAGAAACAATTCAATGGATCTATTATTGGAGAAATTACTGCAGAAATAACAGATTCTGTTGCTTTGATTGCAGATTTAACAGGAAATCGTGGCGGTGTTTATTATGAAGCCGGCATTGCCAGAGGACTACAGTTATGTAATCATCCAATCAAATTGATTTTAACTTGCAAACAAAGTTTTTTTGATAGTGAAAGAGTTCATTTTGATGTAAGTGGTGACAACATTGTTCTTTATGCAAATGATGACGATTTGAAACAAAAACTTGCAAAAAGATTACAGGCTGTTTTGAACAAGGAGATTGAATCATGAGCAAATTAGATGAATTGCTTGCGGAACTTTGCCCGGATGGGGTAGAGTATAAAAAATTGGGAGATGTGGCCACTATATCAAGAGGTGGCAACTTTCAAAAGAAGGATTTTGTTGAGAAAGGTGTTCCTTGTATTCACTATGGACAAATATATACGAAATATGGGCTATTTGCGGATAACACTTTTACATTCATTACTGCTGAAAAAGCTAAAAAACAGAAGATGGCAGTTAAGAATGATGTTATTATGGCAGTGACAAGTGAGAATATTGATGATGTGTGTAAATGCATGGCGTGGCTCGGTGATGAGGATGTTGCAATCAGCGGGCATACCGCAATTATTCATCATACATTAAATTCTAAATACCTCGTGTATTATCTTCATTCAGCGCATTTTTATGCACAGAAGCGAAAATTGGCGCATGGTACTAAGGTAATTGAAGTTACACCAGATAAACTGAATGATGTGGTTCTGCCTGTACCTCCTCTGGAGGTACAACGTGAAATAGTCCGCGTGCTGGACTCTTTCACGTTACTTACAGCCGAGCTTACAGCCGAGCTTACAGCTCGGAAGAAGCAGTATGATTTTTATAGAGATAAACTTCTTACCTTTGAAAGTGATATTCCATTACGCACATTAGGAGAAGTTTGTGATTTAAAAGCAGGCAAGGCGATCAAAGCCTCAGAAATCTCTGATGTTGAAACTAATCAAGCCACTATTCCTTGCTATGGTGCAAATGGACTTAGGGGCTATGTAGAAAAATCAAATGATGAAGGGGATAAATCAATTATCGGAAGGCAAGGGGCACTGTGTGGTAATGTGTGTTATGCAACCGGTAAGTATTATGCTACAGAACATGCGGTTGTTGTTACTGATAGAGGATATTTTAATAATAGATATCTTTATCATGCATTAACTCATGCAAATTTAAATCAGTATAAAACTGCGGGAGCACAGCCAGGCTTATCTGTTGCCAAATTGAATGATGTAATAATTGCAGTTCCAGATAAAAAAATACAGGATAAAATTGCTAATGTCCTCGATAATTTTGAATCTATTTGCACTGATCTGAATATTGGTTTGCCGGCTGAAATTGAAGCACGTCAAAAACAATATGAATTTTACCGTGATTCACTATTGACATTTGCTGAGACAGGCCAGATGATTTCACAGACAGACAGACAGACAGACAGACAGACAGAACTGAACGTAATTAAGCTTATTCAGTATGTGTTTGGTTTTGTGATGTTACCGTTAAGTGAAATCTGCCACTCTATTTCGTCTGGCAAAGCAAAAACAAAAGAAACTGTTGGCGAATACCCTGTTTATGGTTCTACCGGTATAATCGCACGAACAAATAAAGCAATTTACAACAAGACAAATATTCTTGTTGCTCGTGTGGGAGCTAATGCCGGATATACGCATTTGGCACACGACAGTTATGATGTGTCTGATAACACGCTTATTGTTGACGTGAAAAATGATTATAACCTCAAATATGTCTACTATCAGCTCGTCAATATCGGACTTAATCGTTATGCAAAAGGCGGTGGACAGCCCCTTGTGACAGCCGGACAGATAAAAGAAGTTACCATTCCTGTTCCGATGATGCAGGAGCAAGAACGAATTGTAGCCGTCCTCGACAAGTTTGATAGTCTTTGCAATGATCTGTCAAGTGGACTTCCAGCAGAAATCGAAGCACGTCAGAAGCAGTATGAGTACTACAGGGACAAGCTTCTATCCTTTAAAGAGAAGCAGAATTAATTCAAAAAACTCATCACATGGCAACTGCTGTGTGATGGGCTTTGTCATATAAAGGGAGGCAGAAATATGCCATATTTCAATATTGTCGCTGAGACAAGCGAGAATACCGTTGTTACAGAATATGAGCCTGTAAAATCACGCTCGACAACGTACCAGTCTGAAGCTGCACTGGAAAAAGAATTCATCCATATGCTTACAGAACAGGGATATGAATATCTGCAGATTCATACAGAAAAGGATCTGATTTCAAATTTACGTTCACAGCTTGAACGATTGAATTCCTACAAGTTCACAGATTCTGAATGGGAAAGGTTTTTCAACACCTGCATTGCAAGTCAGAAAGACGGAATTGTAGAAAAGACACGCAAGATTCAGGAAGATAATGTGCAGATTCTCAAGCGTGATGACGGGACAACAAAGAACATTACAATCATTGACAAGAAGAACATTCACAGCAACTTTCTTCAGGTCATCAACCAGTACACGATCAGCATGGATGAAGGTGCAAAGCACGACAACAGATACGATGTAACTGTACTCGTGAATGGTCTGCCACTTGTTCATATCGAACTCAAGAAACGTGGAGTTCCAATCAGAGAGGCCTTCAATCAGATTGACAGATACCAGAGAGATTCCTTCTGGGCTGGCTCTGGACTTTTCGAGTACGTGCAGATCTTCGTTATTTCAAACGGAGTAAACACAAAATACTATTCCAACACTACACGTTTCAGTGCAATCAGAGATGCTGCAAAGTCAAGCTCTTCAAGAAAAGGAAAGACATCCAATTCCTTTGAATTCACCAGCTACTGGGCAGATGGAAAGAACAGGATTATTCCTGATCTGATTGACTTTACAAGAACATTCTTTGCAAGGCATACGATTCTCAGTATTCTCACAAAGTACTGTGTTTTCACGTCAGAAGACATGCTTCTTGTCATGAGACCTTATCAGATCACGGCTACTGAGAGAATTCTCAACAGGATTGAGATTGCTACGAACTACAAGAAGTATGGATCTATTGAAGGTGGCGGATATATCTGGCATACGACAGGTTCTGGAAAGACTCTGACTTCATTCAAGACTGCCCGTCTTGCTTCAGCACTTCCTTATATTGATAAGGTCCTGTTTGTAGTTGACCGTAAGGATCTCGACTACCAGACGATGAAGGAATACGACCGCTTTGAAAAAGGCTGTGCCAACAGCAACACTTCCACAACTATTCTTCAGAAGCAGCTGGAAAGTTCTGAGTCTCATATCATCATTACAACGATTCAGAAGCTTTCAACCTTCATCAAAAAGAACAGAACGCATCCGGTCTATGATGAACATGTTGTCATCATTTTCGATGAGTGCCACAGATCACAGTTTGGCGATATGCATGCTGCAATTGTAAAGGCGTTCAGAAAATACCATCTGTTCGGATTTACAGGAACACCTATCTTCCCTGCAAACAAGGGATCTGTAACAAGTCTGAAATTCCTGACAACAGAACAGACTTTTGGAGATCAGCTTCATACATATACAATTGTTGACGCTATTAATGATGGCAACGTCCTTCCGTTTCGTGTTGATTACGTAAAGACGATAGACATGGAAAAGGATATCAAGGATGAGGATGTATGGGATATTGCCCGTGAAAAGGCTATGATGGCCCCTGAAAGAATCGAAAAGGTAACAAAGTACATTCTTGATAACTTTGACCGCAAGACGTATCGTGGCAGCAGAACATACTTTTACAACACCCTTACAAATATTTCAGATGTCGCATCAGGGAAGAAAGGTGCAGTTGAGGAAATCAAGCAGAAACAGCGTATCAGTGGTTTTAACTCAATCTTTGCGGTAGCCTCTGTGCCAATGGCAAAGCTGTACTATACAGAGTTCAAGAAACAGATGGAAGCCGACCCGACAAAGAAGCTGAGAATTGCAACGATCTTCAGCTACGGTGCAAATGAAGCAGAAGCTGATACTGATGCAGCAACAGGACTTCTTGATGAAGAAAATTCTGAAGATACATCTGAACTTGACCAGTCCTCCAGAGACTTCCTTGAATCAGCAATTCAGGACTACAATGAAATGTTCCATACAAATTATTCGACAGATGGTGACAGGTTTCAGAATTATTATAAAGACGTCTCCCTTCGTATGAAGAACAAGGAGCTGGATCTGCTTATCGTAGTTAACATGTTCCTCACAGGTTTTGATGCCACAACTTTGAACACATTGTGGGTAGACAAGAACCTCAAAATGCACGGTCTGATTCAGGCTTTCTCAAGAACAAACCGAATCCTCAATTCTGTAAAGACCTTCGGTAATATTGTGTGCTTCCGCAATCTGCAGAAACGTGTTGATGAAGCAATCTCTCTGTTCGGAGACAAGGATGCCGGCGGTATCGTACTTATGAGGAGCTACAAGGACTACTACTATGGCTACAGAGATGAAAAAGGAAAACAGCATCCGGGATATGAAGAATTAATCAAACAGCTTACAAAAAAGTTCCCTTTGAGCGAACCACGGATCGAGGGTGAAAAACAGCAGAAGGACTTCATTGCTCTGTTTGGCATGATTCTTCGCATGCGTAATATACTTTGTGTGTTTGACGAATTTGAAAACAACGAGTTGCTTTCAGAACGTGACCTTCAGGACTACCTTGGCAGATATCAGGATCTCCGTGATGAGTGGATGAGCCGTCGTGGCGGAGGAGACAGCACGGATATTAATGATGATATCGTTTTCGAAGTCGAGCTGATCAAGCAGGCAGAAATCAATATTGACTATATTCTGATGCTTGTAAAGAAGTACCATGATGACCATCATCAGGACAAGGAAATCATCGCCACAGTTGACAGAGCTATTGACTCAAATCCTGAGCTGCGAAGCAAGAAGAAGCTGATCAAGGCTTTTATTGACAATCTCAACGATGGTGATGATGTCATGGAAGAATGGCATGAGTATATTGCCAGAAAGCGTGAAGAAGAGCTTGAACAGATCATTGCAGATGAAAAGCTGAAGGATGAAGAAACACGAAAGTTTATCAAGGATTCCTTTAGAGACGGCGAAATCAAGACGATTGGAACCGATATTGACAAGCTGATGCCTCCTGTATCTCGTTTTGGAGGCGGCAACAGAGACGCCAAAAAGCAGAACGTCATTGACCGACTCAAGGCATTCTTTGAAAGATTCTTCGGTCTTGGCGGCGAATGGAAATAGCTGGAGGTAACAACAATGGGAAGACCAGCAAAAGATGGAAAAGCATTGAACTTATATATCGAAGCAGAAATTGCCGACAGGCTTGAGCAGTACTGTGATGACACGGGTATCACAAAAACTGCAGCAATCGAACGAATTCTGGAATCATATTTTGATGATCGGGATGAAAAAATAAAGAAGACTGGAGAAAGAAAAATTCTCTGAATGGTCGCAGTTTGTAGAAGGAGACAGAAATGTCTCCTTTTTGTTATGGTGAAGTTTGGTGATATTATAATGAGCAGTATAAAAGGTCTTCCGCTTTGGAGTCATTTTTCAGTTGTGAGGTGACAAAAAAAGGAAAACTGGATTTGAGACTTATATTTATGCCGAAAAACCAACGTCTGAAGTGACAAAAAAGGGAAATGCATATTATTGCATTCTACGAGTAGTATAATATATCCATGCGATACACACACCAACAGATAATACTTGCACTGTCTCTGCTTCCTGGAGTTGGACGAAGAACATTGAACAGATTTCTTATTCCATACAGGAAGATTTTAACAAATGGATATATACAAATTGACACGCTGCACTGGCTTGTGAATCAACTCACCATGATAAATACACGAATTAAGCCTGTGGACGAAGTGACGCTCAAGAATGTTCTATACAAAGCTGGACGTATCCTTGAAATGCAGGAATCTATGGGTATTACTGCGATATCTTTATATGATTATCTTTACCCTGAGAACTTCCGAGCACTTGGAAGTGATGCACCTGTGCTGTTCTTTGCAAAGGGTAATACGATGCTTCTGCGTAAGCCATGCAAGTTCATTGCAGTTATCGGCAGCAGGAATATATCTGATTATGCTTCTAGAGTCGGCACACGACTGGCACATATACTTGCTGATAAAGAATTTGTAATTGTCGGTGGGCTTGCAGTGGGAAGCGATACATGTGGGCACAAAGGTGCTATGGAAACAGGATATACACTCGCTGTCATGCCTTGCGGTCTGGATATGGTAGTGCCGTCAGAAAACACAGGATTGTTTCTGCAAATGATTGATAACGGCTCTTTAGCTATATCGGAATATCCAGTTGGTCATGCACCGACTAAAGCATCTTACGTAGAACGTGACAGGCTTCAGGCTGGCATTGCAGACGGACTGATCGCGCTTGAGACATCTGAGGATGGTGGAACAATGCACGCAGTCAGAAAAGCAGTAGAGCTTCGTAGACCAATTGGATGTCTGTCTCCTGATATTGTTGAACAGCCTGGCAATCAGATGCTCATTGATCAGTATGGTGCTGTAGCAATCAATACACAGGACGATATAGATGCCTTTGTCAAATCACTGCCAAAGCGTGAGCATTCTGTAAAAGGATCAATACTTGTAGAGCAGTCAAAGCTCTTTTAAAGGAAAGGAATATTCATATGACACAAAATAACGAAATACATGCACACTGGATCCACAAGAAGGTTGAAGATCCGACAGCCGTTTCGGGCTTCTTCTACGCAAGAGAGTGCACATGTTCAAGCTGCGGTAAAGAAGTAAACATGGAGAAGCCTCGCTGCCCGTTCTGTGGTGCAGTGATGGATGAGGAAAGCAAAGATGACTAACAAGGAATGGCTGAAAACATTATCAGATGAAGAACTTGCAGACTGGCTGACAGACCTGTCAAACGGCAAATTCTATCCAGAAGACCTCTGCATGGATTTTTGCCCGAATGCAAGAAAGAATGGAACATGTACAAAATGTGATGCCAATGGTGATATTGACTGCGAGTTGCCTGTGCAGGACATCATCGTTCAATGGTTGAATGCTGAGAGAAAATAATTTTCTGAAGGAATATTAAAAGCACCCATAGTGGATGCTTTTTTGCTGTGTATGAGTTAGAGCAATATACCAAACAGTATCAGTCCAATTATTAATATAGACGATATTTATCTGACAATCACAATCCATTGAATGTTCATATATAATTTATTCAGAATATAAATCAGAATTTATGGAGATGTAAGATGGAATATAAAGAATATGGATCAAAGAATAATGATATTATAATTTTATTACACGGTGGAGGTCTTTCTTGGTGGAATTATATAGACGAAATATCCTTGCTTGAAAATGAATTTCACATAGTTATTCCTATATTAGATGGACATTCAGGAAGTGATACAAATTTTACTTCTATTGAAAGCAATGCTCTAGAAATAATAAATTTTATAAATATAAATTATTAAAGCAACGTATCGAGGACTGTAAAAATCTATAGACAGATTTTGAGCATTGTAATTGAAAAAGTGTCTAACAAAGGAATATACTTTTTCGTGAAAGGAGTTATTAGATATGAAATTAGCTAATGTATTATGTGCTGGTTCTTTAGCATTTGCACTTGCTGCATGTTCTTCAACAGCTGCAAGCTCAAAGAAGGAATCTGCTTCCGTTGCTTCTTCAACAAATGAAGAAAAGAAGGAAGAAGTTGCTACTGAAGGCAAATATGATGTAACAAACAACACAGGCAAAGAAGTTAAGGAATTATACTTCTATGATGCTACAGGTACA
>ERZ506978.1040-NODE-1040-length-10273-cov-4.948424_pt1 | contig 10273 bp, 7 predicted proteins | sample MGYA00512888_ERZ506978 | MGnify/ENA metagenome assembly ERZ506978
ACGCTCTTCCGATCTTTGCCTGTCCCATCGGTGCAGGTGATGGTAGCGTAGCCCTGTCCCACGGCGGTGACCACACCGCTCTGATCCACCGTGGCCACCCAGGGGCCTGCGCTGCTCCAGCTGTAGTTGCCGTCGCCGCCGGTGACTTCAAACTGATAGGTGTCGCCCACATTCACCAACGTCAGGTCAGTCAGGTTGATGGTCAGCGGGTCGGTGTTGTCCGTCTCATCCTGCTTCGCCTCATCCTTTTTCTGGTCGTCCTTCTTGGTATCATCCTGCTTGGCGTCATCCTGCTTGGTCTGCGCCTGCTCGTCCTTGGCTTCCAGCTCCTGCACCTTGGCGTCCACCGTGGCATGGTCGGCCGCAGCGCTGACGCTGCGCACCTGGCAGACAGCGGTTTTATCGCCCGCCGTGGCAGTGATCTTACAGCTGCCGCCGCCGAAACAGGTCACTTTGCCCTGCTGGCTCACCCAGGCTACATACTTGTCATCGGTGCTCCAGGTCACCGTCCCCTTCCAATCCTCTGGGGTCAGGGCGGCTTTCATCTCCAGCTCCTCGCCCGCCTGCATGGTCACATCGTCATGGTTCAGCGCAATGGCTTGAGGGGGATCCACCTGGGGGGTGTCCTCCTGCTTGGGCGCATCCTGTACCGGCTGGGCGGAGGTGGAAGCGTCACCGCTCTTGTCCGGCTCCGCAGAGCTGTCGGCATCATTGACCACCGCCGGTCGGGTGTGCCGTCCTTGAAGATGTAATAGTCCTGATACTTTTTGTTGCCCACCAGTGCTTTTTTGAACCACTCATGCTCGGTGGAGGTGTGGTTGAACACCATGTCCAGCATCAGGCCGATGCCGCGCCTGTCCGCCTCGCGGATAAGCTCCTCCAGATCCTCCATCGTGCCGTAGCGCGGGTCGACGGCACGGTAGTCGGCCACATCATAGCCGTTGTCGCGCTGGGGCGAGGGGAAGAACGGCGTCAGCCAGAGATAGTCAACGCCCAGGTCGGCGAGGTAGTCCAGTTTCGCGGTGACGCCCTTCAAATCGCCGAAGCCGTCACCGTTCGAGTCCATGAAGGATTTCGGGTAAATTTGGTAGACAACTTTATCTTTAAAATCATTCATGGTACACACCTCACAAAATCAGGCAATGCCTTTCTTTTTGCCGACGCTGACGGTCAGCACAAAGGGCACAACGATGGCAATGACCATGCACAGCGCAAAGCTGAGCATATAGGCAGGCTGGATGGACAGAATGCCGGGGATGCCGCCGACGCCGATGGCGTTGGCCGTGGTGGAAGTAGCCACGCAGACAGCTGCCGCGATGGCCGAGCCGATCATGCCGCAGATGAACGGGAAGTGGAATTTCAGGTTGACGCCGAACATAGCGGGCTCGGTAACGCCGAGGTAGCAGGAGATGCAGGAGGGTACGTTGACCTCCTGAGCGTCCGCGTTCTTGCGCTGCAGATAGATCATACCGAGGACGGCGGAGCCCTGCGCAATGTTGGACAGCGCGATCATCGGCCACAGCATCGTGCCGCCGAAGTCGGCGATCAGCTGCATATCAATGGCGTTGGACATGTGGTGCAGGCCGGTGATGACGAGCGGGGCATAAACAAAGCCGAAGATTGCGCCAAAGACCACGCGGAAGGAGCCGGAAATGCCAGCGTAGACAACATCAGAGATGACGGAGCCAATCTTCCAGCCGATGGGGCCAAGGATGGTATGAGCGACGATGACGGACAGGACCAGCGAGCAGAACGGTACAACGATCATCGAGATGACCGGCGGGCAGATCTTGCGGAAGAATTTTTCCAGATACACCAGCGTGAACGCGGCCAGCATGGCAGGGATAACCTGTGCCTGATAGCCGATCATGTTGATGGTGAAGAAGCCAAAATCCCACTTGGGGATATCTGCCGCTGCTGTGGATGCGACAGCGTAGGCGTTCAGCAGCTGGCCGGAAACAAGCGTCAGGCCGAGGACGATGCCCAGGCTCTGGGTCGTGCCCATCTTTTTGGTGACGGACCAGCAGATGCAGACCGGCAGCATGTGGAAAACGGCCTCGCCGATCAGCCAGAGGAAGCTGTCCACGCCCGACCAGAACTGGCTGATATCGCACAAGGTCTGCGTGCCGTTATTGAAGAAATAGATGCTGTCGATGCAGTTGCGGAAGCCCAAAATCAGACCGCCCGTAATAATGGCAGGGATCAGCGGGGCGAAGATCTCGGCCAGCACGCTCATAACTTTTTGCAGAGCGTTCTGGTTCTGCTTGGCCGCGCTCTTGACAGCCTCCTTGGAGACACCGTCGATGCCGGAGACGGCAATAAAGTCATTGTAGAAATCGTTGACCGTGTTGCCGATGATGACCTGGAACTGGCCCGCCTGCGTGAAGGTGCCCTTGGCGGATTTCAGCGCCTCGATCTTGGCAACGTCCGCCTTGGCGGGGTCGTTGAGGACAAAGCGCATGCGCGATACGCAGTGGGATACCGCCGCAATGTTCTCCTTGCCGCCGACGTACGCAAGCAGCCGCCGCGCGTCCTGTTCGTATTTACCCATGATGTTTTCCTCCTTTTGCCCGGTAGAGCGGGCGTCTTTGAACTTGTTCATACAAGTTCTCCTTACAGCCACAGAATACCAGACTTGTTCATACAAGTCAATATGCTTTTGCAAAAAAGCAAGGCAGAATGCCTATTTTCGGCACTGCTCACAAGTTGCCCACTTGAAATTTAGCCGAAAAGACGGTATACTAAAGTAAATGTTTGAACAAGTTGCGAGGTACACACCATGCCAAAGGCAAAATATGAGGGCATTTATCACAGCATCAAAAAACGCATCGAGGCGCAGGATTACCCCTATCAATCGCTGCTGCCCAGCGAGAATACCTTAATAGAGGAATACGCCTGCTCCCGCAACACAGTTCGACGCGCATTGGCGGAGCTGGTAGCCGACGGCTATGTGCAGGCCATGCAAGGGCGCGGCGTGCGGGTCATCTACCAGCCGGTGGGCAAAACGACGTTTACCATCGGCGGCATCGAGACGTTTCAAGAAACCGCCCGCCGCAACCGCCTTCGCGCCGTGACGAAGGTCACGAAGTTTGAGACTGTTATCGCCGATGAGTGCTTTGCCGCCAAGAGCGGTTTCTCAGTTGGGGATGAGCTATGGAGTATTGAACGAGTGCGGTATCTCGACGGCAAAGCGCTGATTCTCGATGTCAACTACTTTTTAAAGGAGTTTGTCCCCGGCCTGACGCCGGAAATTGCCGCAAACTCTATCTACGAATATATTGAGAACACACTGGGAATGCAGATCATCACCAGCAAGCGCCGCATCACGGTGGAACACGCCACCGCCCGCGACGAAAAGCTGCTGGACATGGGCACCTATGGCTGCGTGGCCGTCGTCGTGAACCAGACCTTCAACGCCGCCGGTCTGCTGTTTGAGTACACCCAGTCCCGCCACCAACCGGACTATTTCTGCTTTCAGGACATTGCCACGCGGAAAAAGTGAGCGGCAGACACCCGGCGCAGGGGTATCCACCTGAGATTTTGCGCCGGGTCGGGGCTCCGGCAAAATGGGTTTTATAGCAATTTTCAAAAATAAGACGAATAGCCGCAGGAATGGAACCAGCCTGAGCAGCCAGAAGGCGAAACTGTCTGAAAAGCACATTGTATCGCGTTCGGAAGAGCATCCAGGGTCCGTGCCTTGAATTTACGAAGGAAAGACTTCACCGTCGACCAGAGCTTTTCAATAGGATTCAGATCAGGACTATATGGTGGAAGATAAATGTATCGAACACCGGAGCTGTCCAGCAGATTTCTCACCGCCTTTGCATCCGGCTGTTTTTCCAGAAGCGAAAGGATGTCTGATGATCTACATCTGACAATTTGGGCTTCTTTCCACGGAGATTCGTTTGAGTTTCGTAGCTTCCTGTTTCGTTCCGACGCTTCAGCAAACGATATATCGAGCAGGTGTTTACAGAAAAGCACTTTGCCAGTTCTTTTACGCTAACGCCTTTGTCGTATGCTTCCAGAATCAATTTTCGAGCTTCATTGTGCAGCATAGTTCTCACCTTCTTTGCCTCTGTTATACCTCTTTTTGCTCAAAAGTTAAAGTACTGTGCTGTATTATTGAAAATTGCTATAAATGAAAAAAAGGCTGCCGCACGAGGGAAAATTCCTCTTGCAGCAGCCCCTTTTATGTTTTCCCCAAACTCATTGCAGCCATTGCTTCAGAACATCGTTGAGCTTATCAAGCTCCAGCGGTTTTGCGATATGTTCGTTCATGCCGGTGTTCTTTGCCAGCTGTACATCCTCGGCAAAGGCGTTCGCCGTCATGGCGATGATCGGCACCTTTCCGCGCCCGCCGGGAAGGGAGCGGATCGCCGCAGTAGCCTCGTACCCGTTCATGATCGGCATCTGGATGTCCATGAAGATCAGGTCATACCATTTTTCCGGGGCTGCCACAACCTTTTCGACCGCTATTTTTCCGTTTTCGGCAATGTCAACGGCCACGCCCGTCATACCCAGAATTTCGGCAGCGATCTCACGGTTCAGCTCGTTGTCCTCCACCAGAAGGACCCTCTTGCTCGTGTAATCGGTTTTGGCAAAGCTTTCCAGAAGGCTTCGGGCGTTTTTCTCCTTTTTGCCGGATGTAAACTGCCGCAGGGTCGCCGTCAGGCGGGAACGGAACAGCGGCTTTGCGATAAACGCATCCACGCCTGCCGCCCGGGCCTCCTCTTCGATCTCACTGAATTCAAAGGAGGTCAGGATGACGATGGTCACATCCTTGCCTACCCGCTCGCGTATTTTTCTGGCAGTCTCGATGCCGTCCATTTCCGGCATCTTCCAATCCAGAATCACCGCAAAGTAGTCGCACCCGGCTTCATGGCGCGCATAGCAACGCTCCACGGCCTCCCTGCCCGTAAGCACCCATTCGCCTGCTATGCCAATGTCCTTGAGGGTTGCAACCGTGCTTTCGCAGCAGGTTTTGTCATCGTCCACAACCAGCACCGGCAGGTCGAGCAGTTCTTTTTCCTGCTCCTTTTCGCTCTCCTGCAGCTTCAGATAGATCGTCACCGTGATTGTTGTGCCTTTGCCCGGCGCACTGTCAACCTTGATGCTGCCGTTCATCAGGTTGACGATATTTTGGGCGATCGCCATACCCAGACCCGTGCCCTGCACCTTGGTTGTCCGGTGATCGTCTGCCCGGCTGAACGGCTCAAACATGATCTTCTGGAATTCGGGCGTCATGCCGATGCCGTTATCTGCAATCGAAAACTCGTAGCAGCCAAGCTCCGAGAAGCCGTTCGGCTTTTCTTTAATAGAAAATGTGATATTGCCGCCATCCGGGGTGTACTTGATGGCGTTGCTCATCAGGTTTACAAAGACCTGCTGGATTCTCAGGCTGTCGCCGCAGACGGCCTCGTGTTCAATACGGTCCACATGGACTTCAAAATTATGTCGATGCTCATCGATGGCAGGCTTTGTAAGGGTAATCAGGTTATCGACCAGCTCCGGCAGATTAAAGTCCTCCTCGGCAAGGGACATCTTTCCGCTTTCGATGCGCGCCATGTCCAGCACTTCATTGATCAGTCCCAGCAAATGGCGGCTCGCCTTGGTGGTTTTGCCAAGGCACTCGATCACCTTATCCGGATTCTCGATATTCGCACCTGCAATCGCTGTCAGGCCAACGATTGCATTCATCGGCGTCCGAATATCATGGGACATATTGGAGAGGAACGCCGTCTTGGCCTGGCTTGCATTCTCCGCCGCGCGGTAGGCCTCCTTCAACGCCCTGTGGGATTCGATCTCGGCCCTTTTCTCCTGTGAAACATCCATAGAGGCCAGCAGAACCTTTACCAGCCTTGTGCCCTCCCACTCCAGCGGAATGAATGAGGCAATTTTGTAGGTGTTTTCGTCCAGAGAGCAGTATTCAAATTTATAGACATCGCTTTCTGCGGTCAGGTTCTTACGGATATTTTCCGGGGACATCGCCGTCTTCATAGCTTCCAGCGGCTCAAGCGTTTTATACTTTGCAGTCACCTGCTCCACAAAAGCATGGTAGGTGCCGGTCGGCTCGTATACCATTCCCCCCTGCAGATTGTAGAATCTATACCGGTCATTCTCAAGATCGCAGACAACAAAGCGATCCAGCAGCCGCACCATGCTCTGGATCAGAAGCTCCATGGAGGCGTTGTCCGATGCCATCTGCATCCGCCGTGCCGTTTCGGCCTTGGACTCGGTGATGTCCCGCAGGAAGATCATCGCATATTCGGAATCTTCTATCTCACCGCGCATGACGACATTGCGGACCCACCGCTCCTCGCCATTCAGCATGATGCGGCATTCCTGGCACAGCTCGGTGTCCAGTCCCTTCAATTTTTCTGCAATGTAGGCGCGGTTATAGAAATCCGTCACGGCCTTTTTGTCCTGTGCAACGACATAGTTGTCCACAAAGAACCTGACCAGCTCATCCCATGTATGGCTCTGCTCAAAGGCCGTCATCAGGGAGGCTTCCACCTTGAAGGTGTCAAATGTGTTTTTTTCAAGGTTCACATAGTATTCGCAGAGGTTTGCGCTGGTGAACGCGCGGTGAAAGGCGGCTGCCCGCTGCGCCTGCATCCGGCTTCTTTTTTCTGCGTCAATGTTGCTGAGGATTCCGGCGATCCGCTTGGCCGAGCCATCCAGACGGCGTATCACCTCCGCAGACGCCCGGAACCACAGGTATCGGCCAACCTTTGTCTTCAGTCGGTACTCCACCTTATACTTTGTCTGATTGGTTTTGTCTGCAATCGTGTCCTGCAGCAGCTTCAGGACACGTTCCTTATCCTCCGGATGCAGAAGCTCCGACCATGCAGCCAGCTCGCTCGGGAAATCCAGACTATCACGATACCCAAGGAGGCGCCGAAACGCATGGCTCCAATACACATTAACGATCTCACTGTTTTCATTGCAGTCAAAATACCAGAGCGCCGAGCGTATGGATTCATTGACCAGAGCGAGATTCTCATACGCCCAGTTGATCTGCACGGACATGACCCAGACCGGCTTTCCGGCGGCATCCGTTGTATTTTCTTTGTAGAGGCACACATAGACGGGGGCACCGTCCGCTGTGAGGATCTGCCCTTCTCCCGCACCATGAATCTGACGAAAGCGGTCATTCTCAAGGAAAGTGACATTCTCCCCGTAAAAAAGCTTTTTCAGCGAGCCCTTTGTCTGCGCCATAAGGGATTCGTAGCTGTACCCCAGATTGTGCAGCAGCAAATCACCGATCGACAAAATCGACAGATCAGCGTCAAAGTACCCGGTAATGGTCCCGACACCGCCGTTTTTTTGAATCGTTTCCTGCATCGACTGAAGCACACTGTCTCCCAGCTTTGTCATGTCAGAAGAATAGATTCCGTCTTCATAGCTGTTTTTGTAACTCATTTTCGTCCCTCTGCGCCTTACCCCAAAAGAAATTGCCGGCTGATACAGCATCGCCGCGCCGTTAATCCATGTAACATAGCCGGATATAGCATATCATTTTTTCAAGTTCTTGAAAAGTGGCGTTTTTGAAATTTTTGAAAAAAAACTTGTGCAGTTTGCTGCGACCTGCATGCACTGTGCGGGTAGCTGTAGGGGGCGGCGTCCCCGACGCCCCGCAGGCGGCTGCCCCCTTGCGGGCGCATATGGAATGCGCCCCTACGGTGTGGCGGGCGTTTCCTGTGGGCGACCAATGGTCGCCCCTACACATTCAATGGGCCAGAAATGCGATTTTTTGACACGCAGAAGTAGGCCGCAGGCTTCCCCGATTTGTGTTGAAAAAGCCACCGGTTGGCGGTATAATATTCTCCGGCCGGAACAGGCCGAATGAGGAGAAAATCAAGATGACAAACAAAAAACACACTTCCCCGCTTGCCGCTGTGCAGGAGCTTGCCGTCCTGACCGGGGCGGTTGCGATCATTGCGGCGGCGGTCTACTTCTTTCTGGTGCCGAGCCACGCCTCGGTCAGCAGCATCTCAGGCCTTGGCATCGTGCTGGCAAACTTTGTGCCGCTGCCGCTGTCGGCCATCACGATGATTCTGAATGTCGTGCTGCTCATCATCGGCTTTTTGACCTGCGGGCGGGAGTTCGGCGCCAAGACCGTCTACACCAGCATCCTGCTGCCGCTCTTTCTCGCCCTGCTGGAGCGGCTTTTCCCCGGCATCGGCTCACTGACCGACAGTCAGGAGCTGGATGTACTGTGCTACATTCTGGTAGTCAGCGTGGGGCTGAGCATCCTGTTCAACCGCAACGCCTCGTCCGGCGGGCTGGACATCGTGGCGAAGATCCTGAACAAATACCTGCATATTGAGCTGGGCCGCGCAATGTCGCTGTCCGGCATCTGTGTGGCGCTCTCAGCCGCACTGGTCTATGATAAAAAGACCGTAGTGCTGAGTGTGCTGGGCACCTACTTCAACGGTCTGGTGCTGGACCACTTTATCTTTGACCACAACATCAAGCGGCGGGTCTGCATCATCACCAAAAAGGAGGAGGAGCTGCGCCGCTTCATTCTGGACGATCTGCACAGCGGTGCAACGGTGTATGAATCCTACGGCGCATACAACATGGAAAAGCACCGCGAGATCATCACCATTGTGGATAAGGCCGAGTACCAGCGGCTGATGAACTTTATGAACCGCGAGGACCCGCAGGCGTTCATCACCGTCTACACTGTGTCGGACATACGGTATCAACCCAAAGCATAAGCCCGCACAGCGCCTTATCTCTCGCTGTCGGTCTTTCTGCTGCTGCCGGGCAAACGGATTTATTCCAAAAAACAGGTGACAAACCCTGTCCGGGTGTGGTATACTAAATATTACAATTTGGTTAAAACGAATTTGCCGGGGCGCGGGCTGCAGACCTTGACGCCCCGGTGTTGTCGTGTGTTACCGGAGGTGCTTGACTACGAATTCCACATCGAACCGTATGCCCCGCCTGCTGGCTATGCTGTTTTTGCTGCTGGGGCTTTTTTGTGCGGCAGCACTGCCCGCCCATGCGGAGGACGATTACAATACCACGCTGGACCGTCTTTCCCGCCTGCAGGCTCTGGCGCGGGAGTTTTCCTCGTCCCGGGACGATGCGCCCGACCCCATTGTGCTGACCCTCTCCTACACCCGCACGGGTGACTACAACACCACGATCTGGCAGCTGACCGCCGGCGTGCGCGATACCGAGTTTGAGAGCTATGTCAACAGCAGCGATGCCGAGCTGGCCTCGCTGCAATCCCTGAACACCGTCACCCTGCCCACCGGCGAGAAGATCGACTTCGGCCATATGCTGGCCTCGATGAACCTTGTCTACAACGGCATCCCCATCACCGGCAGCTGGGGCGGCGACTGCCAGCAGTTGGCGCAGCAGTATTACGGGCAGGCGCAGGACGCCGCCGGGTACGCCGCCGCGATGCGCGCTACCTTTAATATTGACGATGACGGCTCGCTGAGCAAATTCGGCGATCAGGACCTGCGCGCCGATATGGATTCGGTGATCGTCGGCTCCAAGGTCACGCAGGACACCGATCTGGCCGATGCCCTGCGCAGCTACTATGAGAATCTGACCGAGTACGACCGCGCCAAGGAGTTTATCTCGCTGAGCTTCGGCACGCAGGACACCTCCAACAGCAGCTTTGCGGACGCTGTCTACCGCGCCCTGCTTGATGATTCCGGCATGCAGCTGCTGTTTTACATGAACGGCATGTGGTCGGTCAATGGCTGGCAGATCAAGGAGGACTACGCCCCCGCTGTGCGCGGTGCCGCCGACCTGTTTGCCGAATATCTGGCAGGGGCCGTCAACCATGAAAAGGTCAAGAGCGAGACGAACGACCGCCTTGTCGCCATGGGCGGGCAGGCCCTGTCCGATGCGCTGGCCGCGCTGGGGGACAGCGATGCCGCCGCAGCCGCGCTGGCTGCCGCCAACGAGCTGGCCGGCAGCACCCAGTCCGCCGTCTCCTCGGGGTCGGATGCGATCTCCGCCGCACGGGAGAATTTGCAGACAAACTTTAACGTGAAGGTCTTCCAGCTGATTTTGCTGATTGCGGCAGGGCTGGCAGCGTTCATGCTGGTGTTCAGCATGGTGATGTTTGTGGTGCACCGAAAAGAAAATTGAGTTTGGACTGCGTGCCGCTCTCTTGTGGGAAAGAGAGCGGCACGCTTTTTTGGTTGGGCGCGGGGCAGGCGGGCAAAGCCCCTCCGGTCATCGCTGCGCTCGACCACCTCCCCACTTCGTGAGGAGGCTTTCGCGCGGGCGAAGCTCGCGCAAA
>ERZ506978.1042-NODE-1042-length-10267-cov-3.329710_pt1 | contig 10267 bp, 8 predicted proteins | sample MGYA00512888_ERZ506978 | MGnify/ENA metagenome assembly ERZ506978
ACTGCAGAGAATCCAGTGTCTGTCCTCTCTTACCGATCAGGATACCCATATCCTCGCCGGCAAAATCGATTTCCAGGCAATCGGCGGTCTTATCATAGTTCATGGTAATCTCCACCGGAAGTTCCATTGCACCAAATACGCCGGTCAGAAATTTTTCTGCATCCTGTTTCATCTGCTGTACCTGTTCTTCGGTACGGACAACCGGTTTTCTCGGTTCCGGCTTCGGCTGCGCTTCTTTTGCCACCGGTTTTACTTCCTTATTTTCTGTCTGCGGTTTGGCAGCAGTCTCTTTTTTCGGCTCTCTTACCGGTTTGGCTTCTTTTTTTACTTCTTTTCTGAATTCTTTTTTGGGTTCTTTCTTTTCTTCCTTAACAGGGGCTTTCTTTTCCTTTTTCTCTTCTTTTGCAAGCTCTTTTAAGATGTCGAATTCTTCTTCCTGCACCTTTTTACGAACTTTGATCACGGCAGGTTTGCTGCCGATAAATCCCAAGAAACCGGAAGTACCCTCCTGGACAACCTGAATCTCTAAGTTATCACTGGAAGTTTCAAACTCCAGACAAGCCTTTGTAATGGCTTCATCGACGGTTTTCGCAGTAATCTCTTTGAATTCCATAGCCCTTTCTCCCCCTATTTCTTCTTCGCGTTCTTTTCGTCAAACTGTTTTACCATGTTCGCCTTGGCAGCCAGACTGCCCGGTTTTACATTGGCGTTATTATAATATTCCGTTGCTTTCTTTCTCTGTGCAGCTTTTTCTTCCTGACTCAGCCCGGATGTTTTATCAGGTGCCTGAATGTTTCTTGCATTCATTCTTGCCTGCTGGTTGATCTGCTGTGCAGACACACCTCTTTTTTCCATCTTTTTCTTCATCTTTTCCTGATTCCGGCGAACCAGGTCTTCCATATCCATCTGCTCCATCTTACGGTTGATCACCAGCTGCTGGATACAACGGATCACAGCACCGATTACCCAGTAAATACCGATACCTACCGGGAAAGAGAAACAGAATACGGCAGACATGATCGGCATGAACGTATTCATGCTCTTCATAGAAGCTTCCATTGCACTCGGTTCACTGTTCGGAGCCTGCTTTGGCTGAGGCATCAGTTTGTAGTTCATCCACTGTGTCAGCCATGCAAGGATCGGAACCATGGCAGCGGAAAATACCAGAAGGTATCCTGCTGCTCCGCCCTGTGCCATACCGCTCTTGATGATGGCAAGCGGGGTGTCTGAGATATTCAGGTTCAGGAACGTATTCATATGGCTGGTCTGCTGCGCTACTTTATCGAACAGATCGGAAAATCCGCTGAAATCGCTGATTTGTGAGAATTTTTCCATCTGTGACGGGGACAGTTTGTACAGAAAATCAATCGTTGTTGTCTTGGTAAATTCTGTATTGGCTGAGATTCCGGTCATTGTGATCTTGTTGTCGGTTAAGAACTGGCTGATGATACTGCCAAATCCATCGACAGACATGATCTTTGCGGTCAGTCCGGTAAATACGTTTCTTACTCCGGAGATATATCCAGGAATGTGATAGATTACCTGGTACAAAGCCAGCAGAACCGGCATCTGAACCAACAGCTGTACGCAGCTTCCTGTTGGAGATACACCATATTTCTGATATACAGCACTGATCTCCTCATTCTGTTTCATCATAGAATCCTGGTCTTTTTTACCATTGTATTTCTTCTGGATCTTCTGGATCTCAGGCTGCATAACAGCATTTAACTTGGAAAATTTCTGCTGTTTGATCTGCAACGGAGTCATCAAAAGATATACAACCAGTGTAAATAAAATAATGGACAAACCGATGTTTGTGATCCCGATCAGTTCAAGACCGCTGTATATCACATTGATCATCCATCCCAGAATTTCACTTACCCATCCGATAATAGGCATCGAAACCTTCGTCATTACGATATTCAATTATGTTTCCTCCTTAAATGTAATTCCCATTACATCAATCTACGGAACCGGATCCACTCCGCCTTTGGAGAACGGATTACACCGTAAGATCCTCCATAGCGCTAAAAGAGAGCCCTTAAACGCTCCGTATTTTTCAATTGCCTCCAGTCCGTACTGCGAACAGGACGGAAAATAAGGACACTTGGTACTCTTTAAAGGGGAAATATATTTCTGGTAGAATCTAATTCCTTTAATCAATATTGCTTTCATGTTCTTCCTTCTCTACAAGGTGATGTAACCTGCCAAGGTGTAGGAATGCACTCTCAATCTCACGAAACGTTCTCTCTTTTGCACTCACGCGGGCTACCACAACAATATCAAACCCTCTACGAAATACATCCTCATGCAGCCGGTAACTTTCTCTTACCAGTCTGCAGAGCCGGTGGCGCACTACACTGTTGCCCACTTTTTTACTGACGGAGATTCCGATTCTGTTTTTCCCCAGCTGATTCTCTCTTGCATACATGACTAAATATTTATTTACATAAGATGTTCCTGTTTTATATACCAGCTGAAAATCTCTGTTCTTTTTTAAGCTCTCTGCATCTTTATATTTCATAGAAATTCCTTACCTTTAAAGAAAATTTTTTTAAATCTTTTAGATAGAAGAAAAGACCACAATGTATGCGGTCTTATGTCTTATGCTGATAAGCTTTTTCTTCCTTTTAATCTTCTGGCAGCCAGTACTTTTCTGCCACCTTTTGTACTCATTCTTGCTCTGAATCCGTGAACTTTTGCTCTGGATCTCTTTTTCGGCTGAAATGTCATTTTCATATCTAAGGCACCTCCTTTAATATCCATTATTCGGTTATGATCGTCTTTTCATGTATGTCAGAAAACATCGTTTCAATTATATTCATAAATAAATGCTACGTCAAGTAAAATCGCCGTTTTTTCCTGATTTTTTTCAATTTATCGCTAAAATAAGTATCTCCTGCTCCTGCTGTTCCCACAGATAATACTGCCCTGGATAGAACACTGCTGATTCCCATATTCGGTTACACACATCTTTACACCGACTGTACACATGGTTTACGTAAGTTATCCACCCGATGTGGATAACTTGTGGATAACTACTGTATTTGATGTGTATACATTTTGGACAATTCCCATAATTCCCTGTTTTTCTGTCTTTTTCTATGTGCATAACTTCCGCTGCCTTTTTATTTATCCACGGGATAAGTATTTATCCTTTGTTTTTTTATCGACTTATCCACATTTAGTCGTTGCTAAAATCCACATTTTATTATAAGATATGGTAGAGAAAGTAGCTCGTTCTATCAGCTGCCTTGCACTTATGGAGGAAATCATGAACATTATTTACGAAAAATGGGACGAAATATTGGAAACAGTAAAGACAGAACACGAATTATCAGATGTCTCTTTTAAAACCTGGTTAAAACCGCTGACGATTCACAGTATCGATGACCAGGTAGTTACCATACTGGTTCCTTCTCAGCAGGTTGGACTTAACTATATCAGCAAAAAGTACGCCCTCCCACTGAAAGTTGCTATTTCAGAACTGACCGGGTCCGACTACGACATTAAGTTCGTCCTGCCGGAAGATATACAAAATGTAGAAAAAGACGTCCCTGTTTCTACTAATTATAATACCAGCATGGAAATGGCAAACCTGAATCCAAAATACACCTTCGATACCTTTGTCGTCGGAAGCAACAACAAATTTGCCCATGCTGCATCCCTGGCCGTGGCAGAATCTCCGGGAGAAATCTACAATCCTCTCTTTTTATATGGAGGTGTTGGTCTTGGAAAGACTCATCTGATGCATTCCGTTGCACACTTTATATTAGAAAGAAATCCTTCCACCAAGATTCTGTATACCACCAGTGAGGAATTCACAAATGAACTGATCGAAGCAATCCGAAACGGTAACAATACCGCAATGACAAAATTCCGTGAAAAGTACCGAAACATCGATGTTTTACTGATCGATGATATCCAGTTCATCATCGGAAAAGAATCTACACAGGAAGAATTTTTCCATACCTTTAATGCTCTGCACAGTGCTAAAAAACAGATCATTATCTCCAGTGATAAACCACCAAAAGATATGGAAATTCTCGAAGATCGTATCCGTTCTCGTTTTGAATGGGGACTGTTGGCTGATATTTCTTCTCCTGACTACGAGACCCGTGTTGCGATTCTCCGGAAAAAAGAAGAAATGGACGGTTACAACCTAGATGATTCCATTATTGAATATATTGCCAAAAACATTAAGTCCAATATTCGTGAACTGGAAGGATCTTTAAATAAAATTATCGCTTATGCAAACCTGGAAAAACGGGAAGTTACGATGGAGCTGGCCGAAACCGTACTGAAAGATATCATCTCTCCAAATGATAAGAAGATCATCACTCCGGAATATATCATCAATACTGTGGCCGAACATTATGACATCACACCGGAGGATATTATTGGTACAAAAAGAAACAGTAAAGTCGTCTATCCTCGGCAGATTGCCATGTATCTTTGCCGTGAGCTGGCCAATATTCCGCTGAAATCCATCGGTCAGTGTATGGGAAATCGTGATCATACAACTATCATGCACGGTTGCGACAAAATCGAACAGGAATTACAGAATTCACAGACAACTCAAAAAGCAATTGAAATTCTGAAGAAAAAGCTTCAGCCGGGAAATTAAATGCCCTTCCTAGAAAGTATGAGTTATCCACATTCTGTTTGTGAATTCCCTGTGTATGTTGTGTGGACAAAGTAATCGGGCTTCGGGCATCCACAAATCATACACAGGTATCTTCTACAGGATGCACACAGTTATCCAATGGAAAATTCCTTATATTTTCGGGGCTGATACTACTTTTACACATTTTCACAGCCCCTACTACGAATACTACGAATTTCTTATTATTTTTTTATACATGAGCCCTCGGGTTCAGGGAAGGAAGTTATTCACATTATGAAATTAATCTGTGCCAAAAACGAATTATTAAAGAGCGTCAACATTTCACTGAAGGCTGTTTCTTCTAAAACAACCATGCCCATTCTAGAATGTATTCTGATAGATGCTTCTGCAACGGAAATCACTTTTACCTCTAATGATATGGAACTGGGTATTGAAACAAAAGTGAAAGGTATCATTGAAGAAAAAGGTATTGTTGCTCTTGATGCAAAACTTTTTTCTGATATTATCCGTAAACTTCCGGACAGTGATGTCTGCATTCAAACAGATACGAACCTGAATACAACAATTACCTGTGAAAAAGCAAAATTCACAATTCCAGGAAAATCTGGAGATGATTTCGCTTATCTGCCAGTTATTGAACGTAGTGAAGGTATTGAAATCTCGCAATTTACATTAAAAGAGGTAATTCGTCAGACAATATTCTCAATTGCAGTCAACGATAACAACAAATTAATGACTGGTGAGCTGTTTGAAATTAAGGATAATTGTCTGAAAATTGTCTCCCTGGATGGACACCGCATTGCGATCCGTAAAATGCCTCTGAAGAAAGACTATTCAGACCGCAAGGTTGTGGTGCCAGGTAAGACTCTTAACGAGATCAGTAAGATTTTATCTGGAGAAATGGATGACGTAGTCAGCATTTTCTTTACCAATAATCATATTTTATTTGAATTTGATCAGACTATGGTAGTTTCACGTCTGATCGAAGGGGAATATTTCCGTATTGACCAGATGCTTTCCAGCGATTATGAGACCAAACTTTCCATTAACAAAAAAGAATTCCTGGATTGTATCGACCGTGCTACACTTCTTGTAAGAGAAGGAGATAAGAAACCGATCATTATCCACATTACAGATGGCAGCATGGAGCTGAAGATTGATTCTGCAATGGGTTCCATGAACGAGGATATTGATATTGAGAAAGAGGGTAAAGATATTCTGATCGGATTTAATCCCAAGTTCCTGATCGATGCACTGAAGGTTATTGATGATGAGACTATCGACATTTACCTGGTGAATCCGAAAGCACCTTGCTTTATCAGAGATGAGGAAGAAACTTACACGTATCTGATTCTTCCGGTTAACATAAATCAGAACCAGGCAAGATAATGACACTTGCCACAGAGAGAAACGTAACAGACAATTGGAAGAGGAATGGAAGTGAACACGGGCTGCAAATAATGGCTGGAGACAGTCCGAAAACGAATTGCAGTCGTGATGCCAGAAGAGTGGAGGCAGAAAATTGGAAATCAGAATCAGAGATGAATTTATCAAACTTGGCCAGGTACTGAAACTTGCTGACCTTGTATCAGACGGCGTTGAGGCAAAATATGTGATCAATGACGGACTTGTAAAAGTAAATGGTGAAGTAGATACCAGAAGAGGCCGCAAGGTTTATGGCGGTGACGTTATTTCCTATAATGGCCAGGATGTGAAGGTTCTGTCCGGAAACGAGTAAAATGGCTTATATTGAATCCATAAAATTAAGCAATTTCAGAAATTACGAATCGCTGGAACTTTCTTTTGACAAAGGAACTAATATTTTTTATGGGGATAATGCCCAGGGAAAAACAAATATCCTGGAGTCTGTGTATCTGTGCGGAACCAGCAAATCCCATAAAGGAAGCAAAGACCGGGAGATCATCCGCTTTGAACAGGATGAAGCCCATATCCGCATGATGGTGGGAAAAGATTCCATGTCTTATAAGATTGACATGCATCTTCGGAAAAATAAGGCCAAGGGCGTGGCAATCAACGGGCTTCCCATAAAGAAGGCGAGAGAGCTTCTCGGTGTGGTGAATCTGGTTTTCTTTTCCCCGGAGGATCTGAATATTATCAAAAACGGTCCGGGAGAGCGACGAAGATTCATGGACGCGGAGCTTTGTCAGCTGGATAAACTATATCTCACTGATCTTGCCGGATACAATCATGTTCTGAACCAGAGAAATAAGCTGCTGAAGGATATGTATAAGCAGCCGGATCTTGGGGCGACTCTGGATGTATGGGATATGCAGCTGGTAAATTATGGCCGTAAGATCATTGGCAAAAGAAGAGAATTTGTGGAATCTCTCAATGAGATCATTAAGGAGATTCACAGAAATCTTACCGGTGGTATTGAGAATATAGAAATTATTTATGAACCGAGTGTGGAGAGCGAAGCATTGGAAGAGAGTCTTTTCCGGAACAGAGACCGGGACCTTCGGATGAAAATGACTTCATCCGGACCTCACAGGGATGACCTGATGGTGGCTGTAAATGGAATTGACATCCGCAAATATGGTTCGCAGGGGCAGCAGAGAACAGCAGCTCTTTCCCTGAAACTTTCGGAGATTTATCTGGTGGAGAAGATCATTCATGATAAACCGGTTCTGCTTCTGGACGATGTCCTTTCGGAGCTGGACAGCAGCCGGCAGAATTATCTTCTTGAGAGTATTCATGATATTCAGACCATGATCACCTGTACTGGTCTGGATGATTTTGTCAGTCATCAGTTTACGATCAATAAAGTGTTTCACGTTGTGGCAGGGCATGTGTATCAGCCGATGGGATGTCCTGCGGATAAATAAGCTTGCGAAGTAGTATGCGATATGCTAAACTGGCATTAACTATGGAAAGTTGGTGAAAAATTTGGACAAAGAGGAATTTCGGGTTAAACTTGAAGAGATTAACCATTTAGTAGAACAGAAGGACTATAAGGGAGCCATGAATGTTGTAGACAGCATTGACTGGCGCCGTGTGAAAAATGTTCGTACCCTTTGTGTGGTTGGTGAAATCTATGCTGCCAATAAACGCTATGAGGACAGCAAGGAAATTTTCCTGCTGGCTTATCACAGAGCCTCCATTGGTAAGAACATTCTTTATCGTCTTGTAGAAGTTTCCTTGAAGCTGGGACAGGTTTCCGAAGCAGTGGAATTTTATCAGGAGTACAGGGAAGTTGCGCCAAATGATAATACGCAGTACATCCTGAAATACAAGATCCTGAAAGAAAAAAAGGCTCCTCTTGCAGAGCAAATCAAGGTTCTGGAGGATTATAAGGAGAAAGAATTTACCGAAAAATGGTCTTACGAGCTTGCCAAACTGTACTATCAGGATGGTGACAAAGAGAAATGTCTGGAGCTTTGCAACGAGATCATTCTCTGGTTCAACGAGGGTAACTACGTGATGAAGGCTATGGACCTGAAACAGCGTATGGGTGCTCTTACCGGCGAGGAGAAAGAGCGGTATGAACAGCAGTTTGTACCGAAGCTTCTGAAACCTGAGGAAGCAGATACCATCAAGGAAGAAAAGAAAGCACCGGAAGCTGAGAACCAGGGAAGTGAATCTATTGAAAGTATTCAGATCAAGAATGAGGATCTGGATGGCGTAGAGAGTCTTCAGGATAAAATTTCCAAAGGACTTCGTGACATTTTTGGAAGCCGTAAGATGGATGAAATGGAAGACAGCATTGTTTCCACTGAGCAGACGAAAGAGGTTCAGGAAGAAATGCTTCGTGATCCGGCTTCCGAGAAAGAATATGAAAGTGTACCGGAGTTGGAGCCTGAAACTGGCAAGGTGAAAGTGGAGAATACCAAGGAGACTGTTGCTGAAGAATCTGTAAATACAGCAGATGAGACTGCAGAGAAATCAGCGGAAGCAGTTTCAGAAGAAAATACAGAAGGTTTAGAGAATGCAGATCGTTCAGAGTCTGCAGAAGAGAAGAAGACATTTTCCACAGAAACAGAAACACCTGTTGAGAACCTGAAAATGCCTACACTGAATATTCCGGATTCTATGAAGAATATGGTACCGGAAGAGATTGAGGTTCCCAAGGCACCTGTACAGAATAACCTTTTCAGTGATGAGGCTGATGCTGCGGAAAAAATGAAAGACGAGAAACCTGCATTTGATTTTTCAAATTTCAATCTGGAGGATACGATTCTTGCTGCTGCTTCTGCACAGGGAATTGAAATTCCGGATGAGAAGGTAGATGAAGAGAAAGTTCAGGAAGAAAATAAAGAAATTGTAGAAGTCGCCAAAGAAATATCTACGCAACCCCAGAAAGCTGTAAAAGAAGAAAAAGTAGAGAAGATTCCGGAAGAAGAGGAAGTTATCACTGAGGACGAGGAAGAAATCGAGCCAGAACCAGAGCAGAAAAAGCCGGTTGTAGAACTTGAGGAAGAGGAATTCCTTTCCGAAGAGGATCTTCAGGCTGCTGAGGATGAGTTTATGAATGGTCCGGCAGGACATAAGGAGAAAGAAGAGCCTTCTGATGATTCCATGTCTGAGGATGAATTTATTGCCAAGCTTCTCAGAGAGAGCATTGGAGAAGAAGAGGATGAGGATATGCCTCCAGCTGCAGATGATGTGGTTGAAACGGAAGATGCAGAGGAAGAACCGGAAGATTCTGAGGACGAAAACTTTGATTTTGATGAGGATGAAGAGGAAGAAGAGTCTTCTGAATCTCTTTCCGAGGAAGAGGAACTGGAACAGTTTATTGATTCTATTCAGCCAAAGGATAAGAGAAATCCATGTGACATTGTGCCAAGAGAGAAATCACTTACCGATGATGAGAAGAAGCTGTTTACATATTTTGTAAAGGTTCCGGGAATGCGGGAACAGCTGATCAGTGCACTTTGCGATGTGCAGATGGCAGCTGCTGATAAGACCTCCAAGACTGGAAACGTGATCGTCATGGGTGGTAAAGAAACTGGTAAGACAAGACTGATCGCAAGCTTGATTCCGGCAATCTGTAAAGAGCTGAATCTGCCGGCTTCTAAGGTGGCTTATGTGTTTGCAGACCAGCTGAATGAGATGGATATTACGAAAGTAATCGGCAAGCTTAGCGGTGGTTTCCTTGTCATTGAGAATGCTAACCAGCTGACACAGGAAACGGTGGATATTCTGGATAAGGCTATGGAGTTCCGCACAGACGGACTTACTGTGATTATTGAGGATGAGAAGATCGGAATGCGTAAGCTGATTGCAAGATTCCCGAAATTTGCCAAGAAGTTTACATCCATGATCAACATTCCGGTATTTACCAATGATGAACTTGTAAACTTTGCAAGAGTTTACACCAAGGAAAATGGTTACAAGATCGACCAGATGGGAATGCTTGCATTGTACAATCTGATCGGTGTGAACCAGAAAGAAGACCAGCCTATGAACATTGGCGCAGTTAAGGAAATGCTTGACGCAGCAATGGCGAAATCCCAGGGCGGACTTCTGAAGTTTAATAAGAAAAAGAGAGTAGACCGTGATGGATTTACGGTTCTTTATGAGAAAGATTTTGCAAAATAAGTAATAGGGGAATTGCAGACAGCTGCCTAGTACATCGTTTCGTAAATAACTATACCAATCGCGTAGGATGTGGATTCGAGT
>ERZ506978.1043-NODE-1043-length-10261-cov-4.063198_pt1 | contig 10261 bp, 9 predicted proteins | sample MGYA00512888_ERZ506978 | MGnify/ENA metagenome assembly ERZ506978
GCTCTTCCGATCTATTTTTTACAGAAAAGATAAATTCAAGATTACCTGAAGATATTCGGATTTTAGATGCAGAGCTTGTGAGGAATGGATTTCATGCGAGAAAAAGTGCAGTTGGAAAAAGATACATTTATCAGCTGGATTTGGCGGAGAAACCAGATGTATTCACAAGACGATATACATATCATTTTCCGCAGAGATTGGATTTAGATGCGATGAGAAAGGCAGCACAATTGTTGATTGGCACGTATGAGTTTGCCGGATATACGGATAAAAAGGATGAAAAGTCCACAAAAAGAACAATTTATGCTATAATGATTTGCGGACAAGGAAGCAAAGTCAGTATTCAATATGAAGGAACAGGATTTCTTTACCATATGGTAAGGATTTTGACAGGAACTTTGCTGGAAGTTGGAACCGGAGCACGAAGCATAGAGAGTGTGAAGGAACCTTTGAAATCAAAAGATAGAAGTCAGGCTGGATTTTTAGCACCTGCAAGAGGGTTATTCCTTGATGAGGTGTATTATTGATTCGGTTATGGAAAGTTGCTGATTATTCACAGAAGAGTTGGCGAATGGACGGTGAACAGCAACACTCTTGAAAGGGAGGATGCAGCGTATTGAAATTAATATCATGGAATGTAAATGGTATTCGTGCCTGTGTACAGAAAGGATTTCTTGATTTCTTTCATGAGGCAGATGCGGATATCTTCTGTATTCAAGAGACGAAGATGCAGGAAGGACAGCTAAATCTGGAATTAGAAGGCTATCATCAGTATTGGAATTATGCTGTGAAGAAGGGATATTCCGGAACAGCTGTGTTTACAAAGAAAGAACCATTGTCGGTGAGTTATGGAATCGGTATTGAGGAGCATGACCAGGAAGGACGTGTGATTACGTGTGAATTTGAAGAGTTTTATTTCGTCACAGTATACACACCGAATTCTCAGAATGGGCTGGCAAGGTTAGATTACAGAATGAAGTGGGAGGATGACTTCCGTACTTATCTGAAGAAGTTAGAAGAGACAAAACCGGTGATTGTGACCGGAGATATGAATGTAGCGCACAAAGAGATTGATCTTAAGAATCCGAAGACCAACCGTAAGAATGCAGGTTTTACGGATGAGGAAAGACAGAAGTTTACTGAACTTCTGGATGCCGGATTTATTGATACATTCCGGTACTTTTATCCGGAGCAGACAGGAATCTATTCCTGGTGGTCTTATCGTTTCAGTGCCAGGGCGAAGAATGCAGGCTGGCGTATAGACTACTTCTGTGTCTCGGAAAGTTTAAAGGACAGACTGGACGATGCGAAGATACTTACAGATATTATGGGATCAGATCATTGTCCGGTTGAATTGGATTTGAAATAATAGAAAGAGGAGAAGAGAACAATGACAAAGATTGACATTATTTCAGGATTTCTTGGAGCAGGAAAGACAACTTTAATTAAGAAGCTTCTTTCTGACGCATACAAGGGAGAACAGGTTGTATTGATTGAGAATGAATTTGGAGAGATCGGTATTGATGGTGGATTTTTGAAGGAAGCAGGAATTGAGATTCGTGAGATGAATTCAGGATGTATCTGTTGTTCACTGGTTGGAGATTTTGGAAAATCTCTTCATGAGGTCGTAGATACTTATCATCCGGATCGTATTCTGATCGAGCCATCAGGAGTTGGAAAGCTTTCTGATGTAATCAAGGCTGTACAGGATGTTCAGGGTGAGATTGATGCAGAGCTCAATAGCTTTACAACAGTTGTAGATGTAACAAAGTGCAAGATTTACCGTAAGAACTTTGGCGAATTTTTCAGCAATCAGATTGAATATGCAGGTGCAGTTATTTTAAGCCGTACAGATAAAGCAAAACCGGAGAAGATTCAGGAAAGTGTTGCACTGTTAAGAGAATTGAATGAAAAAGCTCCAATCATCACAACACCGATCGAGCAGCTTCCGGGCGAGAAGATTCTTGAAACAATGGAATCAAGCAAATCTCTTGAAGATGAGTTACTCGCAGAAGTAGCCAAGGAAGCACATGATCATGAACATCATCACCACCACGATCATGAAGAGTGCGATCACGAGCATCATCACCATCAAGATCATGAAGAGTGTGATCACGAGCATCATCACCACGATCATGAAGAGCATGAGCACCATCATCACGATGGAGAGTGCAGTTGTGGATGCGGACATCACCATCATGATCATGAAGGTCATCATCATGCAGATGAAGTTTTCACAAGCTGGGGTAAAGAGACAATTCATACTTATACAAAGGATGAGGTCAGTGCAATTCTGAAGACTCTTGAAGAGGACGGCTCTTACGGAAATGTACTCCGTGCAAAAGGAATGGTTGCAGGTGCAGACGGTGAGTGGATCTACTTTGATATGGTTCCAGAGGAACATGAAGTAAGAACAGGAGCACCGGAATACACAGGAAGAATCTGTGTGATCGGAGCAGAGCTTAACGAAGACAAGCTTGCAGAATTATTTAAGGTGAAATAAAAAGGATAAGCAAAGCAGTACCCCATAGGGGGCTGCGTAGCATTATGTAATAACAGATGTCTTCTGCGAAAGGGAGACGGAATGGAGATAGATATGATGAAAGAGCCAGATGTTATGGTTTATCTGATGACAGGTTTTCTTGATAGTGGAAAGACACAGTTTCTGAATTTTACATTGTCACAGGACTACTTCCAGATCGACGGCAAGACACTTCTGATTCTTTGTGAAGAGGGAGAAGAAGAGTATGATCCGAGAGAATTGCTGAAGTATGGTGTCGTTATTGAGACTGTAGAAGATAAAGAAGATCTGACAGAAGAATGGCTGGAAGAGATGAATAAGAAGCACAAGCCGGAACGTGTGGTTATCGAGTATAACGGTATGTGGCAGGTGAGTGAATTTGAGAAGATGAAGCTTCCGGCAGGCTGGGCTATTGAGCAGAAGATCACAACGGTAGATGCAAGTACTTTTCAGATGTATTTGACAAACTTAAAACCACTGTTTGTAGAGATGGTAAAGGGCGCAGAGCTTGTTCTGTTCAACCGTTGCGAGGATAAGAAACCGTTGGCAGGATACCGCAGAAGTGTTAAGGTTGTAAGCCCTCAGGCAGAAGTAATCTTTGAGGATGAGAACGGTGAGGTAGACAATATCTTTGAAGACGAAGTACCATATGATCTCAAAGCACCTGTGATTGAGATTCCAAGAGAAGATTATGGTATCTGGTATATTGATATGCAGGAGCATCCGGAGCGCTATAAAGGAAAAGTTGTAGAATTTGTTGCAAAGGTTATGAAACCAAAAGCATTTCCGTCTAAGGTATTCTATCCGGGGCGTATGGCAATGACTTGCTGTGCAGATGATACATCTTTCCTTGGATATGTTTGCAGAAGCGCTTATGCGCCGAAACTGAATGCAGGAGACTGGGTAAAAATTCGTGCAAAAGTGCGTTATGCGAATCTGTCCGTATATGGCGGAGAAGGACCGGTGCTTGAGGCAGAGAATATTGAGCCAGCAGAACCAATTGAAGAGTTAGTATATTTTAATTAAGACAAGCAATAAGACAAAGTAATAAAACAAGAAATAGGAGGAGAACTTCATGGCAAAGAAATATGATGTAATCGCATTAGGAGAGCTTCTGATTGATTTTACAATGAATGGACAAAGCGAGCAGGGAAACAATATGTTTGAGGCTTGCCCGGGAGGTGCACCGTGTAATGTGCTGGCACTTCTGAACAAGATGGGAAAGAAGACAGCATTTATAGGAAAAGTTGGAAAAGATCAGTTTGGAGCGTTATTAAGAGATACGATTACGGAAGCCGGAATCGATGCCTCCAATCTGATGGTTGACGAAAATGTGAATACAACACTCGCATTTGTACATACATTCCCGGATGGAGACAGAGAGTTCTCATTTTACCGTAATCCGGGAGCAGATATGATGCTTACTGCAGATGAAGTGAATCCAGAAGTAGTAAAAGATACAAAAGTCTTTCATTTTGGAACACTTTCTATGACACATGAAGGTGTGCGTGAAGCGACAAAGAAAGCGGTAGAAACAGCAAAAGCAAATGGTTGCCTTGTATCCTTTGATCCAAATCTGAGACCGCCGCTGTGGAGCTCTCTTGATCTTGCAAAAGAGCAGATGGAGTATGGATTTGGAAAATGTGATATCCTGAAGATCTCTGATAATGAAATTCAGTTTGTATCCGGTAAGGAAGACTATGATGAGGGAATCGCATATCTGCAGGAGACATACAATATTCCGCTGATTCTTCTGACTATGGGAAAAGACGGAAGTAGAGCTTATTACAAAGACATGCGCGTAGAGAGACCGGGATTTTCAGTGAAAGCAATTGAGACAACCGGTGCAGGAGATACTTTCTGTGGAAGTTCTTTGAATTATCTGGTTGATCATGATTTTGAGAATCTGACAGAGGAACAGTTAGGAGAGATGCTGACATTTGCGAATGCGGCAGCAGCACTTGTAACAACAAAGAAGGGTGCAATCAAAGCAATGCCTGTAAAAGAAGAAGTTCTTGAACTGATTCAGAAATAATTGACAAGAAAACAGTCAGTCGATATAATGTAACACAGAAACAAGGGCGTTTCCAACTTAGGTGGAGAACGCCCTTTTATCGTATCAGTTTATGATAAAGGAGGTCGAAAAATAATGCATAACTATACAAGAGATGATGTTTTTCACATAGTAGAGGAAGAAGATGTCGCTTTCATCAGATTGCAGTTTACAGATATTTTTGGAACGATGAAAAATATGGCGGTAACAGTAGGACAGCTTGAAAAAGCATTGGATAACCGCTGTATGTTTGATGTTTCTTCCTTGGAAGGGGTTGCAGATGAGGAAGAATCAGATATGTATTTATATCCGGATTTGAGTACATTTGAAATCTTTCCATGGAGACCACAGCAGGGAAAAGTTGCAAGACTGATCTGTGATGTGTATAAAAAAGATGGAACACCGTATGAAGGCGATCCGCGTTATGTACTCAGAAAGGCTGTTGCGGAGGCGAAAGAGATGGGATATACGATGAATGTCGGCCCGGAATGCGAGTTCTTTCTTTTCCATACAGATGATGACGGTAGACCGACAACAGTAACTCACGAGCAGGGAGGATATTTTGATGTAGGGCCATTGGATCTTGGAGAAAATGCGAGAAGAGATATGATCTTAACATTAGAAGATATGGGGTTTGAGATTATTTCCTCACATCATGAGATTGCGCCGGCGCAACATGAAATCGACTTTCACTACGATGAGGCGATGATTACAGCAGATAATCTGATGACATTTAAGATGGTTGTTAAGACAATCGCAAAACGACACGGTCTGCACGCGACATTTATGCCAAAGCCGAAGAGTGAGACTTATGGGTCAGGAATGCACATTAATTTGTCTTTATATAAAAACGATGGAACAAATGCACTTTATAACGCAGAGGATGAGAACGGACTCAGTCAGGAAGGATATTATTTTATTGGTGGCTTGATGAAACATATGAAGGCAATCACCTGTATTACAAATCCAACGATCAATTCTTATAAACGTTTTGTGCCGGGGTATGAAGCACCCGTTTATATGGGATGGTCAGCTAAGACAAGAGGACCTTTGATCCGTGTGTCTATGGAGAAAGAAGACAATTCAAGACTGGAACTTCGCAGCCCGGATGCTACGGCGAATCCATATCTGGCACTTGCAGTACTTCTGAAAGCGGGACTGGATGGAATTAAGAATCAGATCATGCCTCCGAAGAATATTGATGAAAATATTCAGAAGATGACGCAGGAAAGAAGAGATGAACTTCAAGTGGAAGAACTGCCGAGAACGCTTGGGGCTGCTACAGCAGAGCTTGAGAAAGATGAACTGCTGATCAGCGTATTAGGGAAAGAGCTTGCCGAGAAGATCATAAAAGCAAATAAGAAAGAATATAAAGAATATTGTATGCAGGTGACAGACTGGGAGATCGATCATTATCTTTACAGGCTGTAGTTCAGGTATCCTGGCATTGGGCATTTAGAGAGAACGGATTGATAGAAGAGTAGTTAGCGGAAGAGGTGAGCAGATATGAGCAACATTATTGTCGTTTTTCCAAAGAGGGAAAATGCAGTAAATATCCGTAATAGTTTGGTTCGTGCGGGTATTGAAGTATCTGCGGTATGTTTGACAGGAGCTAAGGTTTTGCAGTATGCTGATAACTGGAACGATGGAATTGTCGTGTGTGGTTATCGGTTTCAAGATATGCAGTATACAGATTTACGAGAATCTCTTCCGGATACGTTTGACATGCTTTTGGTGGCTTCAGCGGATAAGTGGATGGATGGACTGCCGGATGGAGTTGTAGGACTTCCACTTCCAATCAAAGTTTATGATTTGGTAAATACCGTTGAAATGATTCAGCAGACACAGAGCAGGAAGAGAAGAAAGCGCAGAGAAACGATACGAAAGAGAGACGATTCTCAGAGAAAGATAATCGATCAGGCGAAAGCGCTTCTGATAGAACGAAATAACATGTCAGAAGAGGAAGCACATCGATATTTACAGAAGAGCAGTATGGAAAGTGGGACTAATATGCTCGAAACAGCACAGATGGTGCTGACAATTATGAATGAATAAGAGGCAGCTGTTAACAGTAACGAATAAGAAGTGCTGTAAACAATAACAAATGAGAGGACTGTCAGTGATGACAGTGGAACGGAGAAGAAAATGAAATTTACAAAAATGCAGGGAATTGGAAATGATTATGTGTATGTAAACTGTTTTGAAGAGAAGGTAGAAGATCCATCAGCGTTGGCAATCCAGGTGAGTGACAGACATTTTGGAATAGGATCCGATGGATTGATCCTGATCTGTCCGTCGGAAGTGGCAGACTGTGAGATGGCCATGTATAATGCGGATGGCTCTAGAGGAGAAATGTGTGGAAATGGAGTTCGCTGTGTTGGAAAATATATGTATGATTACGGCCTGACTGACAAAACAGAGATTACAGTTGAGACTTTAGCAGGAATCAAAACACTTCAGCTTTTCGTAGAAAATGGAAAAGTTGCAAAGGTTCGAGTTGATATGGGAAGCCCAATCTTGACACCGGCAGAAATTCCGGTTGTGGCTGAGGGGGATAAAGCTGTAGATGAACCGATTCTTGTGGATGGAAAAGAATATCATATGACTTGCGTATCTATGGGAAATCCGCACGCAGTTGTTTATGTAGATGATGTTGATAATCTTCCGATTGAAGAAATCGGACCAAAATTCGAAAGCCATGAGAGATTTCCAAGACGTGTGAACACAGAGTTTGTAAAAGTACTGGACAGACATACTGTACGGATGCGTGTTTGGGAGAGAGGATCTGCGGAGACACTTGCCTGCGGAACAGGAGCATGTGCTGTAGCTGTTTCCTGTATCCTGAATGGATTGACAGAAGATGAAGTAACTGTAAAGCTTCTTGGCGGAGATTTGGAGATTCAGTGGGATCAGGAGAAGAACACAGTTTATATGACAGGACCGGCAACCGTTGTATTTGATGGGGAGCTGAAATAAAGATTTGATGAATAGATAATGATGGTGCGTTGACCGATTTTCATTTTTGTGAATTTGAGGTCAACGCATTTTGTTTATAATATTGACTTAATAACAAAGAGACTATAACAAAAAAGAGATTACAATCTGTAATCTCTTAAAACATCGGAGTGACAAGATTCGAACTTGCGACCTCTACGTCCCGAACGTAGCGCTCTACCAAACTGAGCCACACTCCGATAAAATAGGGAACTTGCCGAAGCAAATTCCCAGCTACGGAAAAGGGACTTGAACCCCTACTAACAGAGTCAGAGTCTGCTGTGCTGCCAATTACACCATTCCGCATTACTTGAGTTTTGTTTGTTGCTTGTTTCAAACAACATGGTTATTATATCAAAGCTACAGAAAAATGCAACCCCTTTTTTGATATTTTTGCGTTAGACTTTTTAAAGAAATTGTCTTAAATGTCAGAAAATTAAGGCAATTCATTTCGCCAAACGAAAAAGGGTATCGACGGTAGCGAAAAAAGCATCAATGGCAGAAAAAAGGGCATCGACAGTTACTAAAATCTATAAGATCACTCTACAAGAAAAGCTCTGCAATAAATACAACTGCGCAGCAAAGAACTGCGACCGGCAGCAGTCCGGCACCACACCATGCGGCTACAACTCCAACAACGAGAGCGAGAACTCCGGAGATTGGAGACTGTGTGGCATGAAGGATCGCCGGGAATGTCATCACTGCTAGTGTGACATAAGGTACATAGTATAGAAAGGACTGAAGAAACTGGTTCTTCAAAGGTTTTCGAATCAAGGTCATCGGCAGTACGCGGATTAAATAAGAGATACCGCCCATGATAAGAATATAAATATAAATATTGTGTGTCATAATTTTTATTCCTTCTGAGTAATTGAACAGTTACGTTTTTATTATTGCTTAGTTGAAGCTGAAGTTTCATCTTCTGTCGGTATAGGGAAGAAGAACGCTGCTCCGGCTGAAAGTACGACGGTCAGTATAATTGTTCTGGTACCATCCGACAGAGTGGAGATCCAAGGCAGGCAAGTTGCTGCGAAGCTTGAGATAAATGCAAGAGTAACCAGTCCCGCAACAACTTTATTCTGCTTCGAAGGAGGAATGATGATAGCGATAAACATTCCAAAGAGGGCAACACTAAATGCACTGACCATACGCGGTGACATGATATTTCCGGCAATGACACCGAGCATAGTTCCAAAAGCCCAGCCCGGAAGCGGAGTTACCATCGCGCCATAGGTATAATAAGGGTTTAAAGTACCGGGTCTGCTGATCGCAATTCCAAAAAGTTCGTCTGTGATATCATAACTCATCAGCAGACGGTGTCCTAACGAAAGGTCAGGACTTAAACGCTGACTCATGGCACAGCTCATCAGAAGATAACGTGCATTCGTGATCAATGTGACAATTGCGACCTCAATATAAGGAGAGTTTGCAGCAATTACAGTCAGTCCGGCATACTCTCCGGCAGATGCATTATTTAACAGACTCATAAGGAATCCCTGAAATGCATTCAGGCCGATATTTCTTGCGGCGATACCGATTGAAAAGGAGACCGCAAGATATCCAAGTCCGATCGGAATTCCATCGCGAAAACCACGACGAAATGCCTGGCTATTAGATTCTTTCATAATAATAAACCACCTTAGTTACAAATTTTGTCTCTGAGGGATATTGTATCATTTTTGCTGAGGAAATCAAAGTCGGAAATGAGGCCAAATCCTCCAATTTATAACATTTCTTGACGCATTTGTGTAAGTGTGATAGAATGACCCCGTTGTAACATATAATTTAATACAGATGCGTGAGGTGTCAGTCAGATGGATGATGGCGTCCTGATTATGAATGATCAGAGGAACGACGTGGAAAATCTGGACTGGTGAAAAGGGAAACAGGTGAGAATCCTGTACGAACTCGTCACCGTATTTCGTGAGCTTGTGTTTTGAGGCCACTGGGAGACCGGGAAGGTGAAGCAGAAGCATTTGAACGATCAGCCGGGAGACCTGCCTTTCGCAGTACAGGAATGAAGAATTCATGCCACGAGGAATTGGCCGTACGAAAGAAAATGATTTAGACTGCAGTAATTATTTACAGATAGATTGTAAATGATCACCGGTTTTTCTTTGCGTACCCTCGTTTGATTCGAGGGTGTTTTCATTTCTGAGAATAAGAAATCAGGAGGATGACAATGAAAAAGAAAGTATTAATGGTTTTACTGGCAGCAACACTTAGTGTATCCATGATTGCAGGATGTGGATCAAAGGGCGACAACAACACTGACACAACAAAGACAGAGTCTAAACAGGACAGTGATCAGGAAGCAGCAGATAAAGTTGCGAAGCTGATCGATGACATTTATGTACAGGAAAGAACAGACAAAACAGACGAGCAGTGTAAAGCGGCTAAAGAGGCCTGGGATGCACTTACAGATGCACAGAAAGAATTGGTAGAGGGAGAGAATGCAGATCCGGATTATTTTGGAAGAGACACAGGAGATGCATCAAAGGATGATCCTCTCAATGCAGATGACATCGGGGAGAATGAGCTTTTAGTAGTAAGCTTTGGAACATCATTCAATGACAGCCGTGTAGCAGATATCGGTGGTGTGGAGAAGGCACTTCAGGAAGCTTATCCTGATTGGTCCGTAAGAAGAGCATTTACAGCACAGATTATTATCAACCATGTACAGGCTCGTGATG
>ERZ506978.1046-NODE-1046-length-10248-cov-3.817816_pt1 | contig 10248 bp, 7 predicted proteins | sample MGYA00512888_ERZ506978 | MGnify/ENA metagenome assembly ERZ506978
CCGGGAATCAATGGATACGCAAGCTTTAATGAGCCGGCAAACGGTCCTCATGTCCATGAATATCTGCAGGAGATGCGTGAAAAGGTATTAAACAATGCAGATACCATTACCGTAGGCGAGTGTTCCGGTGTGACTCTGGAAGAAGCTAAAAAATACGCAAGAAGCGATGAAAAAGAGCTGAATATGGTATTCCAGTTTGAACACATGGATGTGGATGCTGATGCGGATAACAAATGGACCGATAAAAAGATGGATCTGCGCGAGATGAAAGCTGTTCTGACCAAATGGCAGAAAGGTCTGGAGGATATTGCCTGGAACAGTCTGTTCTGGGAGAATCACGATCAGCCACGTTCGGTATCCAGATATGCCGATGATTCCGCAAAATATCATGATGTATCTGCAAAGATGCTGGCAACTTGTATTCACATGATGCAGGGAACTCCTTATGTATATCAGGGAGAAGAACTTGGCATGACGAACGTTCCGTTCACATCGATCGATCAGTTCCGGGATCTGGACAGCATCAATGCTTACAGAGAACTGGTAGAAGAGCAGCATGTATTTACCGCGGAAGAAATGATGCGTTATCTGTGCCGTAAGAGCCGCGACAATGCGAGAACACCGTTCCAGTGGGAAGACAGTGCTTATGCAGGATTTTCCACTGTAGAACCATGGATTATGGTCAATCCGAACTATAAAGAGATCAATGCGAAGAAACAGGTCGACGATCCGGAATCTGTATTTAATTATTACAGAAAGCTGATCGCACTGCGAAAAGAAAAAGAGATCATCGTATACGGAACTTATGATCTGTTATTGCCGGAATCCGAAGAAATCTATATGTATACAAGAACACTGGGAGAGGAAAAACTGTTGGTGGTATGTAACTTCAGTGAAAAAGAAGTAGCAGTAGAGATTCCGGAGGAATTCCGCAAGGGAAGCTATCTGATCGCAAATTATCCGGAAGGAGAAATCAAAGAACAGATGACGATTCGCCCATATGAAGCATTTGTGCTTGAAAAATAAAAGAAAACTGTGAGGGTATTGAACAGTTATAAGAAGAGATGAAAGAAAAGGTCGCTGTGTTTACAGAAAAATGTGAATGCAGCGATCTTTTTACGATTGCAGAAAATAAATATAGAACAGAAGCCAGCCTGTACAAAGACAAAAAAATAGTGCAGGAAGCGGGACTTGAACCCGCACGATATTGCTACCACAGGCACCTGAAGCCTGCGCGTCTGCCAATTCCGCCATTCCTGCACAACTTTTATTATGAAGTTCCGTTGCATCTCAACAACATAATGTACTATACATGAAAAAGCACTGGTTGTCAACAGCTTTTTTGAAAAAACATAGAAAAATATAGAAAATAGAGAACTTTTATGAAATGCGTAATTGAATAATGTATTCTGACGATTCGCGGAAATTAACTGTAAAAACATTTTTTGAAAGGAAACAGACAAACAAATATCGGTAACTAACACAAGTAATAGTGAAAACTGGTTTTATATTGTTTAATATAATTATAGAGAAGGTAAGGTCAATCATAGAAAAAGTTTTGCAGAAACGAAGGGAGGAAGCTTTATGATGTGGAAAAAAGTTATTAGCATGCTGCTGGTCGCAGCTATGCTGGCGATGCCTATAGGCTGTGGAAAGGACGGAAACAAGGATAAAGACACAACTTCAGGAGTAGAAACGACAGATATCGGAGACGATTCTGCCGAAACGGATGCTCCGCCCAAAACACCGGTACCAAAGGAGGACAAAGAAACCAAAGAATCAGATAAAGACACGGATACCGAGAACGAAACAGATTTCTCGGACGATGATTATGAACCGGCACAGGTTACGAAAAAAGAATATGAAAGCATGTCTGCTCAGGATCTGATAGATCGTATCAAAGACGTGAAAAATATCACAGAAGACGAAGCACTGGCACTCTATTCTACATATGCTTATACAAACTATACAGAAGACTTTTATGGCAGAGAAGAAAATATTACCGATGAGGCTTTCAAAATCCTCAAGGATGATGGCTGTAAGATTCCATATACCACAACAATCAGGGATAACATGCTCCACAGTGAAAATGCCAACGTTCGCGCCTATGCATTCACCACGATCGGAGGCCTGTTTGGCACAAGCAGTGAGGAAGAAAAGATGGCAGAAGAAGTACTGGCCAAGGAAACAGAACCTGTAGTATTATTTGCCGCTTTAAGAAGTCTTGGAGGTGCCGTGAGCAATCCGGCGGTTGCAGAGTTCGTTTTGAATATGACCGAGCACGAGAATGCCAATGTCCGGAAACAGGCAGCCCTTGCTATAGGATCTGAATGGGCTATGGGTATTGACGGCATGGTAGATGCCATTCTCAAACTGATGGGGGATGAGGATGAGGAAGTAAGAACGTGTGCATATAAGTATGCCGGAAGACTCCACGATGACCGGGTGATCGATCCGCTGGAGGAAGTTCTGAAGGACAGCAGTCTGGTTCGGTTCCACGATGCGTGCATCACTTCCCTGACCTATATGTGGTATGATTACCCAAGCCATAGATATACCAATGAAAGGGCATATCGCATAACGATAGATTATCTGTCACAGAAGCCACGCAACGGAGATATTCCATATTGGACAACGGTTGGCGCATTCAGAAGTGCTTCCAGCATGGGCACCAGCTATGAAGACTGGAAGAAAGAAGCCACTTATTTTGATGAGACAGAAATTAATAACCTGATGCTGGATATCGTAGCGGATCAGGATGCAGACAGAAGAGGAAGAGAAATCGCAATGAAATATATCATGGAGCGTGGAGACGATGCTTCAAAAGAAGGCTTAAAGAATATCATGGAAAATATGACCGAGGATGATCCGGGGCAGTTCCTGATGTCCCACACCTATGAAGCTTTGATAAATAAAGAGTAACTATTCAGTAGCCACTGTCCCGCGAGGTGTTTTGGCATGAATACACCAAAATCCTATCACCGAAGGTGATTTTAAATGAATTTTGAATCGTAACTGTGAAGGTACTGAACGGTTACAATAAAGAATAACAGATTACCACATGGGCAATCTGTTCGCAGTACATCGGGAGGGTTCATCCCTCCCGATCTATCTTAGGTGCGCTCGAAATCTTTTATAAAGGGGGAAACATGTGTGAAAAATAAAAATATATTGCTCAGAGCCCTTCTTACAGGAATGCTCTGCATTACATCGCTGACCATATTTACCGGATGTATTGGCAAGAAAGACGGAGACGGCATGGTAAATGGAAGGACGGCGGATGGAGAACTTCCGGAGAATGGGGATGACGAACCGGTTCCCATCAAAGCCAACAAGGCCGGAAAACCGGAAATAAAAGACAGTTCCACTACAGAGGAACCGGAACAGCCGGAAGAACCGGAGACTACTCCAAAACCGGAAAAGAAAGAAGAGACAGAAGAACAGAAAGCAGAGAAGTCTCTGGAAGCTTTCCGCCAGAGCATGGAAGGAACCCTTCAGAACTTTGGAGTGGCCTTTCTTGGAGAAGTGGACGAATCCTATGCAGACCGGATACCGGAATGGATCGAAGAAAACTTCCCGGATCTTTCGGAGAAATATCCGTTTGTAAAGATGATTCCTGAAGAAAGAATCATTGGAAACGAAATCGGACAGCTGTTTTGCGTTGTTCCGAGAAGCGGTGATGATCCGGTGGAGATCATAGAACAGAGGATGAACTTTGAGACTTTTGAGATGGATGAAGTAGGGCAGTTGTATTCCTCCGAGACGGGAGAACCATATCTTGTGATGTGTAACGGAGTGGGAGGATATGCTACGGCTATGATCTCCATGGGAACAGAAGCCGGCTACCAGGCAGACTGGTATCCCATGATGGATATGCTTGGACGCGTGGCAATCCCTGTTACCGAGTCGGATGAGCCCCAGGCTAAGGATTTTACGGATTATGCCGCCTGCGGAGCCAGCAGATTTGGAGGATGGTACGGAGATGTCAGTATGGAGCTGAAAGAAAAGGATCTGGCAGACACTAGCTGGGAACTTCAGATAGCGATGGGAAGTACGGATAGTTATGGAAACTATTTTCTGGAATTCCGAAAAGGTGGGAAATTACATATTTCCTGGTGTGAAAGAGAATATGGCGTGGACGAAGAGGACTACGATGATACAGAAACAGAGGCTTATGAAGGAACCTGGAGCTGTTCCCAGGAGAAGGGGGGAACGTATCTGACAATGGAGGCGACACGAACCGGTGGCGAATGGTATCAGAAGGGTGAAGATCCGGTTACCTGGTCAGAAACATTCTGTGTATATTCTGTATACAGCGGCTCGGGACTGCTTCTGGAAAATGAGACAGAAAACGCCAGCATGCCGTCCAATCAGAATGATACACAGCTTCTGGAGGCTATCAGGACCTATGGATAATGTTTCGAGAAACCGACAGGATAAAGATTCAGAGAGTATATAAAGAATGGAAGGAGGGATAGCGATGAGTAGTGTAAAAAATGGTAAGAAGAAAGATATAAAAATTATTCTATTGGGTATTCTGGTGGGACTTGTTGTGTGTGGTGCAGGAATTTATGGTGTGGTCTCAAGCCGGATAGCAAGCCATGAGTATAAAAACAGTACGGATATTCGGGAGGTTTCGGCTGTTGTCGGATATTGCAGAGAAGTCGTAAATAAAGACAAGGATGAGGATGGATATCATCGTGAAAGAGAATTACGGGAATACAGAGTGAAAGTCACTTTTGAGATCGATGGAGAAACCTACCAAGACAGAGACACCGTATACTGCTGGAACGATGAGGAGATCAATACAGGGGACGAGATCGACGTGGAAGTTTACAGAACGTCAAAAGGAAAATATAAGATTGCGCCGGACAGAGATCCCCTGGAATTCTTGTTCTGCTGTGTAGCTATTATCCTTGGGGCAGGTTTTGCAGCAATCTTCATAGCCGAGATGTTCAAGAAAGAACCGGAAAACGGTGAAGAATCAGAAAAAAAGAAAAATAAGGATAAAAATAGAAATAGATAACATGAAATGGGAGGCGACATATGGGACTATCAGATGCATCGTGGTTTGCTGCAACAGTTGCCATTTTGTTAGGGATTTATATCGGTGAACGGATACTGGATATCGATTTTTCTGTTTTTCTGGCAAAAAACCGGAAAAAGGGGAAAATAAAAAGAATGATGGAACAACGCGGCGATACCACTCTTCAAAAGTCAGGGATACGCCGTGATATAAGGAAAGCCTTCGAGAGAATCCTGATCCCCCTTGAAAAAGCAGATAAAAACAGACTTCCCTCAAGAATGGATATGACTTTTCGGAAAAATATCGTAAGACAGATTGATCGACTGAATCAGCAGAAGCTGTGCCGTGAGATTCTGATGACAGACGTGGAAACTCAGCCGGACAATGATTTTGAACGCTGGAACAATGATGGACGAGAATGGAGAGAATCTATCATCAAGTGCAGTGCTCTGGAACGCCTGATTTCCACTGAAGATGGGAAAATCCGTTATGAGAATTATCGAAAACATGCCTATCTTCGGATCCTTCAGTCTCGGCATATCCGAAACTCAGATCGTGTCCAGAAGAAAAAAAGTTATTATTCCACCGTACAGAAAATCATCTGTCCATCCTGTGGAGCGTCGGTGGAACTGACCGGTCAGCAGGTGGTCTGTGAGTACTGCGGAGCTGTGATCCGAAGCGAGTTTTATGACTGGCAGACGGAAAGATTTGAGGTATATGAGCGAATAGGAACAAATCTCCGGCGTGCATTGCTTTTGACAGGGGCTATGGGAATCGTGTATGTCTGCGTATTTTTGTGCCTGTATATGATCGAGGATACAGAAGTTTCCCTGACAGCCGGTGTTGGTGCAGCTCTTCTGGTTTTTGTGCTGATCCTGGTATCCAATCAGTTTTTCCGAAACAGGCAGGAAAAGATGGCGGACTCCATAGTAAGATACTCGGAGAATTATCTCAGGTCCTGTATCGGTGATGCCATTTATAACGAAACAGAATCGGATGAACTGATGGATTATGGAATCGGAAATATCACGTTAAAGAAAGTGGTCAACACAGAAGATATTACAAAAATAAAAGTAAAAGTCTATGCAAGCGAGACCTATTTGCCAGATAGAAGAAATCCATATACGAAAAAAGTGAAGCGAACACTTATCATGCAAAGAGCCCGTTACCCGGAAAGAAGAAGAGAAGACGGCGTTTTCTTCATGGAGAAAGAATGTCCATCCTGTGGAGCCAACTTTGTACCGGATGAGAATCATTGCTGCTCCTTCTGTGGATATAGCTTGAAGAGTGACAATGCCAAATGGATTTTGGTAAAATAGAAGAAAAAAATAGTGCAGGAAGCGGGACTTGAACCCGCACGATATTGCTACCACAGGCACCTGAAGCCTGCGCGTCTGCCAATTCCGCCATTCCTGCACAACTTTTAATTATGAAATTGTTTGCCGCTTCGTCAGCGACAAGTGATACTATACAGTATAAAACACGAAGTGTCAATACTTTTTTATAAAAAAAGATTAAAAAATATTTCTCCCGCAGAAAGCGACACTTTTCTAAAATAGAGTATTGAAATGAAAAAGACTTTGTGGTAAAATTTCTAAGATTACGCAAGGGGGAGTGATTTCAAGGGGAATTTCTCCCCTTTTATGCGGAAAAAGACACAAACGGGCTGCAAAAAGCCTACATAAGAAAAGAGAAAGGAAACGGAATGATGAAAGCTTTTTTAATACTTGAAGATGGACATGTATTTACCGGAACCAGCATTGGAGCCAAAAAAGAAGTCATCAGCGAGATCGTGTTCAATACTTCCATGACAGGTTATCTGGAAGTACTGACAGACCCGTCTTACGCAGGACAGGCTGTATGTATGACTTATCCGCTGATCGGCAATTACGGTATTTGCTATGAGGATACGGAGTCTTTGAGACCATGGCCGGATGGATATATTGTAAGAGAACTTTCCAGAACACCAAGCAATTTCCGGTGTGAAGATACAATTCAGAACTTTCTGAAACGATTTGACATTCCGGGAATCGCAGGGATCGATACCCGCGCTCTGACCAGAATCCTGAGAGAAAAAGGAACCATGAATGGTATGATCACAACGGATGAAAATTATGATCTGGATGCTATCATTCCGAGACTGAAAGCATATACTACAGGAAAAGTAGTGGAGAAAGTAACCTGCTCCGAAAAGACCGTGCTGAAAGGCAGCGGAAAGAAAGTAGCCCTTCTGGATCTGGGTGCAAAAAACAATATCGCAAAATCTCTGAATCAGAGAGGATGCGAGGTAACCATTTATCCGGCATCCACCACAGCAGAAGAGATCCTGGCTGCAAACCCGGACGGTATCATGCTCTCCAACGGCCCTGGAGACCCGAAGGAGTGTACGGAAGTGATCAAAGAGATCCGTAAATTATATGAATCCGACACACCGATCTTTGCAATCTGTCTGGGACATCAGCTGATGGCACTGGCAACCGGTGCGGATACCCATAAGATGAAATACGGTCACTCTGCTGGAAAAACAGATCAGGGAATTTTATCCGTCTCTGGCAGCAGTCTGGGACGAAGAGCAGGCGAAGATCCTGGCAGGAAAAGTTCGCGATCTGGATGTAAAAGTCGTCAGCGGCATGGATGGGCTGTTGCAACTGGCACAGATGGAAGAAAGTCAGATTCTGGTCACGGCGATCGTAGGAATGATCGGGATCCGCCCGACTATCGCGGCCATTCAGGCGGGAAAAGATATTGCACTTGCCAATAAAGAGACACTGGTAACGGCAGGGCATCTGATCATGCCGATGGCAAAAGAAAAAGGAGTACAGATCCTTCCGGTGGACAGTGAACACAGTGCAATTTTTCAGGCGATTCACGGAGAGGATAAGAGAGAGATTCATAAATTGCTGATCACAGCATCCGGCGGACCATTCCGTGGAATGAAAGCATCAGATCTTGCACATGTAAAAGTGGAAGACGCACTGAAACATCCGAACTGGGCGATGGGACAGAAGATCACGATCGACTCGGCAACGCTTGTCAACAAAGGACTGGAAGTGATGGAGGCAAAGTGGCTCTTTGACGTGGATCTGGATCATATTCAGGTTGTGGTACAGCCAAAGAGCATCATTCATTCGATGGTAGAATTTGTCGATGGTGCGGTGATGGCACAGCTCGGTACACCGGACATGAAACTGCCGATCCAGTATGCACTGTATTATCCACACAGAAGGTATCTTCCGGGAGAACGGCTGGACTTTAAGACACTGACGGAGATTACGTTTGAGGAACCGGATATGGAGACGTTTCTGGGGTTGCCGATGGCGATGGAAGCATCACGGAGAGGTGGCAGTATGCCGACGGTTTTCAATGCGGCCAATGAGCGGGCAGTTGCAAAATTCCTGCATGGACAGATCGGATTTCTGGATATTTACCGAAGCATCCGGGAGGCCATGGATCGTCACCAGGTGATCTCCAAGACCATGATTTTTGACGAGGTAGCATTGAGCCTTCGCAATACAGGACTGGATGAGGCGAAGGTCAGGGAGCGGGTGGAAGAGACACTGAAGATCTGTGGCCTGTATCCGTTCCGAAACTGGCCGATCTCAGCACTAAGTTACGGACAGAAAAAACGTGTGACCATCGCCAGTGTTCTGGTACAGAATCCGGAATTGATCATTCTGGACGAGCCGACGGCGGGGCAGGATTTTCATCATTATACAGAAATTATGGAATTTTTGCGAAAATTAAATGAAGAGGGTGTCACCGTTGTGATGATCACCCATGACATGCATCTGATGCTGGAATATACACCGCGGGCACTTGTCTTTGCGGACGGGCGGCTGATCGCTGATGACAGTGCGGCGGCAGTTTTATGTAATCGGGAGCTGGTTGAGAGGGCGGCTCTGAAGGAAACCAGTTTATTCACTCTGGCAAACCGTGCAGGTATCACGCCGCCGGAAGCCTTTGTGGAATGTTTTATCGAAGAAGATCGGGAGGTGCGCAGCCATGGCCGCTAATACGGTATTAAATTATCTGCCAAAGGAAAGTGTAGTTCACAGACTCACCGGAACTACCAAGCTGGCATTTTTCCTGTTATTTACCTTCGCCAGCATGATCACCTACAACACCTGGGTGCTTCTTGGACTTTTGGCGATGAGTATCTCAGCGTTCAAACTCAGCAAGATCCGCTTCAAAGAAGTCCGTTTTATGATGATTTTCATGCTTGTTTTTCTACTGTTGAATAATTTGTTCATCTTTTTGTTCGACCCGGATCAGGGAACAACACTGTATGGCACCCGGCATGTACTCTGCCATCTGTTCTGGAGGTATGATCTGACAGCGGAGCAGCTGTTTTATATGGTAAATATTTCCATCAAATACTTTGTGGCACTGCCGGTAGCAATCCTGTTTATCTCAGCGACGAACCCCAGTGAATTCGCTGCCAGCCTGAACAGCATCGGTATCTCCTACAAAGTAGGCTATTCCGTGGCTATCGCCCTGCGTTACATCCCGGACATCCAGCGAGACTACCACAGCATCAGCCAGGCACAGCAGGCGAGAGGTGTGGAACTTGGAAAAAAAGAACACTTTTTCGCAAGACTGAAAAACTCTGTCAACATCCTGCTGCCATTGATCCTTACAAGCCTGAACCGCATCGATACGATCTCAAATGCGATGGAACTGAGGGGATTCGGAAAACATAAAAAGAGAACCTGGTATACGAAACGGTCATTCGCAAGAAACGATTTTATCGTGCTGGGACTAGGAGTTGTGCTGCTGGGGGCGAGCCTGACGGTGACGATCTTATTTGGGAGATTTTATAATCCGTTTGTGTAAAGAGCATAATTACAAAAATGCTATGATAACTGAAAGAGCTTTACAGTCAGTTATCATAGCATTTTAAGTTTGTATAAACGTTGACAAAAAATATCATATGTGTTAATTTTAAAATATACAAATCTGGAAACGATTCTTTGACCATTCGGTTATTTGATTTCCGTATCGCATTGCAAAAACAATTGGAAACCGACCAAAAACGGAAGTAACAGGTGTCAGGTACACTTACAATTTTCTTACATTTGAATTGATCACTGATAAAACATAACTCATGGATTCAGGAACAAACAGAAATATTCTACTGTTCGCTCCTGAATGATCTATAATAATTGCATAAATGTATGTCTACGAATATTGATAATACTATAAATGAGCAAGTTCGTGATTTT
>ERZ506978.1057-NODE-1057-length-10174-cov-3.422473_pt1 | contig 10174 bp, 12 predicted proteins | sample MGYA00512888_ERZ506978 | MGnify/ENA metagenome assembly ERZ506978
CGCCGTGGCGTCGGGAACGGCGGCGATGTTTGCCACCCAGACGATCTTGAACGTGGCCATGTGTCTCTACGCCGCCCCGGTGGTGGGGGTGACGCTGCCGTTTTTCAGCTACGGCGGCTCGTCGCTGGTGGCCTCCTTCGGGGCCGTGGGGGTGCTGGGAGCGCTGAAACGAAAATAGCCTGCTGCGGTGATATGCAGCAGGCTGTTTTATGGCGGCAGTGGTCAATCGTCCTCCTCAATGATGTCGTGAGAAACACCCTTTCCGGCGTTGAGCGCAGAGATGCCACGGCGCAGATGGGCCATGTTGCTTTCCGAGTAGAACGGGTCCGCAGAGACTTCAAACGGGATGCGCCGCTCCCTGCCGACTTTTTTGGCGAAGATGGTAAAGGCGGCGCTCATAGAAAGCCCCATATCTGCGCAGGCTTGCTCCATGCTTCTCTTTACATTTGCATCCAACTTGAAATTTACGTTGACTGTGTTTGCCATAGAGCATCACTCCTTCCTTTGCTTCTATTATACGCCGAGAAAAGAAAAAGTAAAGAAGAATCATTTATTTTTTCTTGCCTAAAAATGAAATACAAAAAATTTTGAGAAAAGTGTCACAAATTGCCTTCCTGATCCGTTATAGTAGGTAGAAAGGGGGCGTGGACATTGAAACATGCAATCATAAACCGTATCGTCGCTGTCATTGCGCTGGCGGCGGTGATCGCCGCGCTGGCGTTCTTTGGCCTATGGAGACAGGTGGAGAGTCAGAGAGCCGAGCAGCAGAAGCAGCTCGACCAGACCTTTGCGATGCAGTTTTCCCAGCTATATGAAAACCTCTTCTGCACGGAGCAGGTAGAGAAAGTCCGGCAGGAATCGCTGGGCCAAGCGGCTGTGTGTGAGGCGGTGTTTAACGCTACTTCCTATCGGGACAATACAGCCCTGGGAGAAGTCATGCGGAACCTCTACGATTTGGCGCGGCAGGAAGACACAACATTGCTTCAAAAAATAGAGCAGGAGGACGAGCTGGTTGAAAAACTGGGCTATCTGCGGCTGCATTTGGACGATGAGAATTTGGTACAGGAAGTGCTGATGATGTTAAGGAAGGTATGAAAAAAGCAGCCACCTTTTTGGGTGGCTGCTGGGTCAGCGAGAAAGTTTATAGAGCATATATTGGTTCAGGCTTACACCTAATATTTGACTATATTTTAATATATATCATATATAGTACTATAAGTCAAGAGACAGAAAAAAGACATAGATTTTGCAACGATGGGCAAACTACCCTCAAGATTTGATTCGATCAAGGAGGGGCTTTGCATGGAACAGCGGCGTTTGATCTGGCGGGGGATATTTTGCTTGCTCTCGTTGAGTTTGGCGGTGGGGCTGGCGGTGCCGGCGCTGGCGTTGTTTCGGTGGGATGACGGGGTGAAGGACGATCTCTCGCTGCCTACGGCAGAAAATATTTCGCTGGTGACCGAGCGGGACGTGGCCATCAGCGCAGAGCTTTCCGGGGTGGACCCGGAGGGGGAGACGCTGGAGTTTCGCATCACGAAGCGCCCGGCGCGGGGTGCCGTGACGCTGGCCGAGGAGGGGAGCGCCCGCTTCACCTACACGCCCTATGAAAACAAGACCGGGCGGGACCACTTTACCTACGTGGCGGTGGACCCAGCGGGGAACACATCTCATCCGGCGGTGGTATCAATTCGTATACAAAAATAGAAAACTGTCGAAAAGCTAGGAAATGCTGGACTTTTGCGGAGGAATTTGGTAAACTTGACGTGTAAGCACCTTCGCCATTGGACGCGGAGCCTGAACATCACAGGCAGCGCGTTCCCGCCAAGAAAGTGAGCACACCATGGAGCAAGCCGTGATCTATTCCCCCGTAGGCCCTTTGACCTTGTTCGCGGAAGACGATTTCTTGACCGCCCTGGTCTATGGTGACTATGGAGGCTACGATGATATCCCCCTGTTCCGGGAGGCCCGCCGCCAGCTGGACGAGTATTTTGACGGCCAGCGACAGGCCTTCCATCTTCCCCTGCGCCCGGAGGGGACAGAGTTTCAGAAAAAAGTGTGGCAGGTCCTCTGCCGCATCCCCTACGGCCAGATGATCTCTTACCGGGAGCTGGCCACGCGGGTGGGGGCGCCTCGCGCCTTCCAGGCCGTGGGCCAGGCCAACGGCCACAACCCCCTGCCCATCCTGATTCCATGTCACCGGGTCATTGCCGCCAACGGGACGCTGGGCGGCTATTCCGGGGGCTTGGAACGCAAGCGCTTTTTGCTCCATTTAGAGGGCCATGACCTGCCTGCGCCGTCGGCTCCCAGACGGAGAGTCCTGCGGGGCGGGGTGCGCTGAGGACCCGGCATGACAGCAGCGCTTTGGCCAAACTGAGCGAACGCGCATCACCTAGAAAACGCAAAAAACTGCCAGCTGCATCATGGCTGGCAGTTTTTTTGCGCGGGATGGGGCGAACAGGGGGGGCGCGTGTTATCCCATTTTTTCCTCGAAGATCTCCACGATGGTCTTTTCCGTCCCCACCATGCCGGGGGAGGCGATGCGGCCCATGTAGCGCATGGTGGTCTCCGGGTCCGGGGCGTTGATGCCGTGGATCGGGTCGATGGCCACACCGGAACGGGCAAAGGTGGCGGCGCGGAAGGCGGCGTCTACGGCGGTGACACCCTTCATCACGCACCCCTGGTTGCCGCCGTCACAGATCATGCCGGTGATGCTGGAGGCCATGTTGCGGATGGTGCGGGCCAGATCGTCCGGGTCGCCGCCCTGCATCAGGACCAGGCCGCAGGCCGCGCCGGTGCCGGCGGCGATGGCACAGCCGCAGAAGGCGGAGAGACGGCCGGAGTATTCCTTGATGTACATGCACACGAGATAGCTCAAGGCCGTGGCCCGCCAGAGACATTCTTCGCTCAGCCCCCAGACCTGCTGGGCGGCGTAGAGGGGGAGCGTGGCCAAAATGCCGTGGGCCCCGGAGCCGGTGATGCTCATGGCGGGCTGATCCAGGCCCAGCACGCGGGCCTCCACGGCCCCGGCGGCCAGGAGCTGGGCGGTGGCGATCACGTCTTCGGAGACCGGCTTGCCGCCGTTGGCCCGGAGCAGACAGGGGGCGAAGGTGGTCCGGGGGCTGTCGATGCCCTCCTGATAGAGGGTCAGGTTGACGTCATAAGCAGACTGGATGAATGCGATTTCTTCCACGGGGACAGTCTGAGCATACTCGGCCAGCTGGGCCAGGGTGTAGGTGTGGATGAGGGGCGTGGGCTCCTCGCCGGGTTCGGCGGCGTGGTCGGCGGCTTTCTCAAAGACGGTTGCCCCGTTGTGGACGATGGAGACGATGTTCGTGTGGCTGCCCCGGATGGTGACGGTGCAGGTGTCCGTCTCGGTGGTGACCGTGGCCTCCAGGAAGATGGTCGAGTCGATGCCGGAGAGAGTCACTTTGATCTTCCCTTGGTCCACCAGGGCCTGGGCGGCGGCGTTGTCGGCCTCGGTGACGTCGGCCAGAGCTTCCAGGCCCTTCTCCCAGTTCCCGGCCACCACGCCCAGGGCGGCAGAGAAGACATTGCCGACGGCGTGGGAGTTGGGGATGCCGCAGGTAAAGGCATTTTTATACAGGCCGGAGTTCATGGCTACGGCCACGGACTGGATGGGGCCCTTCGCCAGGCTCCGGGCGCGGGCGGCGGCGAAGGCGATGGCCCCCGGTTCCGTCACCCCCAGGGCGGGGATCATGTCGTCGTGGATGAGTTTGGTCAGTGGGTGCATGGTCAGTGCCCTCCTTGGTTGGTTTTGGGATCAGTTGTCTTTCAGAATGGTCCAGAGCTGCTGGAACAGCTCGTCCCGGCGGCGGCGCTTGGCTTCGCCTTGGCCGTCGGCATAGTCATAAAAGCCTGCGCCGGACTTGACCCCCAGGCGGCCCCGGTCGGCCAGGTCATTGAGGACGTCGCTGCGCTGGCTGGCGTCCAGGTCGGCAAAGAGATAGTTGCTCACGGCCCGGAAAATATCCACGCCGCCTAAGTCCACCGTCTCCAGCGGGCCGAGCACAGCGTAGCGGAAGCCGGGCCCGTATTTCATGGCCGCGTCGATCTCCTCCGGCCCGGCGGCCCCTTCCGCCATGATGTGCAGGGCTTCCCGCAGGACGGCGTATTGCAGGCGGTTGCCGATGATGCCCAAAATGTCTTTCTGGACGATGACGGGTTTTTTCCCCAGCGACAGGGCCAGGGCGTGGACAGCCTGCGCCACGGCGTCCCCGGACTGCTCGCCCTTGGTGATCTCCACCAGCGGCATCAGGTCCGGGGGATTCCAGAAGTGCATCCCGCAGAAGCGCTCCGGGTGTTCCACCGCCTGGGCGATGTCGCTCACCCGCAGACCGGAGGTGTTGGTGGTGAGTAGGGCCTCCGGAGAGACATGCTGGCAGATGGTGCGGTAAAACGCCTGCTTGATCTCCAGGTCCTCTGCGATGTTTTCCACGACGAAATCGGCGCTGTCATAGACGGCAAAGTCCGTGGTGTAGGTGATGCGCTGGGCAATGGCAGCGGGGGACTCGTCCAGCAGGCCCTTTTCCTGCAAAACGGCCAGGTCCCCGGCAATGCGCTCCTGGGCACGGTCCAGGGACGAGGTGCGGCGGTTCCAGAGGGTGACGGCGTATCCGGCCTGGGCAAAGATGCGGGCCAGGGTCACGCCCATGGTCCCGGCCCCGGCCACCACAGGGCGGCGGATGGCAGTTTCCTGCGGCATAAAAACGACCTCCTTAGATCATTAGGATATGTATGATTTCTGTATCGCTTGTCGAACGGTGTATTTTCTGGTATACTGACGGAGCTGCCGACTCCTTCGCAGCGAGGGAGGTGATGCATGTGGAAGGCATAGTGTCATTTCTCATTTCGACACTGGCAGGTATCTTCTCGTATTTTATCTGCAAATGGCTAGACGATGATGAGAAGAAATGACCCGGCAGTAGCCTGGGGCGGGATAAGTCCTCCGTCCCCGTGAAATTGCACGGTACATAATTGGGCATAGAAAACCCCAGAGGAAGGGACCCTCTGGGGTTTTCGTTTTTGATCCATGTGGACAGGCATAGTATTGTCCTGCTTTTATTATAAGCAGCCTCGTGCGAAATGTCAACTCTAAAATAGGAGTCCGGGCACTCCCGGGCCGGTTGGCAAGCCCTGCGACACTTTGTTTAAAAGGTAACAAAACAGGAAGGTTTCTCTTGCTTTTTCTGGTATGTCAGCCTATAATAAGGGCTGTGTTGACGGGTGTGTATCTGCGCAAAAAAGAGAGGGCAGTGCCATGGGGAAGACCATTGATTTCCAACAACAGAAAGACCTGCGCGTTTGGCGAACGGTGATGGAGGAGCTGCGTGCCATTCAGAACCTGGAGCCCTGGACCTTCTTGGGGGCGGAAGATACGTTTTTGTATCTGCCAAAGACGGAAAACCGGTCGATTTTTTTCCGCTGGGTGCCCGCTGCACCCAACGAAGTGGTCTTGACGGTCTATCCTAGCCTGCTGTCCTACCGCAAGTCCCTGGAGACGCCCCAGACCTACCGGGAAAGCACCCGAAACTTCATCGAGTCCTCTTATTTTGAGATCTACCAGACCAAGGCGGAGGACATCCCCGCCGCCCTGCGTGCAGTCTACCGGGAGCTGGGGGTGGACCATGGGGACGGCCTTTGGCCTTTTGTCACCTATAAACGCTGGGGCTATGACGAGGCCCTGCCCCGGGGCCGCCACCTGCTGCTTTTGGAAAACGCCCTGGGCAACCTGTTCATGCAGCTGCGGGCGGTGGAGGCCAAGCCCGGCAGCGTGGACTTTACCAAGGGGGAGATGTGCGTGCGCTTCTACTCCCCGGACCAGGGCATGTGGGTCAACGCCGCCATGCCCTACGCCCTGCCCCCCAAGGACCCGCCGTTCCTCCAGCTCAACCAGGACAGCACCCATGTGACCCAGCCCCTGCTGGACCTGCCCCGGAGCCAGACCCTGGAGCAGGTGGACTTTGACTTCGGCTGGCTGGATGACTCCGACCGGAAAAAGATGGAGGAACCCCGCTATTTTCCCATGATCACCGTCTTCACCGACCACAAGACGGGAAACCCTCTCCTGACCTACCGCTGCCACCCGGATGAGCTGATCGAGTGCGCCTTTCACCAGTGGGAGGCCCTCATCCAGCAGCATGGCCGCCCGGAGACCCTCTATGTCGCCAGGGACGAGACCTTCGGCCTCTTCAACGACTTTGCGCAGCACATCGGGGTCACCTGCCGCCAGGTCGAGCACCTCCCCACCACCGAGGCGTATTTCCGGCGGCATGGGTTGGTGTGAATATCCTACGCAAACAACAAGCGCCGCGAAACGAGAAGAGCTTTCGTTTCGCGGCGCGTTTTTTTGTGGTGAGAGCGCCTCAGGCTTCCTTGTCCTTCAGCATCTCCTGGATGGTGTGCCAGCCCAGGGTAGCGCATTTGACGCGGGCGGGCATGTGGGAGACGTCTTCGAGGATGGCGGCTTCGTCCAAGGACTCTTTTTCCGCCTCGGTGGCTTCCCCGCGGATCATGCGCAGGAAGCGGTCGGCCAGCTCCAGGGCCTCCTGCTTGGTCTTGCCCAGGACCAGGTCGATCATCATGTCGGCCGAGGCCTGGGAGATGGCGCAGCCGTCGCCCTGGAAGGAGGCGTCTTCGATCACGTCGCCGTTCATCTTCAGGTTCAGGAGAATATCATCCCCACAGCTGGGGTTTACGCCTTCGAGCATCAGGTCCACAACCTTCAAGGGGTGCTTGTGGTAGGGGTTGCGGTTGTGCTCGGTGAGGATCTCGTTGTAAAAGGTCTTATTCTGCATAACCCATCTGGCTCCTTACTTCGCGTAACGTTTTGAGGAAGGCCTCGACCTCGGCCTCGGTGTTGTAGAAGGCGAGGCTGGCGCGGGTGGTGGCGTTCACGCCCAGGTGCTGTAAGAGAGGCTGGGCGCAGTGGTGGCCCGCCCGGACGGCGATGCCGGCATCGGCCAAAATGGCGGAGACATCGTGGGGATGCACATCGTCTACGGTAAAGGAAAAGATGCCGTGGTGCTGCTCCGGGGTGTCCGCGCCCAGAAGATGGACGTGGGGGATCTTTTTTATGCCTTCCAGCATGAGGGTGGAGAGATACTCTTCCCGCTGCCGGATGCGGTCGAAGCCGATCTGTTCAATATAGTGAATGGCGGCTTCCAGCCCTACGGCCCCGCCGGCGTTCACGGTCCCGGCCTCGAACTTATGGGGGACCTCGGCGTACACCGCGCCCTCGCGGCTGACGGACTGGATCATCTCGCCGCCGAAGAGGAAGGGGGGCATGGCGTCGAGCCACTTTTTTTTGCCCCAGAGCACGCCGATGCCCATGGGGGCCAGCATCTTGTGGCCGGAGAAGGCCAGAAAGTCCACGCCCAGGTCCTGCACATCGACCTTGATGTGGGGGACGCTCTGGGAGCCGTCGGCGATGACCACGATGTCTCCCTTGCTGTGGCAGAGGGCGGCGGCCGCCTTCACGTCGTACTCCCGGCCGAAGACGTTGGACATCTGGGTCATGGTGACGAGCCTGGTCCTGTCGGTGATCGCTTCCTCCAGGGCTTCCAGAGGAATCTCGCCCTTGGCGTCACATTCCAGGAACTTCAAGGCCGCACCGTGCCGCTTGGCGGCCTGGAGCCAGGGGAGAAAGTTGCTGTGGTGCTCCACGATGGTGACGATCACTTCATCGCCGGGCTGGAGCAGCAGCTCGGCCAGGCAGTTGGCGGCCAGGTTCAGGCTCTCGCTGGCGTTGCGGGTGAAGACGATCTCACTGGGACGTTCCGCGTGGATGAACTTGGAAACGGTCTCGCGGGCGGCCTCATAGCGCTCCGTGGCCTGCTCGGACAGGTCGTAGATGCCACGGAAAGGGTTGGCGTTGTCGTGGCCGTAAAACTCACTCACGGCGTTCAAAACAGCGTCCGGCTTCTGGGTGGTGGCGGAGTTGTCCAGGTAGATCACGGGGTCGTTGCGGAAGAGGGGAAAGTCCTGGCGAATTTGCAGGATCTCCTGTGCTTCAATGCCTTTATTCATCGTCGTTCCCTCCTTCCAATTCTTGCTCCACCAGCTGGCGGGTGGCCTCGTCGGGGATGCGCTCGCAGACCCGGTGGATGCGGGCCTTGGCCATGAGTTCATACGCGGTCTCTTCCGGGATGCCGCGGGCGGCCATGTAGGCCAGGGTCTCCTCGCTGAGCTTGCCGATGGTGGCACCGTGGTTGCCCTGCACGTCCTCCTCGGCGCAGAGGATGAGGGGAATGGTCTGGTTGATGGCGGTGTCATCCAGGAGCAGCACGTCCTCTTTTTCGTTGCCGACGGAACCGGCGGAGCCGTGCTTGAAATCAATGGTGCCGCGGAAGAGCTTGAAGGCCGCTTCCTTCAGTACACCGGAGGCGTCGATGCGGCTGGTGGTCTTCTTCCCCCGGTGGATGGCGTTGTAGTTCATATCCAGCTTGCTGCCGGCTTCCAGAAGATAGCCGATGTCGGTCTCCAACGCGCTGTCGTGGCCGCTCAGGTCGATCTGGCAGCCCTGGTAGGTGGCGTGGCTGCCCAGGACCAGGTGTGTGACCTCGATCTTGGCCCCGCTTTCGCACCGGCCGCCCACGTCGTTGAGGCAGGTCACGCCCTTGGGCAGGCGCTGGACCTGCACCAGGCGGACCAGAGCGCCCTCTTCGGCGTAGATCTTGGTCTGGATCGCGGCCAGGCCCTGGCCTTCGCCCTCGCCGGCGTAGTCCATGAGGACCGTGACCTGGCTTTCGGCCTCGGCGTGGATGGTGAAGGCGTTGATTTTTTTCTCCTCCGGGCCGTAGGTCAGCCGGACCCGGACGGGCTGGCTGGCAACGGTCCCGGCGGAAACATTCAAGTGATGCACTGGCACGCCGGCGGCCTGGACCAGGGTGTCCATGTCGGGCCCCATGCCGCCGCCGATGGCGGGCAGGTCGTCCTGGGCGGGCTGGGTGACGCCGTCGGGCGTCTCTATGGTCAGGGTGCCCTCTCCCTCGGCCAAGACCTGCTCCAGGGAAGTCTGGTTCATCCCCAGGTGGTGCCAGGTGAGGGCGGGCAGCCGATTGATGGTTAGGTTCAAGGTCTGTTCCATGATGTTCCTCCTTCTCCTTGGCTCACCCGATGCTGCCCTTCATCTCCAGGCGGATCAGGTTGTTCATCTCCACCGCGTATTCCAGGGGCAGCTCCTTCGAGACATTGTCGGCAAAGCCGCTGACGATCATGGCGCGGGCGTCCTCCTCGCTCATGCCGCGGGACATGAGGTAGAACACGGCCTCGTCGCTGATGCGGCCGATCTGGGCCTCGTGGCCCACGTCGGCGTCCTGGGTGCGGATGTCCAGGGCGGGGATGGTGTCCGAGCGGGAGATGTCGTCCAGCATCAGGGACTGGCAGGAGACGGAGCTCTTGCTGCCCTTGGCCTGGGGACGGACCTCGACGGAGCTGCGGAAGGTGCTCACGCCGCCGTCCTTGGAGATGGACTTGGTGTTGACGAAAGAAGTGGTCTCCGGGGCGTTGTGGACGACCTTCGTGCCGGTGTCCAGATTCTGGCCCTTGCCGGCGAAGGTGATGCTGTAATTGCCCTTGATGGTGATGCTCTTCGTCAGATCCATGCCGCCGCTGGTGCAGTCGTCGAGAAGCTCGATAACGTCGCCGCTCTGCGCGGCCTTCACTGCGTCGTCCAGCGTCTCATACTTGACGTCGCCGATCTTGGCGAGGTACTTCGGCTCAGGCGTCGGCTCAACCGGAGCGGGGGTGGGCTCCGCCGGTGTCTCGCCGTCCTGAACGGCGGGAGCAGCCTCCGCTTCGCCGTCGGCAAACGCCGCCGGCATGAGCGACAGAAGCATGATGAGCGTCATCATGAGCGCCAGAAGCTTTCTGCCATTGAATTTCTTCATTTCCTGTCTCCTCCTTTTCAGATTAGGAAAATCGCAAGTTTCGCCGCTTTGCGGCAATACTTCAAACTTTTTATGTATCTTTTCTGCTTGCATCCAGATTATAACACGCTAGTATTGGCCTTTCAAGAGAAGTTAAGTATTATTAAGAAATAAATTACAATTTGGTAACATCCTCGACTCCGTGCACTAATCTCCGACAATTATCACGCTGGCCGACGGTTCCGGCTCGGGGGTCGGTTCGGGTTCGGGGGTCGGTTCAGGCTCCG
>ERZ506978.1065-NODE-1065-length-10131-cov-4.128225_pt1 | contig 10131 bp, 10 predicted proteins | sample MGYA00512888_ERZ506978 | MGnify/ENA metagenome assembly ERZ506978
TGGCATATTCATGCCAAAACACCTCGCGGAATAGTGGTGTGTGAACAGTAACAATCGAACAACACTGTTGAAAAGGAATTCTTGTATAAACCTCCAAACTGATGTAAGATAAGATTACTCAGTTTGGAGGTTTTATTTTTATGTTTAACGAAATAAAAGATTTCGCTGCGCCGGAACTGGATGTATATGCCAGAACATCTGAGGTGCAGCTTTTAAGATACTATGAACCAGAACCGGGAATTTTCATTGCAGAGAGCCCGAAAGTAATTGAACGAGCCCTGAAAGCAGGATATCAGCCAATCTCTTTTCTGGTGGAGCATAAAGATCTGGAAGGAGAGTCACAGGAAATCCTGAAACAATATCCGGATGTGCCGGTCTATACTGCGGAATATGAACTGTTGGTCAAGCTGACCGGATTTGCTCTTACTCGCGGAATGCTCTGCTCAATGCGCAGAAATCCACTGCCATCTGTAGAGGAAATCTGCAGAAATGCCAGCCGCATAGCAGTTCTTGAAAATGTTGTAAATCCTACAAATATCGGAGCTATTTTCCGCTCAGCAGCAGCACTCCATATGGATGCAGTACTTCTGACTGGCGGCTGCAGTGATCCGCTTTATCGACGTGCAGCCAGAGTAAGTATGGGAACCGTATTCCAGATTCCCTGGACATACTTTGATAAAAAAACTGTATGGCCACAGGATGGAATGAAGATTCTGCAAAAACTGGGATTCAAAACAGCGGCAATGGCTCTGCGTGACGATTCTGTAGGAATTGATGATAAAGCACTCTGGTCAGAAGAAAAACTGGCAGTCATTCTCGGAACGGAAGGTGACGGCCTTGCATCACAGACCATTGCAGATTGCGATTATACAGTAAAGATACCAATGTCCCACGGAGTAGATTCATTGAATGTGGCAGCAGCAAGTGCAGTGGCATTCTGGGAGCTGGGACACAGAGAGTGAAACTATTAAGAATGATAAAATAGAAAAAAAGGCGTGATAATCAATGAAAACAGATCCTTTCAGAGAATATCTTATACAGGCAGAGCCAGGCAGGCGGGAAAAGGGATATGTATGGAATACTGCCATTGGTTTACAGGCTGTTGATGGATTAAAGCCGTCGCAGTATCTGGTTGATACAGCTGTTCAGAATATTGAGGGAAAAATTACGATAGAAGAAGCTCAATATTTGGTAGATTCTTATTATGAGGAAAGACGAGAAAAGCCAAAGCCAGGAGACAGAACTGAAGAAGCGGATAAAGTTTCAGCCAGAATTGCAGCACTATTATCAGAAAATGCATTTAGTTTTACACCTACAGAATATCTGGCAATTCATAAGAAACTATTTACAGGAATTTATTCGCATGCCGGAAAAATCAGGGATTATAACATTACAAAAAAAGAATGGGTATTAGATGGAGCTTCCGTTCTTTATGGAAGTGCATCAGAACTTAGAGAGACATTAGAATATGATTTTACGCAGGAAAAAAAGTACAGCTATAAGGGTTTATCTATAGAAGAAATGATACATCATCTGGCAGTTTTTGTGGCAAATCTGTGGCAGATACATGTGTTTGGCGAAGGAAATACCAGAACTACGGCAGTTTTTTTTATTAAATATCTCAGAACATTGGGATTTGATGCCATAAATGATATATTCGCAGAGAATGCCTGGTATTTTCGAAATGCTCTGGTTCGTGCAAACTATAATGACTTAAAGAATGGAATCCATGAGACAACTGAATATCTGGAAGTATTTTTGCGAAATTTATTGCTGAATGAAAAAAATCCTCTTCATAATCGCATGATGCACATTAATAAAGAATTTATAAATCTTCTAAATGAGAGTCTGAAAACAGAAGAAGTGAACATTGAAACGAGCAAAGTGAATATTAAGAGGGAAAAAGCGAATATTGTAACAGAAAAAGTGAATATTGACGTGCATGACAAGTATTCAGATGAAATTCATGGTTTCCTGGAAAAAACAATAAACCATATTCAGAAAATGTATGATGCGTTAAGTGATAAAGTGGCATTTGGAAGAGAAGATGTACAACATGCTACTGGTCTGAAGCCTACACGCGCTTCTATGCTTATTAAAGAATTAGTTAAAAGGAAAATACTGGAGCCGGTTTCAGGATATGGAAAAGGAAAGTACAAATTTACAGGAATATCAGTTGAAAGACAGTACGGTAGTTGGACAGAACTTTTATAGTTACGGTAAATTAAAATATCTGTCAGGAAAGCAGGTGTGTGAAATGGGTGTGTATTTAAATCCCGGCAATGATAAATTTTATAAAGCAATCAATTCTGAGATTTATGTGGACAAAACAGAACTGATACAATATACCAATCGTGTTTTTAACACCATGCAGCAAAATGTCTGTGTAAGCAGACCAAGACGTTTCGGAAAGTCTATGACTGCAAATATGCTGGCTGCATATTACAGCAGAGGATGTCAGTCTGAAAAATTATTTGACGGACTTAAGATAAAAGAAGATTCATCTTTTTCAAAATATCTGAACAAATACAATGTTTTCTTTATAAATATGCAGGAATTCCTAAGCCGCAGTAAGACAGTAGAGAAAATGGTCCTGCGATTAAACCGGATTCTGATGCGTGACCTGAAACAGGAATATCCTGATGTGGACTATTTTGATGAAGAAGATCTTGCTGAAAGTATGCAGGATGTATATCAGCAGACAGGATGTCCGTTTGTGATTATTATAGATGAGTGGGATTGTATTTTCAGAGAATACAAGTCAGATAAAGAAGCACAGGAGCAGTATCTTGATTTTCTGCGGGATTTTCTTAAGGATAAATCTTATATTCATCTTGCTTATATGACAGGAATCCTGCCGGTAAAGAAATATGGAACACATTCTGCCCTGAATATGTTTGATGAATTTTCTATGATTTATGCAGGACCTCTGGCGAAGTTTGTGGGTTTTACAGAGACAGAAGTCAGAGAATTATGTGAGAAATATCATATGGATATGAGGGAAATCAGAGAATGGTATGACGGGTACAGGTTTGAAAACTGTGAGCCGGTTTATAATCCAAGGTCTGTGGTAAACGGCATGCTCTTTGGTTCTATCAGAAACTACTGGAATATGACAGAATCTTTTGAAGCACTGCAGACTTATATAGATATGAATTTTGAGGGGTTAAAGGATGATATTCTCAGTATGCTGGCAGGAGAGCATATTCCTGTTAATACCGGAAATTTTACAAATGATATGACGACATTCCGGGATGAGAATGATGTTTTGACCTTATTGATCCATCTGGGATATCTGGCATATGATTCTACAGAACATTGTGTGTATATTCCTAATAATGAAATCCGGAATGAGTATGCAAATGCTGTTTCTGTATCAGACTGGGGTGAAGTGTCAAAAGCTTTAAAAAATTCGGCAGATGTCCTGAATGCAATCTGGAATCAGAATGAGCAGATGGTTGCACAGGGAATCCAAAGAGCACACTTTGAGACCTCGCATCTTCAGTATAATGATGAAAATGCATTAAGTTATACTATTTCACTGGCTCTGTATGCGGCTAGAAACTATTATAGCGTATACCGTGAACTGCCAACAGGAAAGGGATTTGCGGATATGGTCTTTATTCCGAGAAAAAAATTTCCTGATAAACCTGCTCTGGTAGTGGAATTAAAATGGGATAAAAGTGCCAAAGGAGCTATTTCTCAGATTAAACAGAAGCAATATTGTAAAAGTCTGGAGGAATATGCAGGAAATATTCTTTTGGCAGGGATTAATTATTCGAAGAAGGATAAAGAGCATCAGTGCATGATTGAGAATGTAGTGAAATAATAATATTATATATGACTTATCACAAATGTAAACCAAATATAGGAAAATAAGTTGACAATTCTGCTCGTCTATGATATAAAAAGAAAGTCAAAATCAATCATCAACAGGGAAAGAGGAGAGTCTTATTATGAGTCAGTCATATGCAAAAAGCCCTGCTGCAGAGAGAAAATTCACAACCAGAGAAATGGTACTGGTTGGTATGTTTGCAGCAGTTCTTGCAGTAATATCACAGATTTCACTGCCAATGCCTACCGGTGTACCGATCACTATTCAGGTATTTGGTGTAGCACTTGTAGGCGCAGTACTTGGTTCCAGGCTTGGAACTACAGCAACACTGGTTTACGTTCTGTTAGGAGCCATCGGTCTTCCGATCTTTGCTAACTTCTCAGGCGGAATCAGCAGCATCGTAGGAGTTACAGGAGGATACATCTGGGCATGGCCAATCATGACCTGGCTCTGCGGAATCCGTCCGAAAACAGAGAACAAGACAAAGAATCTTGCAATCTCAATCGGATTCGCACTGATCGGACTTCTGATTGTTGAGACAATCGGTGGTCTGCAGTGGCACTTTGTAGGAGGCTCCATGAGTATCCCGGCAATCGCAGTATACTCCTTAACAGCATTTATTCCAAAGGATATTGTGATCACAGTTCTTGCAGTACTGATCGCAATTCCCATCAGAAAAGGAATCAACAATGCAGGAAACCGCTGATAAAAGTAACAGGTTAAAGAATAGCCTGCCGGAAGACAATCTGGTAAAGCAGGAAAACATAAAGATTCACGGAATCGGACTTGATAAAGCAGGACGGTGTACACACTATCACACACAGCTTGATATAGCTGCATTGCTTTGTGCGAAATGCAGGAAATATTACGCATGCTATTCCTGTCACGATGAACTGGAAGACCATTCATTTGTTGCAACAACACCGGAAGAAGTTTATCCTGTTTTATGCGGAAACTGCGGCAGGAAACTTACACTTCAGGAATACAAAAAAGGCAGCTGCCCTTACTGCCATGCAGGATTTAATCCTAAATGTAGTTTACATGAGAATATTTATTTCTGTTGCACTATGTAACGTGTTTTGAAAAACATTTCCGCAATCTGCACGCCCCACTTTGCAGTATATTTTGCAGAAAGCTTTTTCAAACACACTCTAATGTAGAGAATACAAAATAACAAAAAATTTTGTATTCTCTTTTTATTTGTCAAAAAATCTGATATACTGATTAGAGTTAGGATAGACTAACCGAATCAAACAAATAACAAGAACATATTTCTTTTATTTGCATACAAATAAAAACAGGAGGAATAAATTGATGGATATAGATGTATTTTATGGAGTCCTGATTCCTTTTCTTGGGACTTCTGCAGGAGCTGCCTGCGTATTTTTCATGAAGAAGAATCTGAATGAACAGATTCAAAGGGCACTTACCGGTTTTGCAGCAGGAGTTATGGTTGCAGCTTCCATATGGAGTCTGCTGATCCCGGCAATTGAATAGTCTTCCGGCCTGGGGAAGCTTTCATTTGTACCGGCAGCAGTAGGATTTTGGATAGGGGTGCTTTTTTTGCTCTTGCTGGATCACATGATCCCGCATCTTCACCAGAACAGTGACAAGGCAGAAGGTCCGAAGAGCAAACTTCAGAGAACTACCATGCTGGTTCTTGCAGTAACTTTGCATAACATTCCGGAGGGAATGGCAGTAGGAGTCGTATATGCAGGCTATTTAACAGGTCACGCCCAGATTACTATAATGGGAGCTATGGCCCTTTCTATTGGGATCGCTATTCAGAACTTCCCCGAGGGAGCCATTATCTCCATGCCCTTGCGTTCTGAGGGAATGGGAAAGACCAAAGCCTTTGCAGGCGGAGTCCTGTCCGGGATTGTAGAACCTATCGGTGCAGTTCTCACAATCCTGGCTGCCGGCCTCATTGTCCCGGCACTTCCATATCTTTTAAGCTTCGCTGCCGGAGCTATGCTCTATGTAGTAGTGGAAGAACTCATACCCGAAATGTCTGCCGGAGAACATTCCAACATAGGAACCCTTTTCTTTGCCATAGGATTCTCTCTGATGATGATACTGGATGTAGCACTTGGATAAACAGATAATAATGCACTATGGACAGAATATGTAGAGAGTACTATAGTAAGCTGTATAGGATTATAGTGATCATCAAAATAATGCTTTATTTCTGAGAATCGCTATAGACAGAAATTAGAGGTGGCAGATTAATGAAAACAGCAGAAACTCCTGCAGGGATATTTACGATCAACAAAGTGAAAATTCCCTCAGCATACACATGTGCAGCAGAACAAAAAATAGAATATATCAGCGAAAATCATATGCAGATCATTACTATGGATCAGGCAGTATCATTTGGAGATCAGATATTGTCCCCCAGAATCTGTCAAAGCTGTATGAATCCTGAAAAAATTATAATCTATCCACTGGAAATAGAATACTTTGGGGAAAAAGTGTTTTTTACGGATCACTATAGTGTAAAAGAATGGAAAAAAGGCGATCCATTACCGGAAATCCATGAATGGTATCCGCATATAAAAAAAGCCAAATGCAATCCATGCAGAAACTGTGGAAGATGTTAAAATTGCACATATGTGCATTAAATGAAAATATGTTGAAAACCAGAATCTGAAATGCTATCATGCAATCGAAATCACAAGTAAATGAGTGTTAGAGTGTGTTTGAAAAATCATTCTCACAATCTGCACGCCCCACTTTGCGGTATATTTTGCCCGAATTCGGTTGCCGTAGCCCGCTACGACGCCCTCATCCGGACAAAATCTCCCACAAATTGTGACGCACATCTTGCGAAAAGCATTTTTCAAACGCGCTCTAGGGTAATACAAGGGAGATTGCATGATGAAAAAGTATGAGATTGGATTATATGAGAAAGCTATGAGAAATACATTATCATGGAGTGAAAAACTAGGATGTGCAAAAGAATGTGGATATGATTATATGGAAATGTGTATAGATGCTACAGATGAAAAAATCAACCGCATCTTCATGAATACAGCAGAAAAAAAAGAAATCATGGAAGCTGTATTTCAGGCGAGACTTCCGATTGGTTCTATGAGTGTAAGTGCTCTGACAAAATATGCGCTGGGCGATCCGGACGAAGAAATCCGAAAGAAAGCAATGCAGATTGCAGAGAAATCCATAGAGCTTGCTGTTGATTTGGGTGTGCGTACAGTTATGATTCCGGGATATGATATTTACTTTGGAGAATCCACTGTAGAAACAAAGAAATACTTTCTGGAAAATGTAAAAAAGATTGCAGAAATCGCAGAACGCGAGGGAATTCTGGTAGGATTTGAAACCATGGAGAATAACTTCATGAACACTACCGGAAAAGCAGTCCAGTATGTAAACATGGTAGATTCCGCATATCTGAAAATCTACCCGGATGCAGGAAATATCACAAACGCAGCAGTAGAGAATCAACACGATGTATGCGAAGATCTCTCCTTGGGTAAGGGAAAACTGATCGCGCTCCATCTGAAAGAAACAAAACCGGGAATCTTCCGCGAAGTTCCTTTTCTCACAGGCCATGTACAGTTTGAAAAAATCATTAACACAGCATGGAGCCTGGGTGTCCGCCGCTACGTAACTGAATTATGGGACGTAGGAAAAGAGAACTGGAAAGAAGATATCTGTTTTGCAAATCAGAGTATGCGTACACTTCTGGACAGAGAAGCATAAATTAAGCAGTTGGAAACATAAACAATTAATAAAAGAGAAAGCGAAGAATGATAGATGTTCTTTTCTTTCTCTTTTTTGTTCACTGTAAATTGCAAATGTTCAAACACTGAAAAAATGTAAATTGCACATTTGTGCAGATAGTGAAAATATGTTGAAATATAAAAATGCAGGTGATAATATACTCTCAACAAGAGAAAAACGTTATAATCAAAAGGAGAGAGATTCATGAGTAAGATTAGTGAAATGACAAGACAGAGCTGGATTGAAAGTACTTTTCCGGAATGGGGTACGTGGTTAGTAGAAGATATTGAGAACGAAGTAGTAGCGCCGGGAAATGTAGCAATGTGGTGGTTAGGATGTACAGGTGTATGGTTCAAGACACCGGCAGACACAAACATTACCATTGACCTCTGGTGCGGAAACGGAAAACGTACACACGGTGATGGAAAAATGAAAGTCGGACATCAGATGGCAAACATGTGTGGAGGAAGAGCCATGCAGCCAAACCTGAGAAACGTTCCATTTGTAATTGATCCATTTGCATTTAAGAAAGTAGATGCAGTTCTTGCCACACATTATCATCAGGATCATATGTCACCGGAGTGGGCGGCACATGTGATCAACAGTGGAATGACAACTACAGATGAAAACGGAAAAGAAATTCCGGTGCCATTTATCGGACCAAAGAAATCCGTAGAACTCTGGCAGAAATGGGGTGTTCCGGCAGAACGCTGCATCACAGTAAAACCTGGTGACACCATTAAGATCAAAGACATCGAGATTGTAGCGCTGGATTCCTTTGACAGAACCTGTATCGTAACAACAGATTCCACAGGTCCGGACAGAGAAGAACTTACAGGTATGTGCCCGACAGACATGGACGACAAAGCAGTTAACTATCTGGTAAAGACACCAGGCGGAAATATTTATCATTCCGGAGATTCACACTTCTCCATCTACTTTGCAAAACACGGAAAAGACTATGATATTGATGTAGCATTCGGTTCATTTGGAGAAAATCCTATCGGTATGCAGGATAAGATGACATCTATCGATATCCTTCGCATGGCAGAAAATCTGAAATGTAAAGTAGTTGTTCCGATCCACTGGGATGTATGGACAAATTTCCAGGCAGACTGCGATGAGATCAAGGTTCTGTATGATTTCAAGAAAGACAGAAATGAATATAAATTCCATCCGTTCTTCTGGCAGGTAGGCGGCAAATATACATACCCGGCAGACAAGGACAAGATTTACTATCACCACAGAAGAGGATTTGAAGACTGCTTCGAAGCACCGCAGAATATTCCGTTCCGTTCCTGCCTGTAAAAACAGAATTGTCTGGAGACGGTCGGTAAGGGTTTATTATGTGAGAGAAAAATAGAAAGTATATGAGGAGAAATTTGGGATGAATGTATTGGTAATTGATGTAGGAACATCAAGTATGCGAGGAATACTTTTTGAACATCAGGGGAAATGTCTGACAGAGAAACAGGAATTCTATCAGGCAACCTATCTGGAAAACAGTTGGGTAGAACAGAATCCGGCAGACTGGGAAAATGCACTATACAGCATTTTGAAACAGTCCGTAGCAGAAGCTGAGAATATGGGAGAGAAGATTGATGCAATTTCCATTACTTCACAGCGTTCTTCTGTAATTCCGGTAGATGAGAATATCCGTCCGCTGAGTAATGCAATCATGTGGCAGGATAAAAGAACAAATCATATCTGCGAATCTATGGAAAACCTGAATGACAAGGTATTTTCTCTATGCGGTTCCAGAGTCAATCCGGTGTTTTCAGGCTCCAAGATGATGTGGATCCGTGAAGAACGTCCGGAAATCTATGCAAAAACATATAAATTCATGGTCATCCCGGATTATCTCATTTATCTGATGACCGGACGTATCTGCACAGATTATACATATGGAAGTCGTTCACTTCTGATGAACATCCGTACTCATGAATGGGATGATGAACTTCTGGAAATTTTTCATGTAGAAAAAGAAAAATTGTGCGAACTGGTAGAGCCGGGAAGTGTCTGCGGACATATTACAAAAGCCTTTGCAGAGATCACGGGATGTCAGGAAGGAATTCCTGTGATTACAGCCGGAGGTGACCAGCAGTGTGGAGCCATCGGACAGGGAGTAGTCAAAAAAGGTGTCATGTCTGTAACAACCGGAACAGGTGGCTATCTTATCACAGCAACAGATCAGGTGCCGGAAAATCTGGAACAGGATGCAATCTGCAACTTCTCATCTGTAAAAGGCCAGTATATTCTGGAATCCAGTGTATTAACCTGCTGTTCTGCATTTGACTGGTTCAGAAGACAGTTCTATCCGGACAGTTCTTTTGATGAGATTAACCGTGAAGTAGAACAGACACCGATCGGTTCACACGGATGTCTCTGTGTTCCATACTTTATGGGAAGATCCACACCGGACTGGAACAATATGGCAAAAGCAGAGTTTGCAAATGTAACTCTCGGAACAACAAAGCAGGATATGCTGAGAAGCCTTCTGGAGGGAATCTGCTATGAAATCCGCAATGGAATCGATATTATGAACAAATATGTAA
>ERZ506978.1080-NODE-1080-length-10025-cov-4.813240_pt1 | contig 10025 bp, 9 predicted proteins | sample MGYA00512888_ERZ506978 | MGnify/ENA metagenome assembly ERZ506978
TTATTAAGAATATCACAAGCAGTTGTGTTTGTCAACTGTTATTTTATTCTTTTTTGAATCAACTTTTATTGATTCAAAAGATAATTTATCATCTCAAGCATTAACATTGTTGTCTCTCAACCTTGTCTCTTGCGACGACTAAGTTAATATATCATAGCAGTCGAACTTTGTCAATAAGTTTTTCTAAACCTTTTTTATTCATACTGCTTATATATCAACCAAACGGAGAAAGAGGGATTTGAACCCTCGCGCCGCTATTAACGACCTACTCCCTTTCCAGGGGAGCCCCTTCGGCCAGCTTGGGTACTTCTCCAAATTGCCCTACGCAATCGCTTCTCATTTTTTTCAGAAGCGTTTTATATTATATCGCGTTGTTTTTCGTTTGTCAAGAACTTTTTTCATTTATTTTCATTCTCAACAGCGGAGAGAGTGGGATTCGAACCCACGCGCCCTTGCGGACAAACGGTTTTCAAGACCGCCTCGTTATGACCACTTCGATATCTCTCCATATGTTGTTGACTGCGTTCGTTGTGTTCTCACCGCCGACGCAAGTGATATTCTAGCATCAATACCCGCATCTGTCAACAACTTTTTTACATTTTTTTCAATTTTTATTTTTATCTTCCCAGATTTCCCATAAAACCCGCTAAAATACGGCATTTTTCAATCACCAAACATTCTTTAATGTTTCAAAAATGCTTCCGCGATATCAAGATCCTCCGGTGTTGTGATCTTAATATTCTGATAAGATCCCTCTGCCAGAGCAACCTTTGCCCCTGTCTCCTGCTCTACTACCATGGCATCATCTGTAATTTTGCTCATATCTTTCTGACGAATGCTGTCATGAGCCTCACGTATCAGTGAATACGAAAAAATCTGCGGGGTCTGAATTGTCCACACACACTTTCTGTTTGGAGTTTCTTTTACATATCCCTCTTCATCAGAAAGTTTGACTGTATCTTTAGAAGGCATGCCAATCACACATGCACCTGTTTCCTTCACTTTCTGCAGACCACGTTTAAGAATTTCTTCTGTCACAAAAGGTCTTGCACCGTCATGGATCAATACATATTCACAGTCTTTGCATTCACAAAGACCTGCATAGACAGAATCATAGCGTTCTTTTCCTCCCGGGATTACTGCCGATACCTTTGTAAATCCATATTTTTGCACGATTTCTTCTTTACAGTAGGAGATGGATTCCTCTCCTGTCACAAGAATAATATCCTGAATCAGCGGACTTTCCTGAAAACAGCGCAGGGAATAATACAGAACCGGGTATCCCTGTATCTCCAGGAACTGCTTCTGTACTTTACTGTGCATTCTTTTTCCCTGCCCTGCTGCCAGAACAATGGCCGTATTTCTTTCTGACATCTCAACGCTCTCCCAGTTTAAGATTCGGCACAGCATTCAGATCCCAGCCATGACGTGTACCTTTAATATATTCATAATAAGCAGCTACTCCGATCATTGCTGCATTGTCTGTACAGAAGATCGGTGACGGCCGATAAAAACTGTAATTATTTTTCTTACATGCTTCTTCCATTGCCGCTCTTAACGTTCCATTCGAAGCCACTCCGCCTGCAATTGCAATCTTAGTCATCCCATAATCTTTGGCTGCAAGCATTGTATGCTCCACCAGCACATCAACTACCGCTTTCTGGAAAGATGCTGCCAGATCTGCTCTGTTTATCTCTTCTCCGGTCATCTGCGCATGATTAATATAATTCAACACTGCTGATTTTACACCACTGAAGCTGAAATCGTACGGACAATCTCCAATTTTAGCTTTTGGAAACTCAATTGCATTGGGGTTTCCCTCTTTAGAGAGCTTGTCTACCTTTGGTCCTCCCGGATATCCCAGTCCAATAGCTCTTGCAACTTTGTCAAAAGCTTCGCCTGCAGCATCATCACGGGTACGTCCCAGGATTTCAAATTCTCCATAATCCTTAACGATCACAAGGTGTGTATGTCCTCCTGACACGATCAGACATAAAAATGGAGGTTCAAGATCCGGATGTTCAATATAATTTGCTGACACATGGCCCTCAATATGGTGGACCCCTACCAGTGGAAGCTTCTTTGCATAAGCAATTGCCTTCGCCTCAGCAACGCCCACAAGAAGTGCACCTACAAGTCCCGGACCATAAGTGACACCAATTGCATCCAGATCATCAAGAGTTACATCTGCATCTGCCAGTGCCTGTTCAATTACCTGGTTAATCTTTTCAATATGTTTACGGGAAGCAATTTCCGGAACTACCCCACCGTATAAAGTATGAAGAGCGATCTGTGAAGAGATCACATTTGACAGAATAGTTCTTCCGTTTTTGACAACAGAAGCTGCAGTCTCATCACAGGAACTCTCAATTGCAAGAATTAATGTATCTTTCATTTTCTGTTCCTCATATATCCGACGGATAAGTCATCCGTTTTACTACTTGTTCATAATCAGTTTCAGTGACATATTATTCCTCAAAATTCAATTCCAGACTCTTTCCGTCTTTTCCCGGATATGCATTTGGAAAAATTTCACGAACTTTATCCATAAACTCATCCGGTCTGACCAGAGACGGACTGTAATGTGTCAGCCACATCTCCTTTACCCGGGCATCACGAGCCAAAACCGCCGCCTCGCGGAAAGTCATATGCTTGTATCCGCGTGCTTTGTCTGCTTTGTCATCTTCTCCGTACATTCCCTCACAGATAAACAGATCCGATTCCTTTGCATTTCGCAGGATAGATTCTGTTGGTCTGGTATCTGTTGTATAAGTAAGCCTGATTCCTTTTCTCGCAGGTCCAAGTACCATCTCCGGTGTATAGGTAATACCGTCTGCTTCGATGGTCTGCCCTTTCTGGAGCGGATTCCAGTATTTCAGTGGAATATCCTGCTCTTTCGCTCTCTCAGCCGAGAATTTTCCCTGGCGGAGAATCTCAAGGGTATAGCCATAACAGAGTACATTATGGTTCACTTTAAAAGCCGTAATACGATAGCCATTTAATTCAATGACCTGCTCCGGCTGTGTAATCTCAATAAATTTAATTTCAAACGGAAGCTCCGGTGCAATGACGCGAAGTGCATTGACTACTCTCTCCAGACCTTTGGGACCTACCAGAGTCAATGGTTCTGTGCGGTCTGCATTTCCCATAGTAAGAAGAAGTCCCGGAAGCCCGCTGATATGATCTCCATGATAATGAGTAAAACAAATCACATCAATAGGTTTAAAGCTCCATCCCTTCTCCTTAATTGCTACCTGAGTACCTTCACCACAGTCAATGAGCAGACTGCTCCCGTTATATCTTGTCATAAGCGCAGTCAACCATCTGCGAGGCAGAGGCATCATTCCACCGGTTCCAACTAAACATACATCTAACATATATTCCCTCTATTTTCCAGCTTCCGACAATTCCCTTAAAAGGTGTATGGTCCGGCTGCTGATTTTTTCTGCTTTCATTTCTTTTTCATTCGGGATGTCTGGTCATAAGCAGCGCATCCTCCACAGGATCACTGTAATATGCCTTACGTATTCCATCTCCGGTAAATCCCATACGTTCATAGAGACGAATTGCAGTCTCATTTCCCACACGTACTTCCAGATGGATTGTCGTAACCTCCCTCTCTGCTGCAAGGCGGATCAGGCTCTGCATCAGAAAAGCGCCAATTCCTTCTTTTTGTCTGTCCCTGCGCACAGCCACATTGGTAATATCTCCCTCATCCAGAACCATAAGAAGACCGCAGTAACCCAGAATCTTTTCTTTCTCTTCCACCACCAGAAACATGGCATCATCCCTGGTCAGAAAAGTAAAAAAACCTTCTTTTGTCCATGGCACATGAAAAAGATCCTGCTCAATCTCCATTACCTGATCCAGGTCATCCACAAGCATTTCCCGCAGGATCATATTTTTGTACCTGCCGGTTTCTGCTCTTTTTCTCTCTCTGCACGCTCACGCTCTGCCTGGGAAACGCGGAGATATTCCGGGATATATTCCATAGCAGTCTCTGTGCGTCCTTCTTTATAATAAATACTGCCAAGAGCTGCCACTGCCGCTGCTCTCTGTTTATTTACATGAGCCGGTGCAAAAGAATACGGAACCTGCAGTTTCTCTGCGATCAGTTCACGAAATACAGGTACACCGTCTCCCAAAAATGTAACCATCTCTCCTCTCTGATTCAGTTCTTCCAGCAGTTCCTCGATCGGTGCTGCCCACTGTTCTTTCAAAGTCATAAGCTGATGCTCTTCAAATCTGTAAATTCCTGTATATACCTGCTTTCTTCTGGCATCCATGATCGGACAGATCAATCCCTGTGCATCATAAAGATTATATGCCAGTGCATCTACTGTCGGTACTGCTACCAATGGTTTCTTCAGGGCAAGTCCCAGTCCTTTGGCTGTTGCCGAGCCGATACGGAGTCCTGTAAAGGATCCCGGTCCCGCTGCCACTGCAATAGCATCTACGGATTCCAGTTCCAGTTCCGTCATCTTCACAATCTCATCTAACATCGGAAGCAAAGTCTGAGAATGTGTTTTCTTATAATTTACAGTATACTCAGCCAGTAATGTATCATCTTCCACAACTGCTACAGATGCAACAATTCCTGAGCTGTCCAAAGCTAAAATTTTCATTTCTACCTCCTAACTGTTCTCCGGACCAATCACTGTAATCCTTCTATAATCAAAGCCTTTCTCCAGATCTTTCTCTATGGTTACTTTGATCAGCTTTTCCGGAAGGATTTCTTCAATCAGATCAGCCCATTCGATCAGACAGATTCCCTGTCCGAAAAAATAATCGTCATATCCGATTTCTTCCATTTCCTCAATGTCACCGATACGGTAAACATCAAAATGATATAAAGGAAGACGTCCGCTTTCGTATTCCTGAATGATCGTGAATGTCGGGCTGCAGATAGGCTCTGTGATTCCAAGCCCTGCCGCAACTCCCTGGGTAAATACGGTTTTTCCAACTCCAAGATCACCTGTCAGAGTATAAATCTGACCCGGTTTCGCATTCTCTCCGATCTTCTTTCCCACCTCAAATGTTTCCTGTGGTGTTTTTGTCTCTATAATCATCTTTTCCACCTTTTTCTTGCAGAATTGTTCTTTGCATATTATAATAGAGCGAACAGCGAAATACAATACTTTTTGAAAAGGAGACTTGAAACTATGGCAAATCCGATAGTTACAATTACCATGGATAATGGCGATGTGATGAAAGCAGAATTATATCCTGAGATTGCACCGAATACAGTTAATAACTTTATCAGTCTTGTAAAAAAAGGCTTCTATGACGGACTTATTTTCCATCGTGTGATCAACGGTTTCATGATCCAGGGAGGATGCCCGGACGGAACAGGTATGGGCGGTCCGGGATACAGCATTAAGGGTGAATTCACTCAGAACAGATTTAAAAATGATCTGAAACATACTGCAGGTGTTCTTTCCATGGCACGCGCCATGCATCCAAACTCAGCAGGAAGCCAGTTCTTTATCATGCACAAAGATGCTCCGCATCTTGACGGTGCTTATGCTGCATTCGGCAAGATCACTGAAGGAATGGATGTTGTAAACCGTATTGCAGAAGAAGATACCGATTACAGCGACCGTCCGCTTGACGAGCAGAAAATCAAATCCATGACAGTAGAAACTTTCGGTGTTGATTATCCGGAACCGGAGAAATGCTGATTCGCTGACTGTTTATGCCCCATGCAGTTTTCAGGCTGCATGGGGCATATTTTATCAGTCCGTAAATACTTTCACTTCACCGTCAATCACTGAATAGTAAAGATCTTTCTCTTTCTTCATCTTCGCTCTTCCATTTGTTCCCTCGGTGATTGCTTTTTCTACAAATGCAATCTGATCCGCCGGAACCAGCAAATGCAGAACTACCCTGTCAGTGTATTCAGAATCAAGGATCGGTAATTTCTGTTCTCCGGCAATATACTGGATCTTGCCTATCCCGGTATAATCCGTAACTACTTCCATAGAAATTCCGTAGGTTTTCTCAATCACTGTGCTGGCGGCAAGACCTTCCTGCAGACTCCTGGAATATGCTCTGACAAGACCTCCTGTTCCAAGAAGTATCCCTCCAAAATATCTGGTAACTACTGCTGCCACATTATAAATATCTTCCCCCAGGATTACATCCAGCATTGGTCTTCCCGCAGTGCCTGACGGCTCACCATCGTCACTGCATCTGGTATATTCCCTGTTCTTTCCCACCGAATATACATAGCAGTTATGTCTGGCATCCCAATATTTCTTCTTCATTTCCTCTATAAAGGTCAGTGCCTCCTCTTCGGTCTGTACAGGACGCACTGTAGCAATAAATCTGGATTTCTTTTCCACGATCTCGCCTTCCCCGCCCTCGTAAACTGTCTTATATTTCTCAAGCATGTCTCATACTCCTCTTTCCGTTCTCTTATTGACTCAGTGTACCATGAATTACAAAAATGTGCCAGCACAGTGTATACTAATCCTGTAAAAAAACACAATAACCATTAAAAAGATCCAAAAGCAATTGTGAATTTTTATTTTTCTGCTTTATTTACTTATTCTTATTTGATATAATAGAACGGATTATAAAGGAGGTTTAACATGAACTACGGTAAAAAGTCGACTGCAAAGAAACGGACGGCACTGATCTCCCGTTCTTCCATGATGGGAAAGCGCGCCAGAGTTTCTTTCATCAGAGTCCTGTTCGTATCACTGATAGCACTCTGCATCGCAGTAACCTGTCTGGGTGTGGGGTCATTCAGGGGTGTAATTGATACTGCTCCTGATGTTGATGATATTGATATTATGCCACTGGGCTATGCAACCTTTCTCTACGATGATGCAGGGAATCAGATCCGTAAACTGGCTGCTCCGGATTCCAACCGACTGCCTGTCACTCTCGATCAGATACCTGTTGATCTGCAGCATGCAGTTGTCGCAATTGAGGATGAACGTTTCTATGAACATAACGGTATTGACGTAAAAGGTATTCTTCGTGCCGGAATGAAAGCTCTCACTACCGGAGATTTCTCAGAAGGTGCCAGTACGATCACACAGCAGCTTCTTAAGAATAACGTATTTACCAACTGGACCAGTGAATCTACTCAGCTGGAAAGATTTACGCGAAAAATCCAGGAACAGTACCTTGCTGTCCAGGTTGAGAAAAAAACTGATAAAGACACCATTCTTGAGAATTACCTGAACACAATTAACCTGGGTGCCGGTTCCTACGGTGTACAGGCTGCCGCACGACAGTATTTTGACAAGGATATATGGGATCTGAATCTTTCTGAATGTGCAACTCTGGCAGGTATCACACAGAACCCGACGAAATTTAACCCGATCATCAATCCTGACAGCAACAGGAAGAGACGCAAGGAAGTTCTCCAGCATATGCTGGATCAGAACTATATTACTCAGGATCAGTATGATGAAGCTCTTGCAGATGATGTTTATTCCCGTATCCAGGCCGCTCAGGAAAAGAACTCCAGCACTGAGAATACTGTTTACACATATTTTGAAGATGAACTGACAGATCAGATCATCAACGACCTGATGAATATCAAAGGTTACACCAAAAAACAGGCAACCAATCTTCTCTACAGCGGCGGACTTAAAGTATATACAACACAGGATTCCAAGATCCAGAATATCCTGGATGAGGAATATGCAGATCCTTCCAATTATCCGGACACTGTCCAGTATGAACTTGACTATGCCCTGACGGTTACCGATCCTAATGGAAATCAGGTAAACTACAGTAAGGAAATGTTGCAGCTTTATTTTCAGAATGAGGATCCCGATTTCGATCTTCTGTTCGATTCCCCGGAAGATGGACAGACTTATGTAGACAAATATAAGGCAAGCATACTCGCCAACGGAAGTAAAGTTCTTGCAGAGCGTGTCAATTTCGCACCTCAGCCACAGTCTTCCATGAGTGTGATCGACCAGCATACCGGCTATGTAAAAGCTCTGATCGGTGGTCGTGGAGAGAAAACGGCAAGTCTTACACTGAACCGGGCAACGGACACTACCAGACAGCCTGGTTCTACCTTTAAGATCGTGTCCACTTATGCACCTGCTTTAAATGAAAAAGGCATGACTCTTGCAACAACATTTGAAGACGAACCTTATGAATATCCGGATGGTTCCCCTGTAAACAACGCAACCCGTTCTTACAACGGAACAACCACGATCCGTACTGCGATCCAGAATTCCATTAACGTTGTAGCCGTCAAGTGTCTGGAAAAAGTAACTCCTGAGCTTGGATTGAAATATCTGGACAACTTTGGTTTTACAACCCTTGCTCATGGAACAGAGGCTGACAAAGATGCCAATGGTAATGTATGGAGCGATGCAAACCTTGCCACTGCGCTTGGCGGCATCACCCGCGGTGTCACAAATGTTGAACTGTGTGCATCCTATGCAGCCATCGCAAATAACGGAAATTATATCAAGCCAATTTATTACACAAAAATTCTGGATCACAACGGAAACGTCCTGATCGAGAATACTGCTGCCGAACGTTCCGTAATCAAAGAAAGTACTGCTTTTCTTCTCACCAGTGCAATGGAGGATGTTGTAAAACAGGGTACAGGTACAGCCTGCCAGCTTGACAATATGCCTGTTGCCGGAAAAACAGGTACAACCGAAGCCTATAACGACTTGTGGTTTGTGGGTTATACACCATATTATACATGCGCAGTATGGTCCGGTTATGACAACAATGAGAAATTACCTGATTATGCGCGTAACTTCCACAAAGCTTTATGGAAAAAGGTTATGACTCGTATCCATGAGGGACTTCCTTCCAAGGAATTCGAGAAGCCTGCAAGTGTAGAAAAGTTAAGTGTCTGCGAGGAAACCGGACTTCTTCCAAGAGCCGGCTGTCCGGTGATCACTGAATACTTCGACATAGGTACCATGCCTACTGAATACTGTGACCAGCATTTCTATGACAGTGATGATTATGACTATAATTATGATACAGATTCCTCTGAGCAGACTGACAACACCACTGACACTGATAACAGCGAAAACTCTGATAATGGAGATACCGACAACAGTGGTGACAGTAACAATACTGATGACAACGGTAACAGCGGTGACGATGGTACTGATAATACCGGCGGAAGCGATGACAACGGTGACGGTAACGAGGATGATTCCTCTTATCAGGTCGACTATTATTAATGCAAAAATACCGGTACAGGAGCACCTCCGAATGATGTTCCTGTACTGCAAAAAATCCACAGTCCTGTCAACTCAGGACTGTGGATTTTTTATATACTTTCAAAATTGATTCTCAGATATTATACTTCTTTAATAACCATACGCGCAGATCCGTAAATACCTGCGTCATTTCCGAGAGTTGCAAGAATGATCGGTGTTTTCTTGCATGCTGTAAAAGCATATTTCTCATAATATTTCTGAATACAGTCGATCAATGGCTGTCCGGCTTTGGAAACACCACCGCCGATAACGATGGCTTCCGGATCTGTCACACATGCAAACATGGCAAGTGTTCCGCCAAGCATTTCTCCTACCTGTGCCATAACATCGCAGGCTACTTTGTCGCCCTCTTTAAAAGCATCCAGAACATTCTTTGCTGAAAGTTTTGTAAATTTGCGAAGAACAGTCTGCTCATCTGTAGCAGCCAGAGTTCTCTGTGCCACGCGAACGATACCTGTTGCAGACGCATACTGCTCCAGACATCCACAGTTACCACAGTTGCAGGCTTCCTTTTCTTCATGGTCAACTGCTGCATGACCGATTTCTCCACCTGCACCATGAGCACCGCCAACAATCTTTCCATCAACGATGATTCCACCGCCGACACCTGTTCCAAGAGTTACAAGAATAACGTTCTTAGCTCCTGCTGCTGCGCCTTTCCATGCTTCGCCAAGTGCTGCTACATTGGCATCGTTTCCTGCTTTGGACGGAAGTCCTGTCAGTTCTGTCAGTTCCTTAGTAACTTCTTTAAAGCCCCAGAAAAGGTTTACCGCACATGGCACTTCCCCTCTCTCATTAACA
>ERZ506978.1081-NODE-1081-length-10020-cov-3.584446_pt1 | contig 10020 bp, 8 predicted proteins | sample MGYA00512888_ERZ506978 | MGnify/ENA metagenome assembly ERZ506978
GGCAAGACCACCACCGCCCTGAAGATCGAGGAAGAGCTGGAAAAGCGGGGTGTGCTGTCCCACACCATCTCCATGGACAACTATTTTAAGACGCTCAACCCCAAGACCGTTCCCCGGACAAAGGACGGCTCCATTGATTTCGAGTCCCCCCTGTGCATGGACATGGACCTGCTCAACGACCACTTTGCCAAGCTCTCCCGCGGGGAGACGATCATCGTGCCCCGCTTCGAGTTTGCCCGCCAGATGCGCAACGACCGCCTGGGTGAGCCGCTGCGCTTAAAGAAAAACGAGGTGGCCATCTTCGAGGGCATCCACGCCCTGAACGATGAGTGCGCCGGGCGCAACCCCGACGCCACCTGCCTGTATATCTCCGCCCGCTCCAACGTGGTGGAAGGGGAGGACCTGCGCTTCAAGGGCACCTGGATGCGCCTGACCCGCCGGGCCGTGCGGGACTATAACTTCCGGGGTACCGGCGTGGCCGAGACCCTGGACATGTGGGCCAACGTGCGGCGGGGCGAGAAGCTCTATATCTCCCCCTTCAAGCAGCGGGCCAATTACATCTTCGACTCCTCCCTGCCCTATGAGGTGTCGGTGATGAAGAACTACGCCATGCCCCTGCTGGAGGCCGTGCCCCAGGAGAATGTGCGGCGGAAGGAGCTGCTGGAGCTGATCGACGGCTTCCAGGGGTTCCATCCCATTGATCCGGAGCTGGTCCCGCCTGCATCCCTTATCCGGGAGTTCATTGGCGGCGGCATTTACGACTACTCCTGATCTCTGACCTCACTCCCCCCGCCCTGTCAGGGCCGCAGCCCTCTGCGGCCCACGCAGGCTGTTATGACTATTATTTAAGGAAGGATGTATTCCCATGTCTGAAGAATGTACCCATGATTGCAGCTCTTGCGGCGCAAGCTGCGACCACAACGCCGAGGCAAAAGACCTCATCGCGCCCCTGAACAAGGACTCTGCCATCAAGCACGTCTACGCCATCATGTCCGGCAAGGGCGGCGTGGGCAAGAGCTCCACCACCGCCTGCCTGGCCTCCGCCATGGCCAAGAAGGGCTACAAGGTCGGCATCATGGACGCCGACATCACCGGCCCCTCCATCCCCACCGCCTTCGGCCTGAACACCCGCGCCGTGGGCGACGGCGAGAGCATCTTCCCGGAGCTCACCACCGGCGGCATCAAAGTCATCTCCCTGAACCTCCTGCTGGAGAACAAGGGCGACCCCGTCATCTGGCGCGGCAGCCTGCTCGGCGGCGTGGTCAAGCAGTTCTGGAGCGACGTGCGCTGGGGCGAGCTGGACTACCTGTTCATCGACATGCCCCCCGGAACCGGCGACGTGCCCCTGACCGTGTTCCAGTCCATCCCCGTGGACGGCATCGTGGTCGTGACCTCTCCCCAGGACCTGGTGTCCCTCATCGTGACCAAGGCCGTTCGTATGGCTGAGATGATGCACAAACCCATCCTGGGCGTGGTCGAGAACTACAGCTACTTCCAGTGCCCCAACTGCGGCGAGAAGCACTATATCTTCGGCAAGAGCAACCTGGAGCAGGTCGCCAAAGACCTGGACGTCAAGGTGCTGGCCCAGATCCCCATGGACCCCGCCATGGCCACCGCCATGGACCAGGGCTCCGTGGAAAGCCTGGAGAAGAACTACCTGGAGCCGGTGGCAGACGCCATCCTGGCCCACGAGAAGGGCTGAGTTTCGTCCCTAAAAATACCCCCGTTGTCTTGTTGACAACGGGGGTATCACATGTTATGATGAAGACGATAAAGGGACGTCGCTGTGGCGACGGTTAGCCCGAAGTCAAGTCAGAAATTTATGCTGACCGCTTGGATGCCCGCCGAGCGGTCAGCAAACTTTTATGGCCAATAAGTAGACCAAAATAGTCATGCATACAAGGAACCGCAGAAATTGCTTTCCGAAGTGTCCCATCCAGCATCACCTCCCTTCTCAGGGAAGTGGCTAAACCGCCGTACCACAACGACGTCTTGGCATCAGTGTATCACAATATACTAATTCTTGCCAATCCAAATCAAAGTTTAATGAAGACTGACGGACCGAAACTTCGTCAGTTCAATCCATAGGAGAACCACACATGAAACTCATATCCTGGAACGTCAACGGCCTGCGGGCTTGTGTGAAAAAAGATTTTATGGCGTCATTCGCCGCCCTGGACGCGGACATCTTCTGCGTGCAGGAGACCAAGCTCCAGCACCACGCCGGGCAGATCGACCTGGACCTGCCGGGGTACCATCAGTTTTGGAACAGCGCAGAGAAGAAGGGGTATTCCGGCGTGGCCATCTTTACCAAGGTCGAGCCGCTCTCTGTGACCTACGGTCTGGGGCTGGAGGAGCACGACCACGAGGGGCGGGTCATTACCGCCGAATTTGAGGGCTTTTATCTCGTCTGCTGCTACACCCCCAACTCCCAGGACGGCCTGAAGCGGCTGGATTACCGCATGACCTGGGAGGATGCGTTCCGGGCGCATTTGCAGGCGCTGGACGAGAAGAAGCCCGTCATCCTCTGCGGGGACCTGAACGTCGCGTTCCGCGACATTGACCTGAAAAACCCCAAGACCAACCACCGCAACCCCGGCTTCACCGACGAGGAGCGCGGGAAGCTGGCAGAGTTGTTCGGTGCCGGCTTCACCGATACGTTTCGGGCCAAGTACCCCGACCTGGAAGGAGCCTACTCCTGGTGGAGCTACCGTTTCCACGCCAGAGAGAAGAACGTGGGGTGGCGCATCGACTACTTCATCGTGTCCGACCGCCTGGCCCCCCGCATCCAGGAGGCCGCCATCCACAGCGAGATCTTCGGCAGCGACCACTGCCCGGTGGAGCTGCAGCTGGATGTATAAGGCATATCATCTCGTTTTCTGCATATCCTAATTGGGGAGATCGAACGTACTTTTTATGGCTCTGACGGCTTGACTTTTGGGCTTTCTCTGCTATAATAAGTACGCTATCGATTTACCAGTTCGTCCTCCGGTGTCCTTCGGGCCCGGGGGCTTTTTTATGGTTGAGGTGAGACCAATGATCGACAAAACCTATCGTACCGTTGCCCAGCTCATAGACATCTTACGCAGCCGAGGCATGGTGATCGAAGATGGTGCTCCGCATGACACTGCCATGCGGATTCTTGAAACAGAAAACTATTATAACATCGTAAACGGATACAAGGACTTGTTTCTTTCTCCTGCGTCGACTCCTTCTCAGGAACACTATCGGAACGGGACTACCTTTGAGGAACTGTACGCACTTTATCAGTTCGACCGTGATATCCGGCATATTTATCTCAAATATCTCTTGAAGGTGGAAAATACCTTCAAATCCGTACTTGCCCATGAATTTTCTGCTTTATATGGACATGACAACTACTTAAAGCTAGAAAACTTTGATGCTGTTCCAGATAACATCAGTTCTATCATCAAGCTGTTTGGAGACATCCAGCAGGAGATGGCGCGGCAAATGAGCAAGCATCATCAGGCCGTCACACATTATTTATCGGAGTATGGCTATATTCCCTTGTGGGTCTTGGTGAACGTCCTGACCTTTGGCAAGGTCACGATGTTTTATAAACTGATGAAACCGCAGGATAAGCAGAACATCGCCCGAAAATTTCATGTGGATGCAAAAGAACTGCACAAGTACATGAGTTTATGCGGTCTGGCCCGCAATCAGTGCGCCCATGACGAGCGGTTTTTTGACCTGAAATTCCGTTGGCATCTGCACACCCGCAGCGTTGCAAATTTCAGTTGCCTGGGATTGGAGCGAGACAAGAGTGGTTCCTATCCTTCCGGCACCAATGATGTGTACGCCATTGGCATCGTCTTCGCCAGGCTCTTAGGCACAGCGGATACCGCAGAGTTTATTGCTTCTATGTCTGCGGCATTTTCCAAATTAGAACAACAGCTGCACACCATCTCGATCAAAGATGTCATGCGCATCATGGGCTATCCCGCTGCGTGGGAACGTCTGCAACAACTCGCACGTTGAGTCATCCAAAACGAGGAGCACCCGCTTTTGGGAACCACTGCCCGGTGGAGCTGCAGCTGGATGTCTGAGTGCCAGAAACGCCATGATTTCAAAAAGCCCTCCGGTACGATCCTTGACGGACCGTGCCGGAGGGCTTTCGCTTTGTCCGCGTGAGGCGGACTTTTTTTGTTTTACAGCCAACGCTTTTTCCGAAAATGCCGGAGCAACAGCACGACGATGAGGACGCTGGCCCCGATCGCGGCAGGGTAGCCGTAGCGCCACGTCAGCTCAGGGATGTTGGTGAAGTTCATGCCATACCAGCCGGTGAGCAGGGTCAGGGGGAGGAAGACCACCGTGACCACGGTGAAGAGCTTCATCAGCTCGTTTTGCTGGATGGACAGCTGAGACTGGTAGGCCTCGCGCATCTGGCTGACGATCTCCTGCAAGTTGCGCACGGCACCCAAGTAACGGTCCATCCGGCTGCCCAGGATCAAGATCCGTTTGCGAAGGGCGCGGGTGAGCAGCTGGTTGTCGTTGTCCGCCAGCTCGTCGAAGATGGCGGAGAGCTGCTCATAGTAGCGCTTGACCCGCAGCAGCTCTCGCCGCCAGGCAATGATCTTCTCCAGGGTCTCTTTTTGGTTGTCCATGTTGCTGGACAAAATCTCAGCTTCTGCCTCGTTGACCCCTTCCTCAAAGCGGTCCAAATAGTCCATGTCGCCTTTCATGAGGCGCTGAAAGAAGCGGTAGAGCAGCATCTCGCTGGTCATCTGGTCGTCCGGGTCAACTTCCCGGACGATGGTCTGGACGCACTGCTGCGCCGGTTGGCTCTCACAGAAGAAGATCAGGTCCTCTTTGGTGAAATAGAGCAGGATCTTCGCCGCCTCTGTCTTCTGGCGGATGTCATACCAGTCAAACGCCAGAAGATCATAGTCCTCAAAGCCTTCAAAGCTTTCACTCTGGTCTTCCTTGACATATCGGAACCGCTCCGGCGCCATGTAGGGGGCCGCTTCCTCCATCTGCGCAAAGGGCAGCACCAGCCGATGCCTCGGCATTTTACACCTCGTCTTCGGCGGGGGTCTCTTCCATGCGGGTGACGGCGATGGAGAGGTCGTCAAGCTGCTTGTCGTCCACCACGTCGGGGCAGTTCATCATGAGGTCCGAAGCGTTCTGGACCTTGGGGAAGGCGATGACGTCGCGGATGGAGGAGGCGCCGGTCATGAGCATGACCAGACGGTCCAGGCCGTAGGCCAGGCCGCCGTGGGGGGGTGCGCCATACTGGAAGGCGTTGACCAGGTGGCCGAAGCGCTCCTGAATGTCCTCGTCGGAGATGTCCAGGGCCTCGAAGGCCTTGGTCTGCATTTCCGGCGTGTTGATCCGGATGGAGCCGCCGCCCAGCTCGGTGCCGTTGAGGACGATGTCATAAGCACGGGCGCGGCAGCCGGCCTTGTCGGTGAGCATCTTGTCCTCGTCCTCCAGCATGGGGGCGGTGAAGGGGTGGTGCATGGCCTGGTAGCGGCCCTCTTCCTCGGACCACTCGAACATGGGGAACTCGGTGACCCACAGGAACTTGAAGTCGTTGGGGTCCAGGATGCCCAGCTGCTTGGCGCACTCGATCCGAAGAGCGCCCAGGGAGGCGAAGACCACCTCGTCCTTGACGTCGCCGACGATGAGGATCAGGTCGCCGTCCTTGGCGCCGGCCCGCTCCAGAATGGCGGCGTTCTCCTCGTCAGTCAGGAACTTCTGGTAGGAAGACGTGACCTTGCCGTCCAACATTCTGGCCCAGGCCAGGCCCTTGGCCTTGTAGGTCTTGACGAACTCGCCCAGCTTGTCGATCTTCTTCCGGGGGAAGTCCTTGGCGTGGCCGTTCACATTAATGAGACGGACGGAGCCGCCGGCCTTGACCGGCTCGGCAAAGACGCCGAAGCCGCAGTCCTTCACCAGGTCGGAGATGTCCTGCAGCTCAAAGCCGAAGCGCATGTCGGGCTTATCGGAACCGAAGCGGTCCATGGCCTCCCGCCAGGGCATCCGCAGGAAGGGGGTCTGCACGTCCACGTCCAGCACTTCCTTGAAGACACGCTTCAGGAAGCCCTCCTGGATGGTCTGGATCTGCTCCTCGTCCAGGAAAGACATCTCCAGGTCGATCTGGGTGAACTCCGGCTGACGGTCAGCGCGCAGATCTTCGTCACGGAAGCAGCGGGTAATCTGGAGGTAGCGGTCTACACCGGACAGCATGAGCAACTGCTTATACTGCTGCGGGGACTGCGGCAGGGCATAGAACTTGCCCGGATGTACGCGGGACGGCACCAGATAGTCGCGGGCGCCTTCCGGCGTGGATTTCTGCAGCATCGGGGTCTCGATTTCCAAAAATCCCTGCTCGTCAAAATAATTGCGGGCGATCTGGGTCACGCGGTGGCGCAGAGCCAGATTGCGCTGCATGGACGGACGGCGCAGATCCAGATAGCGATACTTCAGACGCAGCTGATCGTTGACTTCCTTGTTGTCGGAAATCTCAAACGGAGTGGTCTCCGACTTGGACAGCACACGAATATCCGTAACGGCAATCTCTACTTCGCCGGTCGGCATCTTCTTGTTGATGGCGTTGGCATCACGCAGAACAACCTTGCCGCGGATTGCCAGCACATACTCGGTGCGCACGCCGAACGCAATATTAAACAACTCTGCATTGACGGACTTGTCAAAGGTGCACTGGATGGTACCGGTGCGGTCACGCAGCAGCAGGAACAGGACGCCGCCGTTGTCACGGGTGCGCTCGCACCAGCCGTTTACGGTTACTTCCTTTTCTGCATCCGCTGCACGCAGCTCGCCGCACCATACGGTGCGCTTCATGCCATGAATGGATGTATTCATAAAAAACCTCTTCCTTTTATCTTGGATATTTATGCCATGACAACAGCAGCAATTGCCTCTGCCGTCAATTCTGTCTCTGTCTGTTCGCCGGTTTCCATGTTCTTGACGCGCAGCACCTTGCTCTCCAGCTCGCCATCACCGATAACGGCAGAGAAACGCGCGCCGATGCGATCCGCATGCTTCATCTGTGCACGCAGTCCGCGGCCGACCAGATCGCGCTCTGCAGATACACCGAGCTGACGCAGGTCATATACCAACTTCTGCACCGGACGATCCGCCTCGTCACCCAGCGGCGCCAGATAGATATCCGCCTTCGGCGGCTCCGGGAACGGCGCGTCGACAGCTTCCATCACCATAATCAGACGCTCCAGACCGCAGCCAAAGCCCATGCCCGGTGTTGCCTGACCGCCCAGCTGGGAAATCAGACCGTCATACCGGCCGCCGCCGCAAATCGTGCCCTGCGCGCCGATATTGGTGGAAACGAACTCAAAGACCGTCTTGGTATAGTAGTCCAGACCGCGAACGATGTTGGTGTCAATTTCATACGCAATGCCCATATCGTCCAGATAGGTCTTTACTTTTTCAAAATGCTCACGGCAGTCATCACACAGATAATCCAGCGCAATCGGCGCGTCTGCTGCGACCTTCTTGCATGATTCCTGCTTGCAGTCGAGAATACGCATCGGGTTGCGATCCAGACGGTTCAGGCAGTCCTCACACAGACAGTCCTTGTGCTGGTTGAGATAGCCCTTGAGCATGTCATAGTACTTCGGGCGGCAGTTCGGGCAGCCAATCGAGTTGATGTGCACCTTTACCTCGGTGATGCCCAGACGCTTGAGTGCGGTATCTGCCAGAGAGATGATCTCCGCATCGGTTGCCGGTGTCGGTGCGCCAAAACATTCCACGCCGAACTGATGATGCTCGCGCAGACGACCCTTCTGTACATTTTCGTAGCGATAATTCGGCACGATATAGTATGCCTTGAACGGAAGTCCCTTTGCATACAGGGAATTTTCCAGATATGCACGCACCGTGGAGGCAGTGCCTTCCGGACGAAGGGTTACGGAGCGTCCGCCCTTATCGGTAAACGTGTACATTTCCTTCTGTACAACGTCTGTTGTGTCGCCGATGCTACGGTTAAACAGCTCCGTGTGCTCAAAATTCGGGAAGCGAATTTCCTCAAAACCATACTCCATCGCAATGGTTCGCAGTACGCCTTCCACATAATGCCATTTGTATACCTCGGACGGTACAATATCCTTGGTGCCCTTCGGGGCTTTGATGAGTTCAGCCATAAATGGTTATTCCTTTCCGGCGCACGGCACGCGCCGCCGCCCTTTGTTTCTGCTGCGAACAAATCACAGTGACGAAAAACAGGCGGTCTTGGAAAACCGCCTGATTCTTTTTTCTTTTGTCGCCGTTATCTCTTCGGCTTCGGGTTGACGATATCGCGCCAATCCAGATCGCCGCGATCCAGACCAAGAACCAGCATTTCCGCCGTTGCAACATTGGTTGCAATCGGGATGTTGTGCATGTCGCACAGTCGGATCAGGGAATGCAGATCCGGCTCGTACTCGCTGTTGGAGTTCGGGTCACGGAAGAACAGCACCATGTCAATCTCGTTGTACGATACACGAGCACTAATCTGCTGCTCACCGCCCTGCATGCCCGCAAGATACCGTTCAATCTTCAGACCGGTAGCATCTGCCACCAGCTTACCCGTCGTTCCTGTCGCGCAAAGATTATGCTTGGACAGAATTCCGCAGTATGCCATACAGAACTGAATCATCAGTTCCTTTCTTTTATCATGTGCAATCAGTGCAATATTCAAGTTCAGACACCCTCCTTACCGGTCTTTCGCTGCTTTTCACTTCTTATTTATAAACGCATCAGCGGTACTTCTTCACCGTGCAGCCGCCGCGCAATGTTCTGGTAGGCAGCTGCTGCGCTTCTTGCTTTGTCAGACTGTACCGGCTTTCCGGCACCCGCCGCAACCGAGACAGCTTCGTCCTCCGGCACAATGCCGAGCAGACACAACCCCGTCGCGTCCATGGCATCGTCTACGGTTCCAATCGCGCCCCTGCGGATCAGTCGTCTGCGAATGCGGTTGACAACCAGCCGAACCTGCATCACGCCGTCATCTTCCAGCACACGCGCCATGCGCTCTGCGCCGCGCAGACTGCCGCTTCCGCCGCAGGTGATAATAATCGCCTCATCTGCCACGGCCGCAAACGCGTGATATTCTTCTGCGAGCCCCGCCGGTCCGTCGATGAGAATGTAGTCGAACGCCTCCTCATTTGCCTGACGCGCCAGCAGACGCATGCCGTCCGCCGTCAGCGCGCCGGATTTGAGCGGCTCCGCCGGAGCAGTGAGCAGGAAGAGTTTTTCCAAATCCGGATGATGCGCCGCTGCTTCTGTGAGCGGAATCATGCCGGACGCAACGTCCGCAAAGCTAAATACCACGCGGTCGCTCATGCCGAGCACAATATCCAGGTTGCGCAAACCGGAGTCCCCGTCCACAACGAGAACCTTATGATCCTGCTTCGCCAGCGCAGCGCCGACGCCCGCTGCCAGAGAGGTTTTTCCTGTTCCTCCCTTGCCGGATGCAATAACAATGATTTTCGTCATAACGCCTCCTGCTAATCAATAAAATTATATACCAAATCCATGTTTTGCACAAGTGTTTTCTGTTGTCTTTTTTGACATTTGTTACAATCGCTGTGCGCTTGCACACGGCAAGCGCACAGGTTCTTCGCAATTGTTATGCGATGACATCGTAGGCGCCGACATCCTGCGTTCCTGTCGTGCCGTCCGAGGTTCCATCCGTGCTGTTTTTGTCGGAATAGAAGTACGCATCATAAATATCGCGCACAACCGGTGCGACATTGTTGCCCGAGTCGCCGCCCTCAATGATGACGCAAACCGCGATCTGCGGATCTTTATACGGTGCATACGAGATAAAGATACCGTTATCCAGCTTGGTGCCGGAAATCTGCGCAGTACCCGACTTGCCGGCAACCTTGATGGAATAGTTTGCAAATACCGACGATGCGGTACCGTCTTCACCGGTAACCTTCGCCATACCTTGCTGAACCAGCTTCCACGTGCTGTCTGCCGCCTCAATCTTGTTGCGCACCGTGGCTTCCTTCGTGTAAATCGTATCGGAATAGTCAG
>ERZ506978.1083-NODE-1083-length-9997-cov-4.788674_pt1 | contig 9997 bp, 8 predicted proteins | sample MGYA00512888_ERZ506978 | MGnify/ENA metagenome assembly ERZ506978
GCGGATATCTCCGAGCAGATCTCGCCGGCCGGCACCGAGGCTTCCGGCACGGGCAACATGAAGCTCATGCTCAACGGCGCGGTCACCCTCGGCACGCTCGACGGCGCGAACGTGGAGATCGCTGAGCAGGCGGGCCGCGAAAATGAGTATATCTTCGGCGCCACCGTTGAGGAGATCAACATGGTGAAGCCCAACTACAACGCCCGCAGCTTCTATGAAGCTGACCCGGCCCTGCGCCGCGCGGTCGATACGCTGATCGACGGCACGGTCCCGACCGACGAGGAGCAGCACGAGCTCTATACCTCCCTGCTCAAGGGTGCGAGCTGGCACAAGCCGGACCAGTATTTCCTGTTCTACGACTTTGACAGCTACAAAAAGGCCCGTCTGCAGGCCAACCGCGACTACCGTGACCGGCTGTCCTTCGGCCGCAAGTGCCTTGAGAACGTCGCCTCCGCAGGCAAGTTCTCCTCGGACCGCACCATCCGTCAGTACGCGGATGAGATCTGGCACATCAAACCCGTAAAATAAAAAAACGCAGCGCAGGGCCGGGTGACCGGTCTTGCGCTCTGCGTCTATGTAAAGGAATGGGACTATGTTCGACTATCTGATCAAAAACGGACAACTCATCGACGGCACCGGCAGCCCTGCCCGCCGGGCGGACGTCGGCATCACAGACGGGAAGATCGCCGCCATCGGCGATCTGTCTGCCGCACAGGCCGGGACCGTCATTGACGCGGCAGGGAAGACCGTCACTCCCGGTTTTATCGACATCCACCGCCATGCCGACGCGGCGCTCTTCCGCCCGCATTTCGGCGAGCTGGAGCTCAAACAGGGCCTGACCACGAATGTAAACGGCAACTGCGGCCTGTCTATTACGCCCTGCAGCGGACCATACCGCGCGGAGATCGAGGCCTATCTGACCCCGGTCACGGGTGAGCTGCCCGCGGACGCGGACTGCAGCTCGATGCAGGCCTATCTGGATGCCGCCCGCAGGCAGCCCAGCCCCATCCATACTGCCATGCTGGCCGGCAGCGGCACCATCCGCGCCTGTGCGGCCGGCTTCTCCGCACCGACACTGGACGCGGCGCAGCTGCGCACGGTCCGAAGCCTGATCGAACGGGAGCTCGCTGCGGGTGCGCTTGGCGTCTCCCTCGGCCTCGGCTACGCGCCGGACTGCTTCTATTCGACCGAAACGCTGATCGAGGCCCTGAGGCCCCTGCAAGATTCCGGCATTCCCATTACCGTCCACATGCGGCAGGAGGGCAGCGGCGTGGTGGGGGCGCTCCGGGAGATGATCGCGGTCGCGCGCGCGCTGCGCACGCCCGTCGAGATCAGCCATCTCAAATCCATTGGCAAGGCCAACTGGCGCAGCTGTACACCCGAGATGCTCCGCCTGATGGCGGAGGCCCGACAGGAGGGCGTCCGGATCGCCTGTGACGTCTATCCCTATACTGCGGGTTCGACCCAGCTCGTCCACGTCCTGCCGCCGGAGACGCAGCAGGGCGGCATGGAGGCCCTGACCGAGCATCTGGCCGACCCCGCCTTCCGCGAAACGCTCAAGGCCCGGATGCTGACGGGCAGCGACTTTGAAAATATCTCGCTGCTGGCCGGGTTTGAAAATATCGTCGTTTCCAGCGTCCGGCTGGACGGGCTGCGGCAGTACGAGGGCCAGAGCATCGCGCAGATCGCCGAGCAGCAGGGGAAGGACCCCTTTACCTGCCTGTTTGACCTTCTGCAGGCCGCGCACTGCGACGTGACCATGATCGACTTCATCGCCGCGGAGGACGATATCTGCGATATCCTGCGCGACGCACACAGCTGCGTCATCTCCGACAGCACCTATCCCACCACCGGCATGCTCCACCCGCGCGTCTACGGGACCTATACCACGCTGCTGGAGCATTTTGTCCGCGAAAAGCAGGTCCTCTCGCTTGAAGCAGCCGTGCATAAGGTGACCGGCCGCCCGGCTGCGGTCATGGGCCTTCGGACCAAGGGGGTGCTTGCGCAGGGGATGGACGCCGACATCAACATCTTTGACCCCGCGCAGATCCACACCCGCGCGACCTATCAGGACCCCGCGCAGTTCTCCGACGGCCTCGACACTGTCTTCGTGAGCGGCCAACCCGCGATCCTGCACGGCGCGCTGACCGGCCGCAAGGACGGCACGGTCCTGACCCGGTAAACGCGCCGGCGGACATGCCCGGCGGGAGGAATTTCCGCGCCGCGGGCGGCCCGGTTTCCGGATTTGGGAAACTGTAAAAACTTTTTTAGGCACGCTCATAATTTATTTGGACAAACGGGCGAAATTGTAGATATTTTTTCGGTAAAAACGTTGGTTTTTGGGCAAAATAATACTGGACAGCCCACGAATGTTGCGGTATAATTTAACAGAATGTTGTGGGAAACTACAGTACATTGGCCGGCCCCGTGCCGGCAGGTAATAAGGAGGAAATTCATTATGTCTGTTAAAGTTGCGATCAATGGTTTTGGCCGTATCGGCCGTCTGGCTTTCCGTCAGATGTTCGGCGCTGAGGGCTACGAAGTCGTCGCCATCAACGACCTGACTTCCGCCAAGATGCTCGCGCACCTGCTGAAGTACGACTCCACGCAGGGCAACTACGTTGCGCAGGGCCACACCGTTGATTTCCATGAGGGCGAAGGCGAAGACAACTACATCGTTGTCGACGGCAAGAAGATAGTCATCTACAAGATGCCGAACGCTGCTGATCTGCCCTGGGGCAAGCTGGGTGTCGACGTTGTTCTCGAGTGCACCGGCTTCTACACCAGCAAGGCCAAGGCGCAGGCTCATATCGACGCTGGCGCCCGCAAGGTCGTCATCTCCGCTCCGGCCGGCAATGACCTGCCCACCATCGTCTTCAACGTCAACCACAAGACCCTGACCAAGGAAGACAACATCATCTCCGCCGCTTCCTGCACCACCAACTGCCTCGCTCCGATGGCCAAGGCTCTGAACGACCTGGCTCCCATCGAGTCCGGCATTATGTGCACCATCCACGCCTACACCGGCGACCAGATGATTCTGGACGGCCCCCAGCGCAAGGGCGACCTGCGTCGTTCCCGTGCGGGTGCTGTGAACATCGTTCCCAACTCCACCGGCGCTGCCAAGGCCATCGGCCTGGTCATCCCTGAGCTGAACGGCAAGCTGATCGGCTCTGCTCAGCGCGTTCCCGTCCCCACCGGCTCCACCACCATTCTGGTTGCCGTTGTCAAGGGCAAGGACGTCACCAAGGAAGCCATCAACGCCGCCATGAAGGCTGCTGCTTCTGAGAGCTTCGGCTACAACGAGGATCCGATCGTTTCCTCCGATGTCATCGGCATGCGCTACGGCTCTCTGTTCGATGCCACCCAGACCATGGTCGCTAAGATCGACGACGACACCTATCAGGTTCAGGTCGTTTCTTGGTACGACAACGAGAACTCCTACACCTCTCAGATGGTCCGCACCATTAAGTACTTCGCTGAGCTGTAATCTGCGAGTAGCTTGACTGCGAATAGCTGAATAACTGAACAGCCCCCGCCGGGTTTAAATCCGGCGGGGGCTGTTTTTTGTTTGTGCAGGCGGCTTTATGAATTGACTGCGGGGTTGTCAGTTCTTTCCAGAATATAGTCAACCGAAACTTTGTAATAGTCTGCCAGTGTCAGCAGATGTTCCAAGGGGATTGTCTGAAAACCGCGTTCATAGCGGGAATACACGGTTTGTTGAATATGGAGAAGGCTTGCAACAGCCGTTTGGGAAAGGTCGTTATCTTCACGCAGGTCACGCAGCCGCCGCAAATACAAACAAAATCCCTCCCCAAAGATTAGTATTGTTCGGTACTATTGACGATAACACGTTTCTGTGGTAAGATGCTTATATTAGAACTTATAAGTTCTAATATAAGCTAAAAAAGGGGAATGAAAAAATGAAGTGTTGCTCTAATTGCGGCAAAGAATTGCAAGAAAATACTAAGTTTTGCCCACATTGCGGGACAAAGGTTGAGGAAAAAGTTGAGAAAAAAGAAGAAACATTAGAGGATATACTTTCTGGAAATGTAAAGACAGCCACAGGAAATATGAACACTAACGCAAATAATATGAAATTCTGCTCACATTGCGGTAAACAAATATTGAAAGACGCAGTTGTTTGCCCGCATTGTGGCTGTGCTACTGAATCAAAAGCAAGCGTAACAGATGAACCAAATAAAGGGCTGAATATCATTTCTTTTTTGCTGCCTATTGTGGGCGCTATCTTATATCTTGTCTACCATGAGAAAGAGCCTAAAAAGGCGGCTGCACTTGGTAAATGGGCGTTGTATGGTTTAGGCTTTACAGTGATTTGCTACGTTCTGCTCACGGCGTGTGGCACAGCGGCATTATATTCCCTTTACTAAATGGAGGTTGGCATCATGATTTGTAAAAAGTGCGGCTGCCGTGTGAGTGATACAGCGACCTTCTGCGATAAATGCGGCGCTTCTATGACTGAATTTGGACAAAAGGAAGCAACTGTGGAAAGTGTAAAAAAATCGCCCTCGACAAAGAAAATAGTAATTGCAGTTGTTGTGTTGATTTTGTGTTGCGCACTTTTCGTTTTTCCAAAAACACGGCAGGTGTCTGCAACTAATAAGGCAGTGACGGCAATAAGAGTAGAAAAAAGTGATTCCGCAAAGGTAACAGAAGCCTATGCTGATTTTATCGGTCCTGACCCTGTGCGGGTATATGTTGTTTTAGAAAATGGGCACGACTATTTATGCACGGTTTACAGTGGGAAAACTGTTGAAGTTCTGACAAAAAAGTCCTATCCCTACGGGGACAGTTATAAAGAAAAAGAAAAATTTTATTATGGAACAGCAGATGACGTAAAAAGTGGCATTGCGTCAAAAGTGTCGCTTGCATTTGTGGCGGCAGGCAGATAAGCAGGAGAAAGCGTCTATGGAAATGATAGGCACAAAGCAGGCGGCAGAAATAACAGGAAGGTCGCAGCAAACTATTTCAAGATGGTGCAGAACTGGTCGTATTAAAGGTGCAGAGCAGGACGGCGTGGGTAGTCCTTGGAGAATGCCGTTAGAATCGATTTTGAAAATGGTTAGGCAAAAAAACTAAAAAACGGCGCTTGCCCCAAACTGAGGTAAGTGCCTTTTGGATTTGCTCTGGATGCAAATTTAGAGTATAGTACGATTTAAGCCCCTTTTGGCTGCTGTATGGCAACTGAAAGGGGCTTTTTACTGTTACTCGCTCATGCCTTGCACCGAATATATGCCCGCCAGCCATCGGTAGCCTTGAAAAGATGCACGATGTGTGATATACTTTGTCTATATGTCAAAATCCAATGACGGGAGATACAAAACGCTATGAAATTAGGTATCGTGGGTCTGCCCAATGTGGGCAAATCGACTTTGTTCAATGCGCTGACCAGCACACAGAATGCGCAGGCAGCCAATTACCCCTTCTGCACCATTGAGCCAAACTCCGGCATTGTGCCGGTGCCTGATGCACGGCTGGACAAGCTGGCCGAGATTTGGCAGACCGACAAGAAAACCCCTGCCATTGTTGAATTTGTCGATATTGCAGGCCTTGTCAAGGGCGCCAGTCAGGGCGCGGGCCTCGGCAACAAGTTTCTGGGGCATATCCGCGAGTGCGATGCCATCGTCCATGTGGTGCGCTGCTTTGACGATGACAACATCATCCATGTTGTGGAGGATGTCAACAAGCCCGAGAGCGTTGACCCCATCCGCGATATTGATGCCATTGATCTGGAGCTGATTCTGGCCGATCTGGAGGTCGTCAGCAACCGCCTTGGCCGCCAGCAGAAGGCCGCCAAAACCGGCAACAAGGCTGCCGCGGCAGAGGCCGGCTGGCTGGCGGAGCTGGCCTCCTGGCTCGAGGGCGGCAAGCCGGCGCGCTCCTTCGACTTTGACGAGGGTGACGATGCACAGAAGGCTGTACGCAAGGAGCTGGGCCTGCTCTCCGCCAAACCGGTCATCTACGCCTGCAATGTGGGCGAGGACGATCTGCTCGGCGGGCTGGACGAGAATCCCTACTTCCCGCTGGTGGCCGCCCGCGCCAAGGAAGAAAACGCGCAGGCTATCCCCATCTGCGCCAAGACCGAGGAGGACATTGCCGGCTCCACGCAGGAGGAAAAAATCGCATTCCTGCAGGAAATGGGCATTGAATCCACCGGTCTGGACAAGCTCATCAAGGCCAGCTATGAGCTGCTGGGCCTCATCAGCTTTTTGACTGACGGCAAAAAAGAGTGCCGTGCATGGACCATCAAGCGCGGCACCAAGGCCCCGCAGGCTGCCGGCAAGATCCACAGCGATTTTGAGCGCGGCTTCATCCGCGCACAGGTCATTGCCTACAAGGATCTTGAGGACGCCGATTTCAACTATGCCGCCGTCAAGTCCAAGGGCCTGCAGCGCACCGAGGGCAAGGAATATGTTGTGAATGACGGCGATGTCATTGAGTTCCTCTTTAATGTATAATTGCCCGTATAACGCCTTTTTCAGGAGAATGCAAGATGATTATTGGCATTATGGGCGCTATGCCCGATGAAGTGGACCAGCTGTGTGCCCGGCTGGAAAATGTAACCAAGGAGCAGTACGCCGGGGTGGAATACCACCGCGGCACCCTGCACGACAAGCAGGTCGTTGTCTGCTGTGCGGGCATGGGCAAGGCCAACGCCGCCTCCAGCGTGCAGGTGCTTTGCACAAAATACGGCATTGACAGGCTGATTTTCAGCGGCATTGCCGGCAACATGACCAGCAAGATCGGCATCGGCGATGTCTGCATCGGCGAGACGGTCGTTTACCACGACGCAGAGCTGAGCATGATTGCCCAAAGCGCACCGTTCCAGACCGAATACCACGGGGACCCCTCTCTTGTGCAGACCGCGCTGGACGCCTGCACTGCCTGCGGTGTGAAGGCCATTGCGGGCAAGATCGCTACCGGCGACACCTTTGTGGGCGATGCCGAGACGAAAAAAGCCATCGAGGAAAAGTGCCATCCCGACTGTGTCGAGATGGAGGGCGCTGCGGTCAGCCAGATCGCCGGGCGCAACGATGTCCCCTGCGTGATCCTGCGCGCCATGAGCGACAACGCGGACGAGAGCGGTTATGAGGTTCTGGTCGTCAAGCAGTTCAGCATTGCGGAGTACATCAAGACCGCGACCGAGATCGTCGCGCGGATGATCGAGAGTCTGTAAATTCTTATAAAAAAGCACCTGCCTGTGTGGAATAGGCAGGTGTTTTTTTGTTGTAGGGGGCGGCGTCCTCGATGCCCCGCGGGCGCATGTCGGTGCGCGTCCGCCATGGCAATCCATTTGCGGGCAATAAGGGCAAGCTTGCCCCTCATCAGTCCGCTTCGCGGACAGCTTCCCCAAGGGGGAAGCCTTTCTCAAAAATACGCCTTGATCTGGAACTTATCCTCCGCTGCTTTTTCCTCCACCTTCAGATGCTCGTGGTTGAAGTCAAACTTTACGCTCTTGCAGTCATCGGTGTTGCGGGTCAGGCGCAGCAGCTGCTCGACTCGCTTCTGCTCCTCCTTCGTATAGAAAAGGTAGCTTGCGCCCTGCTTGCGGGCACGGCCGGTGCGGCCGATGCGGTGGGTGTAATGCTCGTTTTCCTCGGGCACATCGTAATTGATGACCGCGTCCACATCGGAGACATCAATGCCGCGGGCTGCAACATCGGTGGCCACCAGCACATCGATCTCGCCGGCCTTGAACCGGGTCATGATCCGGTTGCGCTCCGCCTGCGACAGATCGCCGTGCAGGCAGTCCACATTAAAGTTCAGGCGCGCCAGCTGGTTGGCCAGCATGCCGGTGTTATACTTTGTGTTGCAGAAGATCATGACCCGCTTGTAGCCCTCGGAGATGATGATCTGCGCGGCATCCGCCAGCTTGTCGCGGCCGGTGGTCAGCAGCTTGTACTGGGCGATCTTCGGGCTGGAATCCTCAACGGGGCGGACACTGACCTCGGCGGCATTGTGCTGGTACAGCCAGCCGATGTCCAGCACCTCGCGGCTGATCGTGGCCGAGAACATCGACAGGCTCTCGCGGTGCTTCATCAGGTCGATGATGTACTTCACATCCTTGTAGAAGCCCATGTTCAGCATCTCATCGGCCTCGTCCAGCACCACGGTCCGGACCTGCGACACATCAATGGCGTGGTGCCGGTAATGGTCCATCAGGCGGCCCGGCGTGGCCACAACGATCTGGCAGCCCTGCTTGAGCTGTCGCTGCTGCTTATCCATGCCTGCGCCGCCGTAGACGCAGACGATCTTGATCTCCGGCAGGAACTGCGCCAGATTTTGCAGGTCCTGCGCGATCTGCTGGGCCAGCTCGCGCGTGGGACTCAGGACGACTGCCTGCGGCTTGAGGCTGGCAGGGTCCACCTTGGACAGGATGGGGATACCGAACGCCACCGTTTTGCCGGTGCCCGTGGGCGCCTTGGCGATCATATCATGCCCGCCCAGCATCAGCGGGATGGCCTTCTCCTGAATTTCGGTCATATCGGTAAAGCCCATCGCCTGCGTAGCGCGGATGATCTCGGGCGAAACATTGGTAAGCTCGGTAAACTGCATGGTCATACTGCCTTTCGATTTTTTACTATTATAACAACATTTTGCGCTGCCTGCAACCCACAAAAAAAGCTTCCCCCGCAGGGGAAGGCTTTTCTTACTTGTTCTTACTCGTCCGGCGGGCCGCCTTGCCGGAGGTTTTCTTCTCGGTCTGGGTGCGGGTCGTGCGCCGCGGCTCCTCCTTGGGCTTGGGGGCAGGCGTTTCCTTATTCAGCAGCCGCTCGGGCACAGGATCGAGCCTCCAAAGCTGGTTCTCACCGAATACATCCTGCCAGATCTGGGCCTGCGTGCCGTTGTCAACGCGCATACCTACAAGGTCGATGACCTTATCCGCGAGCACATTGCGCAGCTTGACCTTGCCGCCGCCCGCGTCAACGATCTGCCAGCGCTGACCGGCACCGGCCGTGCGGCTCCACTGGTGTACCCAGGTGCCGTTGCTGACGCCGGACATAGCCAGATCCATGACCTTGCCGGTAAAGCGGTTTTTGATGCGGTACTCGCCCTCGGCCGATTCCTCAAAGCTCCACTGCTGCCAAGGCTGGCCCTCATAGCTCCACAGACGGACCGAGGCACCGTTCTCAGTGTTGAAATCGGCCACTTCCAGCACGCGGCCGTTGGCTGCTGCAATCGTATAGTAGGCATCCGGACGGATGACGGTCTGGGCAGATTTCCTCATGGTAGATCCTCCTTTTAGACAGAATCACATACAGTGTCTGTCCGTTTTTTCCATTATAGCACAACTGCCGCGCGCTGTTTCACCAAAATTTCACAGCCGAGTTTGGCCATTCTGCCAAGGTTTTTGGCATAGCGCCGTTTTTATGGACATTTTTGTCCGTCCGGCACTTGCATTTTTTGTACATATGTATTATTATATAGTATACGTTTGTGTACAGTCGCAGTACGGCTGTACGGAGGGAGAGTTCAGCTATGAGAATCGCAATAATTGCCCACGATTCCCGCAAGGAGTTGATGGCGCAGTTCTGCACAGCCTATCTGCGCATTTTGTCGGAGAACGAACTGGTTGCCACCGGTGTGACCGGCAAGATCGTCCACGATGCCACCGGGCTGCCGGTGCGCTGCCTGTATCCGGGCGGGCGCGGCGGTGCCGAGCAGATCGCTGCCATGATCGGCTGCGGTGAGATCGACATGCTGCTCTTTTTCCGCGATCCGGTCAGCGCCAAGCCCGGCGAGCCGAATGATGTGATGCTGCTGCGCCTGTGTGACATGCACACGATCCCCGTTGCCACCAACATTGCCACAGCCGAGGTGCTGATCCACGGCCTTGAGCGCGGCGACCTTGCCTGGATCGAACTGCAGCGCGGACGGAAGTGACCCATAACAAATTTGACATAGGGCAAAACAGTTCCGCCAAAAAGGCAGAATGTTGAGCAAAACAGGATTAGGCCCCGGCGCTCCGCGCCGG